>PVML01017681.1_pt1 | contig 299113 bp, 253 predicted proteins | sample 1853371 | NCBI WGS metagenome assembly PVML01 (sample SAMN08533508, study PRJNA380276) | Human gut metagenome, whole genome shotgun sequencing project. | isolation source: participant 1, chromium library | host: Homo sapiens | collected 2017 | reverse complement strand
TATAGAGGTTGGACACCTTTAACCCGGTATGCTCCAACACATACTCCTTGATCTGCGGATAGGTTGCCCCATCCTGAAATTCGGACATATCCATATCTTCCAAAGAGAACTCAACCCGAATCTTTTTCGAGTCGACCTCACCCTTGGAAAGCAAGACAACCGTCTCAACATGAAAAGTTCTCGGGAACAGATCGAACGCCTGTGCCTTCTCGAGCGTGTAGCCTGCGCCGCACAGCTCCGACACATCACGCGCAAGCGTTGCCGGGTCGCACGAAACGTACACGACCTTAGGCGGCTGCATTTTAAGAATCGCGTCGCGTGCAGTCGCGTCCAGACCCTTGCGCGGCGGATCGACCACCAGCACATCAATACCGCGCTTGGCCAGCCGCTGCGCTGCCTGACCCGCATCCGCACAGAAGAACTCTGTGTTTTCCATGCCGTTGCGGAGCGCGTTGCGCTTGGCGTTTTCGATGGCCTCCGGCACGATTTCCACGCCAATGGCAGTCTTTGCGTGCTCGGCCAGCGCCAGCGTGATCGTACCCGCACCGCAGTAGAGGTCAAGCACGGTCTCCTCGCCGGTCAGACCGGCGTAGTCCACCGCACACGCATACAGACGCTCGGCCTGCGCGTGATTGACCTGATAAAACGCCTCGGGCGAGAGCAAAAACGTGTGCCCGCACAGGCGGTCCTCCAGCATCGGCTCACCCCAGAGAACATCCGTCCGGTTACCCAGAATCACGTTGTCGTCGCGCTGGTTGTGGTTGAGCAGAATACCCGTCAGCGACGGCGCTGCCGCGCGCAGACGCTCGACCAGCACATCCAGTTTGGGCATTTTCTTCGTCGCGGAAATAAGCGTCAGCTGGCTTTCGCCGCTTTTTTCGCCCACGCGAACGTAAATATGCCGAATCGTACCGCGTTTTTTCTCATAATCGTACGGCATGACCGAAAATTCCGTCATCCATTCACGCACCACGGCGGCAATCTTGTCCGCCGTTTCCGACTGGATGAGGCATTTCTCCACCGGCACAATGTCGTGGCTGCGCGGACGGTAAAAACCGGTGATAATGTTCCCGTCCTTATCTCTGCCGACCGGATACTGCGCCTTATTGCGGTAATGCTCAGTCGTCGGCGCACCCGTAATGCCGAGCAGCTTTGCGCCGTCCTGACCGCCAATGCGCGTCAGCGCATCACGCACCTTTTTCTCCTTCGCACGCAGTTCTTCCCCGTAGGTGATGTGCTGATAACAGCAGCCGCCGCACTTATCCGCCACCGGACATGCAGGCGCAGTACGCTGTGCCGACGGCACAATAATCTTCTCTACCCTGCCGAACGCCACATTTTTCGTCACCTTGACAATGCGTACATCGCACTGATCGCCAACTGCCGTACGCGGCACAAATACCGCCCGGCCTTCGATCTTCGCAAACCCCGTACCGTCCGCTGTGTAATCCGTAATCTGACAACGATAAACCTTGTTCTTCTGTAAATCCATTTCTTACCCCTTGATATGAGAGTGAAGAGTGGAGATTGCAGAGTGAAGAGATAAGGTGCTCTCCACTCTCAACTCTTCACTCTCCACTCTATAATTACTAATTTCTAATTACTCATTACTAATTTTATAATGGTATTATAGCACGATTCCCGGAGATACTGCAATCGAAAGGAGCGTGCAATTATGGCACAGGACAGGAAAAAACAGGTCTCCGGTGATATTCCCTTTCATTTTATGCAGGAAATGGGACACAGTCCGCGGGCAATGGAGCAATTCTTCGATCTGCCGTATCAGGCGCGGCAGGTGCTGACCGATGCGGTATGTATCTCGGACGAGCCTGAGGAACGCCGCGAAACTGCCCTCAAGTCGCTTGCAAACGGCGGCGAAGGCTACTGCGAACGGTTCTGACCGCTTTTCCCGCTCGAACGGCTGTACTTTGCGGTGCAGCCGTTTTGCTGTATTCGCCAAAATACGCTGTCTTGACATCTTTTATTTCTAATCGCTTTTCATTGCGTTAGTGCATATTTGGTGGTAGAATAGATACTGAATTATTGTGTAAACAACTACTTATATATAATGTAATGGAGAATATTTATGTGGATCGCAGATCATTGGAAGGACTACGCCGTGCTCGACTGCGGCGGCGGTGAAAAAATTGAACGATGGGGCAATCAGATTCTGCAGCGCCCCGACCCGCAGGCTATCTGGCCGCGCGACAAGGACTGTAAGGTTTGGAACAAGCCAAACGCTATCTATCATCGCTCGAACGCAGGCGGCGGCAAGTGGGAAATCCGCAAGCTGCCCGAGCAGTGGGCCATCCACTACGGCGATTTGACGTTCCAGCTCAAGCCGATGAGCTTCAAGCATACCGGTCTGTTTCCCGAGCAGGCTGCCAACTGGGATTTTATCGACAAGATGATCCGTCACGCAGGCCGCCCGATCAACGTGCTCAATCTGTTCGCCTACACCGGCGGTGCAACGCTCGCGGCGGCAAACGCCGGCGCGTCCGTCTGCCATGTCGATGCCTCCAAGGGCATGGTGCAGTGGGCCAAGGAGAACGCCGCGTCCTCCGGTCTGAGCGACCGTCCCATCCGCTGGATCGTAGATGACTGCAAAAAATTCGTGCAGCGCGAGATCCGCCGCGGACGCAAGTACGACGCGATTATTATGGACCCGCCGAGCTACGGCCGCGGTCCGTCCGGCGAGACGTGGAAGATCGAGGAGGACGTTGCCGACTTCATTGACCTGACCATGGGCGTGCTGAGCGACAAGCCGCTGTTCGTGCTCATTTCCAGCTATTCCACCGGTCTGGCGCCGTCTGTGATGAGCTATCTGCTCGGCATCACCGCAGGCAAACGCGCCGCCGGCAAGATTGAGGCGCAGGAGCTTGGCCTGCCGGTCGAATCGACCGGTCTGGTGCTGCCGTGCGGCTCGTCGGCACGGTTTATCGCGGAAGAATAATAACCTTTTTTACCGAAGGACGAAAATAAATGAGTGAAATCATCAAAACCGAAAACCTGCAGTACGCCTATCCCACCGAGGACGGACAGCTTTCCGTTCCTGTGCTAAAGGGCGTAAATCTTTCCATCCGGCGCGGCGAGTTCGTCGCGGTGCTCGGTCACAACGGCTCGGGCAAGAGTACGCTTGCCGGCTGCTTCAACGCGATCCGTCTGCCGACCGGCGGCGTATGCTACGTTGACATGATGGACACCCGCGACGAAAACAACACCTATGAGGTGCGCAAGACCGTCTCGATGGTATTCCAGAACCCGGACAACCAGCTTGTCGCTACCGTTGTTGAAGAAGATGTTGCATTTGCGCTGGAGAACATGGGCGTGCCGCCCGCAGAGATCCGCAAGCGCGTTGACGATGCACTGCGTGCCGTCGGCATGTACGAATACCGTGCACAGGCGCCGCACCGTCTGTCCGGCGGACAGAAGCAGCGAATCGCAATCGCAGGCGTTATCGCCATGATGCCGCGCTGCGTTGTACTCGATGAGCCGACCGCCATGCTCGACCCGCAGGGCCGCCGTGAGGTCATGAATGTTGTCCGTGAGCTGAACCGCAAATTCGGCATCACCGTTATCCTTATCACCCACCACATGGACGAGGCCGTACAGGCGCAGCGTGTGGTTGTCATGCACAAGGGCAACGTGCTGATGGACGGCGCTCCGCGCGAGATCTTCACGCAGGTGGACAAGCTGCGCGCGGCTTCCCTGACCGTACCGCAGACCATCGAAGTCCTGTACGACCTCGATCAGCAGGATGGCGAAAAGCTGCCGATCGACGCACTTTCGATCGAGGAATGTGCAGATATTCTCGAACAAGAATATTTGAATTGATTATCCGAAGGAGAATCTTATGTCAACCATACTTGAAACGAGGGGCTTGACGCACGTTTACGGCGCAGGCACCCCCTTTGAGCGTGTTGCGCTTGACCATGTTGACCTGAAAATCGAAAAAGGCGAAATTCTCGGTGTGATCGGTCACACCGGTTCGGGCAAGTCTACGCTCATTCAGCACTTAAACGGTCTGCTGCAGCCGTCCGAGGGCGAGGTCCTGCTCGACGGCAAGTCCATCTGGGATGCCAAGGGCAAGTGCAGCCGTGAAACGCGCTTCCGCGTCGGTCTGGTGTTCCAGTATCCGGAATACCAGCTGTTCGAGGAGACCATTGCGAAGGACATTGCCTACGGCCCGACCAACATGAAGCTGCCGCAGGCCGAGATTGACGAGCGCGTGCGCGAATCCATGGCGGCAGTCGGCCTTGCACCCGAGCTTGCCGACCAGTCTCCGTTTGCGCTGTCCGGCGGTCAGAAGCGCCGCGTAGCCATCGCAGGCGTTATCGCCATGCGGCCGGACGTACTCGTGCTCGACGAGCCGACCGCGGGCCTCGATCCGGCGGGCCGTGACGAGATTTTTGAGCTGGTCCGCAGCTACCACAAGCAGTCCGGCGCGACCATCCTCATCGTGTCCCACTCGATGGAGGATATCGCACAGGTTGCCGACCGTCTGCTTGTGATGAATCACGCCAAGGTGCTGTTCTGCGACACGCCGCGCGAGGTTTTCTCGCACGCGGACGAGATCATTGCCGCCGGACTGGACATCCCGATGATCACCAAGGTCATGCTTGAGCTGAAAAAGCGCGGTCACGATGTTGATACCTCGGTCTACACCGTAGCGCAGGCAATGGATGCCCTGCGTGCCTGCAAGCGGAAGGAGGCTGCTCACGAATGCTGAAGGATATTACCCTCGGTCAGTTTTTTCCGGGCAACAGTGCGGTGCACCGTCTTGACCCGCGCGTAAAGATCGTGCTGACGGTGGCATTCATCGTGCTTCTGTTCCTCGCGCAAGGCCCGGTTTCCTATGCGCTGATCATCGCATTTCTTGCCGTTGTCATCGGCATTTCGCGTATTTCGCCCAAAATGGTGCTGCGCGGCCTCAAGCCGATCCTATTCATCGTCATTTTCACGGCGGTGCTCAACCTGTTCTATACACCGGGCACCTACATTTTCCAGTGGCACTTCCTGCACATCAGTATGGAAGGCATTAAGCTGGCCATCTTCATGGTGCTGCGCCTGATGCTGCTCATCATCGCAACTTCCATGCTCACCTACACCACCTCACCGATTCAGCTGACCGACGGACTCGAGCGTCTGCTTTCTCCGCTCAAAAAGCTGCACGCGCCGGTGCATGAGCTGTCCATGATGATGTCGATCGCACTGCGCTTTATCCCGACCCTCATCGAAGAAACCGAGAAGATCATCTCGGCACAGAAGGCGCGCGGCGCGGATTTCGACTCCGGCAACCTGATTCAGCGTGCCAAGGCTATGATCCCGATTCTCGTGCCGCTGTTCATCTCGGCGTTCCGCCGTGCGGACGAACTCGCTACCGCCATGGAGTGCCGACTGTACCGCGGCGATGTTGGCCGTACCCGCATGCGCCAGCTCAAGATCGCCCGCGTAGATGTTTGCGCGCTGCTGTGGGTTGCTGTTTTGTTCGCAGTTGTTATTATACTCAAGCATTTTGGCCTTTGATAATTGAAAATTGATAATGGAGAATGGAGAATTGCGGTATCGCACAAAGTGCGATTTATTATAATCGGCGCTTTTGCGCCGAACCTTCATTTTCCATTTTCCCATTCTCAATTCTCCATTCACGACCCACTAAAAGTAACTGAAATGATGAAAAATATTGCAGTAGTGTTGTCTTACGACGGCACAAATTTCAACGGCTGGCAGATTCAGAAAAACGGTCCTTCCATCCAAGAGAGCATGGAGGACGCGATTTTTCATCTGCTGAAGCAAAAAGTTCATGTTTCCGGTGTCGGACGCACGGATTCCGGCGTTCATGCCCGCCGGTATGTGGCAAACTTCCACGCAGACTGCACGATTCCGATGGACCGTCTGCCGTATGCGCTCAACAGCTTTCTGCCCGAGGACATTGCGGTTTCCGGTGCAGTCGAGGTTCCCGAGGACTTCGATGCGCGCTTCAACTGCACCAAAAAGGAATACGCCTATTATCTGTTCCCTTCCACCCTGCGGGACCCGTTCCACGCGCGGTACGCATATCGGTACAATTATCCGCTGGATATTACAAAAATGCAGGAAGGCACACAGTATTTTGTCGGCAAGCAGGACTTTGCATCCGTGAGAAGTCAGGGCACACCGGTCAAGAGCACGGTTCGTACCATTTTCTGGTGTGAGGTGGAGCCGGTGGATGACCTCATCCGCATCCGCGTCTGCGGCGACGGCTTCCTGTACAACATGGTCCGCGCGATTGCGGGCACGCTGACGTATGTCGGCGGCGGCAAGCTGGCGCCCGCCGAGGTGCGCGACGTACTGCTCGCCTGCGACCGAGAGCAGGCCGGACCGACCCTGCCTGCCTGCGGTCTGTTTATGAACCGCCTGTGGTACGACGATACACCCGAACTGGACAGATTCCACTTATCTGACTAAGATATTTCAAGTTTTATTCACATTTTCACCCACAAAACACGCTACAATAAGGAGGCGGGATTTCATGAGCGAACAGAACCCAAAGCAGAATATCATCCGCTTTCCGCTCTCCAGGCGGGAGCGCCGTCAGCGCCTGCTCGACAGCAAGGACGCGCGTATCCGCACGACCGCTCTGCTCCGCATGCTCTGCGGCTGGGCTCTGGTGCTGGGAACAGCCCTGTTCCTGATCGCCAACTACCGTATTTTTACGCCGACCTCGCTGCGCACGCTCGGCAGCTATATTGCGGCCGGTATTCGCTCGCATGACGGCGATATCACCACCATCAACTACGAAAACGAGACCTTCAGCGACGGTGCGCTGTTTGAATCCGGTCTGGCGTACGCGGACAGTGATGCGCTGTTCCTGTCCCGTGCGGGCAGCATGACCACGCTGCGCTATTCGCTTGGCTACTCCGATCCCGCGGTAGAAAGCAGCACAAATTATGTGCTCGTGTACGACCGCGGCGGCGTCAAAGCCGCACTGGTCGGCTCGGCAGGCGCTGTCGCGGAGCTGAAGCTGGAATCCACCATCCTGAACGGCTCAATCGGTCGAAACGGCCGTTTCGTGCTCACCACCAACGAGCACGGCTACCGTACCGCCGCTGCCGTTTACGACACCGCAGGAAAAGAGGTTTTCAAATACCGCGCTTCGGAATACTATATTGTATCCGCTGTGCTCTCGCCGGACTGCAATACGCTCGGCATTCTCGCCTTCCGGCAGAACGGCGTAACGCTCGAATCCCATGTGCTGTTCTTTGATGTGTCCTCCGGCAAGCAGATTTCGGACACCGCGCTGACTGACGCGCTCGGTGTAACGCTCACTTATTCCGAGAACAACGCCGCGATCGCGCTGTGCGACACCGGCCTGTATCATGTCACCCGCAGAGGCACGGTCGATGTGCTGCTCGAACTCAGCTCGCAGGATCTGATCGCCACTGCGTCTCAGGGCAGTACGATGGCTGTCGCTGTGCGCTCCTACCTGAACGATGCACGCAGCGATCTCTATACCGTCCGCAACGGCAGCCTGCACGGCCCGTTCGCACTGACCGAGGAGCCGACGGCGCTTGCTGTCTCCAACGCCGGTACGGCGGTGCTGTCTGCGTCCGGTGTTACGGTCTACAACACCTCTGCCGAGCCGCAGTGGCACAATGATGACGCTGTCGGCGCACGCCGTGTGCTCATGACCGATGACGGTACGGTTTTCCTGCTCTACAACCGCAACGCGCGTATCTTTACCGCGCATTCCGAACGATCCGAGGAAATACATGCAGATAACTGATATCAACGATTTTATTTCCACAGCGGCGCAGCTGCTCAACGCGCCTGACCTTATCCTCATTGCCGTGCTGCTGGCCAACGTCTGGCTCGGTGCCCGTCGGGGACTGGTCGGTGCGCTGTACGGCGTGATCGGCCGCATCGGCATGATCGCCGCGTCTGTTGCCGCCGCCAAGTACACCGCGCCGTATATCGCGCAGTGGGTGGTCGTGCCGGCAGTCGGTCAGCTGTTTGAAAAGCAGGCCGCGCTCAAGACCGCCGAAGGCGTGCTGGACGGTCTGCGGCAGACCGTTACCGAAGCGGCTGTCGGCATGTCGGAGAGCATCGCGTTCTCCATGCTGGTAGTGCTGTTCAGCGTGCTGTTCGGACGGCTCATCTGGATTTTCGGCCGCAGCCTCAAGCTCATTGTTCGGCGTACTCCGCTCAGCGCACTCGATTCCGCAGGCGGCGCACTCATCGGCTTTGTAACCGGCGTCGCATTCGTCTGCATCCTGCTGATCGTGCTGCAGTGGCTGTTCCCGATCACCTATACGTCGCTCGGCTATCTCTCGCCGGAGCGCGTCAAGCATACACTGCTGCTCAAACAGCTTGTGGACGTTTTACCTATCGCCATTTAATGGAGAACACCTTAATTCTCCATTTTCAATTTTCCATTCCCTGAAGGAGTTTAACCTATGAATATGCCAATGTGCTCGCGGTGCAAGAAAAACATCGCGGTGGTGTTCATCACCAAAATCGAGGGACCGGATAAGACCACCCAGGAGGGTCTGTGCCTCAAGTGCGCACGCGAACTGGGTGTCAAGCCGCTCGACAACATCATGGAGCAAATGGGTATCACCGAGGACGACCTCGAAGCGCTCTCCGGTGAGATCGGCTCCCTGTCCGACCTGAACGACCTGGTTCCCGCCGGTTCGGACGGCACGGACGACGACGCACCCCACGAGACCGACCCGGTCGCTGCCGGCACTCTGCCGGGGCAGCCCGCAGGCAGCTCTCAGGAGGAGACCCGCACCCGTTCTTCCCGCAAGGAGGACAAAAAGCGCAAATATCTGAACAATTACTGCGAAAACCTGACCCAAAAGGCCGCAGAAGGCCGCATTGACCACATCGTGGGCCGCGACCGCGAGACCGACCGCGTCATTCAGATTTTGAACCGCCGCCAGAAGAACAACCCGTGCCTGATCGGCGAACCCGGTGTCGGCAAGACGGCCGTTGCCGAGGGTCTGGCAGTCCGCATCAACGAGGGCCGCATTCCGTTCAAGATGCGCAACAAGGAGGTCCATCTGCTCGACCTGACTGCTCTCGTGGCGGGCACGCAATTCCGCGGCCAGTTTGAGAGCCGCATGAAGGGCCTGATCGACGAAGTAAAGCGTATCGGCAACATCATCCTTGTCATCGATGAGGTTCACAACATCGTCGGCACCGGCGATTCCGAAGGCTCGATGAATGCCGCAAACATTCTCAAGCCTGCCCTTGCCCGCGGAGACATTCAGGTGATCGGCGCGACCACGCTCAAGGAGTACCGCAAGTATATCGAGAAGGACGCCGCGCTCGAGCGCCGTTTCCAGCCGGTCTATATCGGTGAGCCGTCGGTTGCCGAGACCACCGAGATTTTGAAGGGCATCCGCTCGTACTACGAAACCTTCCACGGCGTTACTGTTTCCGATGAGATGTGCCGCCGTGCCGCTGAGATGAGCGAACGCTATATCACCGACCGTTTTCTGCCGGATAAGGCCATCGACCTGATCGACGAAGCCTGCTCGCGGCTCAATCTGGATTCTCCGCAGCTGTCCGAGATTCCCGAGCTGCAGAACGAGCTTGAGCGCCTGCAGGCACAGCTTGACGAGCTGACCCAGTCCTCTGCCCGCGCCGAGGAGGAGGAGACCTACGCCAAGATCGCCACCTGCCGCAGCCGCATTCTGCAGGTGGAAGCACAGCTGCACGAGCTGCTGACCAAGCCTGCACCGCAGGTTGACGAACAGCTTCTGGCTGAGGTGATCGAAATCTGGACCGGCATTCCGGCATCCAAGGTAGCGGCACAGGAGTCTGCACGCCTGCGCGATATGGAATCCCGCCTGAAATCGCACGTTATCGGTCAGGACGAAGCCGTAGACGCGGTCTGTGCGTCCATCCGCCGCAACCGCGCGGGCATCAGTCCCAAGCGCAAGCCGGCATCCTTCCTGTTCGTCGGCCCGACCGGCGTCGGCAAGACCGAGCTGGTCAAGCAGCTTGCTCTCGACCTGTTCGACTCGCCGGATGCACTCGTGCGTCTCGACATGTCCGAATATATGGAAAAGCACACAGTTTCCCGCCTGATCGGTTCCCCTCCGGGATACGTCGGCTACGATGAAGCCGGTCAGCTGACCGAGAAGATCCGCCGCCGTCCGTACTCTGTCGTTCTGTTCGACGAGATCGAGAAGGCGCATCCGGATGTACTCAATTCTCTGCTGCAGATTCTGGATGACGGCCGTCTGACCGACGCGCAGGGCCGCGTTGTCAGCTTCGAGAACACGGTCATCGTTATGACCTCGAACGCCGGTTCGCAGTCCAATAACACGCCTGCAGGCTTCGGCCGCACCGTGTCTCAGATGAGCAAGGACCGCGTGATGAAGGCTCTTGAAGAAATCATGCGTCCGGAGTTTCTCAACCGCATTGACGAGATTATCGCGTTCAACCAGCTGTCCGAGGATAACTTCCGCCATATTGCTGAGATCATGCTCGGTGAGCTGCGCACCACGCTCGCGGATAAGGATATCCGCCTGACGTGGGATGACAGCCTGCTCGGCCTGCTCACCGAGAAGTCCTACTCGGTCAAGTACGGCGCCCGCAATCTGCGCCGCCTGATCGAAAAGGAGATTGAAAATCCGCTGGCCACCGCCATCGTCACCGGTGATAAGCCGCTGATGGGCGCTCACCTGTCCGCTGTGGACGGCAAGGTTAAGCTGGATACCATTTAACACACGAAAACCGCCCCAAAGGGCGGTTTTCTTTTGCACGCAGATTGACAATCTCTGTCGAATACGATATAATCGTGTAAATTACCGGAGGTGTTATTTATGGATTTCAGCGATTCCTCGACTTTCTCCACCGCATCCGGAAAGGACTATCATTACGTTGTCCTGCAGGTTACTTTGAAGGAAAAATTTCTCGGCACCGGTTCCGGCAACCTGACCGAACTGGAAGAAGCGATTAACCATCAAGCGCAAAAGGGTTATCGCCTGCACACGATTACTACATCGAACGGCGGCAGCAAGGGTCTGATGGGTGGCGACCGCATTCAGGCAACCATGGTATTCGAAAAGGTTATTTAACAAAGCAAAAACCGCTCTTTCGAGCGGTTTTTTGTTATTTATCGGAAAATTGGAACCAGAACTTCGGTCCGATTTCGGTATTCTCCGCTCCGCAGGTGAAGCCATGCAGATCGAACACGGTTTTCGCGATGGACAGTCCTAGTCCGTCGCCTTTTGCGCTGCGCGACGGATCGGCCTGATAATACGCCTCCCACAGCCGCGGCAGCGCGTCCGCCGGAATGGCATCGCCGGTGTTCGTCACCGAGAGCACGCCGTCCGCGAGGTGCACCGTGATGCAGCCGTCTTCCGGTGTGTGCTGCACGGCGTTCTCGAGCAGAGCGTCCAGTGCCCGCGTGAGCAGTGCCCTGTCCGCATTGACCTCGTATTCGCCCTGTGCTGCAAATTCGGTGTGGATGGTGGAATCGGTCGGCAGAGCCGCCTGCAGGCGCTCCTGCGCCAATTCTGCCAGAGAGAACGCCGTTCGCCGCAGAGCCTTTGCGCCGGTCTCCAGTCTCGACAGTTCAAGCATCTGCCGCACACTGCCGTCCATCCGCTGTGCCTGCTGCTGGATGACACCCAGATAGTGTGCCTGCTTTTCCGGTGCAAGGTTGTCGCCAAGCAGCTCGGCGGTGGCGCTGAGCACGGAGAGCGGCGTTTTCAGCTCGTGCGCAAGCGCGGCTGTCGTTTCACGGCGTACCCGCTCTACGCGCTCCTGTTTGCGCCAGACGCGCAGCTGCGCACCGGACAGCACTGCCGCGCAGAATAGCGCCAGCACCAGACTGAACGCCCATACGGGAATCAGTACCGGCAGCAAGGCTTTGAGCGGATATCCTTCCGCCGCATAGGACACCAGCACAGCGCCGCTTTCCGCAAACGGACAATATCTGATCGTCCGCCGGTACGTTCGCACGAGCCACAGCTTCTCGACCGTTTGGCTGCTGTTTGTGCGGCTCGGGTATTCTGCCCATTCCCGCAGCGCCTGCCGCGCGGGCGAGGACAGGGATTCCGCAATCTGTTCGGTCGTGGCGCCGTTCGGTCCGGGGCACACCAAGCGACTACAACTCATGGTTTTCAGCGTCAGACCTTTCACCTGCTCCGCGTCATATGCGCATTCAATCGTGCGCACCTCTCCGGTCGGCTCCCAAGTGCCGCTCTTGGTCGGCTCGATCGTGATGGATTTCAGATAGGCGTCATCGCGGTATCCGGGCACGCTGTCCGCCCACGCCTCAAAAGTCATCTTCGGCAGCGATTCTATTTTCGACTCGCCTGTGCCCGCACCCGCAAGAACCGCCTCGCACACCTCGCGCGGCTGATCGCTCATATCCACGCGGTACAGGTTGTCTCCCTCGATCAACTCAAGCCACCAGCGGTTGCTTTGCAGAACTTTGCCGGATTTCAGGTCGGTGATAGCGGTCTCGATGATCTGCAGATTGGGCGGGTCTGCGCTGTCCGCCATGAATACCGGCTTGCTCAATCGTCTGCGCAGTTCCGTCTCGTCCGTCGTGTCATAGCTCGAGGGATCAAGCAACAAATCGGTATCCTCTCCCATCAGCTTGTCCGATTTGCTTTCCATTTCCGCCAGCATGAGCTTTGCACGCTGCTGCGACAGCAGGACGGTGAACACCGCCATCACTGCCAGCCAGAATGCAAGGAAGCCCGCGCCGATTCGTGTGAAAAAGCTCCAAAAGGTTCTACGTTTGGTTTTCATCTCCGTCCACCTCCAGCTTGTAGCCGCGCTTTACCACGGTTTTGATACAGTCCGCATGCGGACCGAGTGCTCGGCGCAGCTTTTTGATGTGCCCGTCGATTACCCGGTCCGTGCCGTCAAAATCCCAGCCCCACGCAAGGTTCAACAGCTCGTCACGCGTCAGCACGCGGTTTTTGCGCTCCATCAGCGCCCGCAACAAAGCAAATTCCTTGGGCGGCAGGTCGATGCGCCTGCCGTCCGCTGTGACAATCCCCCGTTCCGGGTCGAGTGACAGGGTACCCGCTGTCAGCGTATTCCCGGCATTGAGGCCCCGCGCTCGCCGCAGGAGCGCCAGTGCCTTGGCGTACAGCACCGCCAGCGAAAACGGCTTGACCACATAATCGTCCGCACCGAGGCCATAGCCGTGCAGCTTGTCCTGCTCGTCCTCGCGCGCCGTGACGAACAGAATGGGCGCGTCTCCCTGCTCGCGTGCCGCGCGGCACAGCGCGAAGCCGTCCGTGCCCGGCAGCATGATATCGAGCAGCAGCAGGTCGAACCGCCGAGTCTCGATCAGGTGCAGCGCCGTGTCGCCGTCCGGCGCAGCCACGACCGTAAAATCGCCGCCGCTCTTTGCGGTGAAGTAGTCGGTCAGCACCTCACGCATGGCCTGCTCATCCTCGGCCAGTAAGATCGTTGCTTTCATGCTCTCTCCCTCCTTTGATTACAGTATAGCATGACCGTCTGCCCTTTTGATGTTCTTTGCAAATTTGGTCGAAAAAAGTTTTTCAAAAAAATTTGAAAAAAGATGTTGACATTATGGGGTTTTATTGATATACTAAATGAGCGTCAGAAAGACCCGCGGGTGTAGTTCAATGGTAGAATGTCAGCCTTCCAAGCTGAACACGTGGGTTCGATTCCCATCACCCGCTCCATTTTCTTCGAATGGGTTTGTCGGAATTGATATGCGCCAGTAGCTCAGCCGGATAGAGCAACTGCCTTCTAAGCAGTAGGCCGGGGGTTCGAATCCCTCCTGGCGTGCCATTTCCGTCGGCTGCAAACTTTATATGGTGGGTATAGCTCAGTTGGTTAGAGCATCGGATTGTGGTTCCGAGGGTCGAGGGTTCGAGTCCCTTTACCCACCCCATATAACCCTGTGACGCGCTGCGAACGCAGCGCGTTATCTTTAGGGTAACGCTGTTTCGAGCAAACGAATACGGGGGCGTCGCCAAGCGGTAAGGCATCGGCCTTTGACGCCGACATTCGCTGGTTCGAATCCAGCCGTCCCTGCCATTACGGCAGATTTTGAATCCTTGGATTCGAAAGGCGGCTCTTGAGAATAATCCGGTGGATTATTCGAACCGCCGTGGCTTTCCCGTTGGAAAGCGAATCCAGCCGTCCCTGCCATTATGGTATACGACTTAATTTCATACTCAGCGCAAAACTTTTTTGACCTGACCCAGTAGCTCAGTCGGCAGAGCACCTGCCTTTTAAGCAGGGTGTCCGGGGTTCGAATCCCCGCTGGGTCACCAAAATGGAAGTTTAGCTCAGCTGGGAGAGCATCTGCCTTACAAGCAGAGGGTCACAGGTTCGAGCCCTGTAACTTCCACCATCAAGCACTTACGAAAGTAAGTGCTTTTTCTTTTTCTCTATTGCAGCCGGGTTCGTCATCTGCCAACCGGCAGAGGGTCACAGGTTCGAGCCCTGTAACTTCCACCATCAAGCACTTACGAAAGTAAGTGCTTTTTCTTTTTCTCTATTGCAGAGGGACTTTGCTGGGCACACGAGGCGCGTATGCGCTACGCCCTATCCGGGCGGTGAGTTTTTCGCTGAACCTCAGCGAGGAGTTGCGCTCTGCGGAGCGCGGAAACTGCCGCTTCCGCGGCGGGGACAAAAAGGAAGGGACACCTGCGGTTTGCCCGTAGGCTGCTAAACATTGTTCCCGCGCCGTGCGCGGATTAAATGAGTGCCCTTCCTCTTTGAACTCCTACCTTTCCCCTGTTTGTTAGTCTGGCGCAGACCAGAGACCGGCGACCGCTCCGAAAAAGGGGAACGGCAGTCGGGTTACTCTTGCGTGTCTTTCTCGACATATTCGCAGTTCACAGACAGCGTACTGCTACACATGCGGTTTAATCTCCGCAGGGGCAGCCATTGACCGCCCCCTATCCTATCCCAAACAAAAAATGCAGAGGCAGGAAAAGCAATTTTTTCCTGCCTCTGCTGTGCCCGGTAAAACGATACTTGCTATATCATCTGTGGTTCGCGGTTTACCGAAACGAATAATTTACTTTTCAAGCTCGGTCCAGTCACGAGCGTCGCGGATGGTGGTCCACTTCTCGTACTTATCGTCCTTGCTCTTATCCGAGTATGCGTGGCTGTTGGTAGCCTCCTGCACAGCGAGATAGTACCATGCGGAAGCATCGGAATTATCCGGCCACTTGATCATGCTGTCGAGCAGATCGCTGCTGTTCTCGGGCAGACGGTTGAGTACGCGGTTGACAAGCGTCATAGCCTCTGCGCGGGTGATATACTGGTTCGGACGGAACGTACCATCCGGATAGCCATTGATCCAGCCCTTGTTTGCGGCGATACCGATCTCATTCTTTGCCCAGTGAGATGCGATATCCGTGAACTTCGAGGACGTATCCGTGTTCTTATCGTCGAAGCGAGCGGCGATTGCGGCAAATTCCGCACGGGTAATCGGCGCATTCGGCGCGAACGTGCCATCGTTATGACCCTTTACAATGCCCATCGAGGACAGCGTGGAGACAGCATGGTTAAACCACTGACCACGCGTCACATCGGACAGGCTGTTGGACTGGGTAGAATTTGCGGTGCGGACTTCCTCGGTCAGCAGACGGAAGAAGATGGTTGCCACTTCTGCGCGGGTGATGTTGCCATTCGGCTCGACGTTGCCGTTCGGGTAGCCGACAATGTACGCAAAGTGATCGTCACCGTTCAGACCGGTCGGTACATCATCCGGAATGTCAACGGTCGGTTTGCTGCTGCCGCCGCCACCGCCGGACGATCTGCGGGTCCATACGCCGATCAGCTTGACATCCTGCTGAATGTCCTTGATCTCGGTTACAACATCGCCAACGCCGTTGATACGCCAGCCGCTGAACGTGTAGCGGCTCTGCGAGGTGGTCTGTACCGGTGCGACGGTGTAGCTGCCGCCCTTCTTAACCTTGGCTGCTGCCGGAACTGCGCCCGCATCAGACGGAATGTCGCCGGTTACTTCGTAGGTTACGCTGCAGAGCTGACCGTGTGCAGCCTTGAGCGCCAGCGCATCGGAAACAGCCTCTTTACCAACCGTATATTCGTCAGCGTAATAGGCATCGCCTTCACCATCGCCCTTCCAGCGCTTTTCCTTGCCGTCGTGATACCAGCCTACGATCGGGTGCTCTTCTTTGCAGTCATCCAGAATCCAGCCGTCACCGACAGGTGCAAAGGTGAGCGAAGGATTGTAGGTAACCTTATTTTTATCAAAGCTGTTACTATAAATATCGTCACCTGCAATATCTGCATGGTTATTGTAGATTTCAGCCTTGCCGCTAATCTTAGCAGTGCCGCCGCGATTGTACAGGCCACCGCCGTAGCTATTGCTATGGTTGAGTGTCACCGTGCCATCCTGCATATCCAGAATACCTTCTGGAAGGATTTCAATGCCATTTGCATTACCGGAAGCAGTGAACTTTGCACCTTCCTCAATCTTTACATTGCCATACCAGTAACCTCCACTGGTATAGACAAGCAGACCCGCCTTACCATTGTTATTCAGCATAACGGTTGAACCAGTAGCAAACTTGCTCTGGTCACCAAGTTTGTCACCAATCTCTATGCCATAAGCGGTATTACCACAAGCACTGAGCGAAGAAGTAGAATCAACAGATACACCTCTAATAAATGCACCCCAACTACGTCCAACATTGTTGTCAGTAATCAGCGAAGAATAGTCAGAAATTTCAACTGAGCCGTAATAACATCCAAAGCCGCCTCTGCCGCCGTTTTTACCGCAGTCAGAAATATCAATCGTAGAATGACCATCAATTTTTATATCCGTGGGATTAACTGTCATGCCATTCCATTTGCAGTCGGTAATCTTAATAGCAGAAGAATTGCTGACCTCAATCGTGTTGTGAATTGGCTCCTCTTTTTCATCATGCTCGGACGCATCTATATAAATACCACTCACATCCGCTTGATTAAAACCGGAGATAATAATTTGCGAGTTATTGGTTACATACATGTCACTCGACTGATACAAGAACATGCCGTGACGTTTGCTACCCTCACCTACTCCATTCAAAACAAGCGTAGAATTATCAAACGTCAGAATACCATCATCAAAAAGATTAGTCGTATTGCCACTATGAATCGGATTGTCCGAAACGCCTTCTTCAACAACCTTAATATTCTGGAATGTCACATTGGTCTCGTTAAAGTACATGCCCAGACCATTCAGGGTAATCGTCGGTTCAGTGCCTTCCGCACTCTTAATCGTCAAATTACCTTTTCCGTTGATAGTCAGACCGTCAGCACCAACGGTAATATCCTTACCGACTTCAATCGTATCGCCGTCGTCAGCCTCAGCAATCGCTTCCTCGAGGCTGCCATACTCCTTCTTACCGTCAATCTTAGCCGTGAACTCTGCCGCCGGAGGTGTAACCGGCGCATTATCGTTGCCCGAGCCGCCTACTTCGCCCTCCTGCTGATTAGCTGCGGCTGTATCGTCACTGCCGCCGTTGCTGTCGTCAGCGGATTCCTGTACATTCTCGGTATCACCGCTGCTGTCGTCAGCGGATTTCTGTGCATTCTCGTTGCCGCCGTTTGCCTCAACATTTACATCGTTATTCTCAGCCTGCTGAACGTTTTTACCGTCGCTTACCACGTTTACAATATTATTATTCGAGGTGTCGGATGCAGCATCGCCGTCCGCACCTTCCTGCGCCGCAAGCGCGGTAACAGGCAGCATGGTCAGCATCATCAATCCGGCGAGGGTACCGGCAAGAAAACGGTTATTTCTCTTTTTCATGCAAAAAAACCTCCTCTGCGTGCATACAGACGCAAAGGAGGCGTGAATTCTGCTGTTCGGCAACCGGCTGTCCTACGGAGTAATTACTCCGGGTAGACCCATGGCTTTGCGACACCGGCTTTCACCGGCTGTGCCTTTTTCTGTACAGACACGCCCTTGGCGCATGATGCACAGATCAAGTTGTCTAAGCTGAATGAACCGGTTGTTCCGGGCACATGGAATCTGATTGGTTCATCCGCGCAGCAGGTAATTTCTGCTACACATAAATTATAGCATAGTTCAGCAGAAATGTTTCCTTTTATTTTCCATATTTTTTGAACAAAATTCATTTGTGATTTTTGTGCGAACTGTATGAATATACACAAATTTTCAATTTTAGACAAAAGAAGGACGTGCCTTTGAGCACGTCCTTCCGCTTACGCTTTATCCAGCAGCTTGATGATTTCTGCAATCTTCTGCTCGCGTTCGTTCTGATCTCCAGTCTCAAACGCATCCTGCACGCAGCCGGAAAGGTGTCCACGAAGAACCTCTCTCTGCGCCTTATGCACCAGCGATTCAACCGCCTGCAGCTGCATCATAATATCCATGCAGTAGCGGTTGTCCTCGATCATTTTGAGCACGCCGTCAATCTGCCCGCGCGCGGTCCTGAGCAGCGGCTCGACCTTTTTACGATCTGCCATCATTTGATGTCAACCACCTTATAGCCCGCCTCGGTGACGGCTGCGGTCAGAACAGCATCCTCCGGCAGCGTTTTGCCCGAAACGACTGCCTTGCCTGCGTCCAGATCGACCGCAACATTACAGCCGGCTGCTGCACCCTCGAGTGCCTTTTTGACGTGTGCCACGCAGTGCTGACACATCATGCCCTCAACCTTGATTGTCTTTTCCATAACATTTTCCTCCTTTTTATGTGCCGTGAGCGGCTTTTCGTCGCTGACGGGCAAAACAGCAGGCGTCCCCGCCGTTTTTCTCGGTGTTGCGCTGAAAAAGCGCAGGCGCAGCGCGTTTGAGACCACGCAGACGGACGACAGGCTCATTGCCGCCGCGCCGATCATCGGGCTGAGCTTGATGCCGAACGGCACCCACAGCAGACCCGCCGCAATCGGAATGCCGATGCAGTTGTAGAAGAACGCCCAGAACAGGTTCTGGCGGATATTACGCATGGTCTGGCGCGACAGGCGGATGGCATCCACCGCATCCATCAGGTCGCTCTTCATCAGCACAACGTCCGCAGACGAGATAGCCACGTCCGTGCCCGCACCAATCGCAATGCCGACATCGGCACGCGCAAGCGCCGGTGCATCGTTGATGCCGTCGCCAATCATGGCAACCTTGCGGCCCTTGCCCTGCTTCTCGCGCACGATACGCTCCTTGTCCTGCGGGAGCACCTCAGCGATCACATCGGTCACGCCCAGCTCGGACGCGATGGACTGCGCGGTTTTCTGGTTGTCGCCGGTGAGCAGCGTTACGTCAATGTGCATGCTGCGCAGCGCTTCAACTGCCGCCTTACTGGTCGGCTTGAGCACATCAGCGACCGCACAAATGCCGACAATCTGACGGTTTGCCGCAAAGAACAGCGGCGTTTTGCCTGCTGCGGCGAACTCGTCGCCCAGCTTCTGCATCGAGCCGGACAGCGCGAGACCGTTTGCCAGCAGCATACGGCGGTTGCCCGCAAAGCACGGCACACCGTCCACAGTTGCGCGGATACCCTGTCCCTCTATCATCTCAAAGTCAGTAACCGAACGCTCCTGCGCGTTCTTCTCGCGGGCATAGCGCACAATGGCGTCCGCCAGCGGATGGTCACTGCGGCTCTCGAGCGACAGTGCCAGCGAGAGCAGGTCACCTGACTCCACGCCGAAGGATTTTACGTCGGTTACGACCGGACGGCCTTCGGTTACGGTACCGGTCTTGTCCATGATGACCGCGTTTACGTTGTGCAGATTCTCAAGCGCCTCCGCCGACTGGAACAGCACGCCGTTCTTTGCGCCGACACCTGTGCCGACCATGATTGCGACCGGCGTAGCCAGTCCCAGTGCGCACGGGCACGAGATAACCAGCACCGAAATCGCGCGTGTGAGCGCAAAGCTCGGCGTTTCGCCGACCAGCAGCCAGATGATTGCTGTCACGAGCGCAATACCCATAACGACCGGCACGAACACGCCTGCCACCTTATCCGCCAGCTTGGCGATTGGCGCCTTGGACGCGCCCGCCTCCTCTACCAGACGGATAATCTGGCTCAGGGTCGTATCGTCGCCGACACGCAATGCCTTCATAACAACATAGCCGCTCTTGGACACGGTTGCGCCGATTACGGTGTCGCCGACGTGCTTTTCGACCGGCATGCTCTCGCCGGTGATGGCGCTTTCATCCAGATAGGCGTTGCCCTCGGTGATCTCGCCGTCAACCGGCACGGACTGACCGCCGCGCACGATAACGAGGTCGCCAACCTGTACCTGCTCAATCGGCAGCTGCATGGTCTGACCGCCACGGATGACCTCGGCGGTCTGCGGACGCAGGTCCATCAGCGCCGCAATGGCTTCGCCGGTCTTGCGCTTGGCACGCGCTTCAAAGAACTTGCCGAGCGTTACCAGCGTCAAAATCATGCCTGCGGACTCAAAATACAGGTCGTGCATGAAGCTGTGGGCTGCCTCAGGCGTGGGCGTGAGCGCGATTTGAATCAGCGCATAAATGCCGTACACAAGCGCCGCACCCGAGCCAACGGCGATAAGCGCGTCCATCGTCGGGGCACGGTGCAGCAGCGTTTTGAAGCCGTTGATATAATATTTGCGGTTGATAATGACGATCGGCAGCGTGAGGAGCAGCTCCGTGAGCGCCAGATTGAACATGCCGTCCATGCCTGCCGCATAGGACGGCAGCGGCAGCCCGACCATCTCGCCCATCGAGAAGTACATCAGGACAAGCATGAAAATCGCCGAAACGATAATACGGGTCTTCATTTCCTTCAGCGCCTCGTCCGCCTGCGGGCTTTGCGCCGGAGCCGATGTCTGCCTGCCGTCGTCCACCGCAGCCGTGTAGCCGCCGGACTCGACCGCCTTTACAATCGTCTGTGCGTCGCACGCGTTTTCGTCGTACTCGACCGCCATGCTGCCGGCGAGCAGATTTACCTGCACGCCGCTGACACCCGGCACCGCCGAAACGCTTTTCTCCACATGGGCGGAGCAGGCCGCGCAGCTCATGCCGCCCACCCGAAACCGTTGTTTCATATCGCATCTCCTATCTTCACCCCTCCCCCAAGGGAGGGGGTTCTCATTTACAGACACAGTATACACCCAGGGAACAGTCTTGTCAATAACAAAGTTAGTCTTGACGAACGCCCATAAAATATGGTATGATACCTATAATTAATGGTAGTTGAAGTAGTCCATAGGACGAAGTAGACGAAAGTTTACTTCGTCCTATTTTTTTGCGTTCAGCTGCATTTCTATTCGTTATCAAAAAATATTTCACATACACAAAAAGGAGAAAACAAAATGCCAAAAAACAAATTTCAGGACGTTATTTACACCATTATCATGGCTTCTGTCATGGTATACGGCATGGTAGCGTACAACATCGTGCTGAACACCGGTTCCATGCAGAACTGGGTATTCCTCGCGGTGTTCCACGAGTGGCCGATCATGACTGTTATCGCAATTCTGCTCGAGCTGGTGTTTGTCGGCAAGCTGGCGATGAAGGTTGCATTCCGTCTTGTCAATCCGCGCGAAGCCAGCCAGACCAGCATTATGCTTGCCATCTCGGCTGCATCCGTATGGCTGATGTGCCCGTGCATGAGCTTCTTTGCCACCCTGCTGTTCAAGGACAGCCATAACGCACAGTTCTTTGCAATCTGGGTACAGACCACCGTTATGAACTTCCCGATGGCGCTGCTGTGGCAGTTCTTTGCAGCCGGTCCGCTGGTGCGCCGCATTTTCGGTCTGCTGTTCCGGGAGAACGCAGACAAGTCCTCTGCGGCGGAGATGGAGTCGGTTCAGGGTTAATCTGCTTACTTACGCATAAGGAATGGGTGCTAACCCTTAGCTGGGGTTCCAAAAGGATAGACACCAAGGTTTGCCCGTAGGCCACTAAACCTTGTTCCCACGCCGTGCGTGGATTAGATGAGTACTATCCTCTTGGGACTCTAGTTTCCTTTTATTTGATAGTCTGGCGCAGACCAGAGACCGGCGACCGCTTCGAAAAGAGAAACGGCAAAGGATTTTTTCTTCCGTAGGGGCGCGCAGTGTGCGCCCATTTTCTCTACCTCTACGCAGTTCTCGCCTACCCTGCTGCTACAATACGGTTTACTCTCCGCAGGCGCGACGCAACAGTGTCGCTGTGATAGACGGCACCTGCGAATATTTTCTTGTGCCTGCGTTTCACCTTACCTCTCTTCACTCTAATCCTCAGCTCTGCACCAATGAAAAAGGAGAACCCACCCGGGTTCTCCTTTTTCATTACGCCATATCCTTGAGCAGACCATGCTTCTCATAGGTGGTGGTGCGGACGATCTTATTTTCCTCATCCACAAACACGACCTGCGGAGCATAGCCGTTCCTGACCTCCTCCGGCGTCAGCTGCGCGTACGCCATCAGAATGACCTTATCGCCCACGCTGACACAGCGCGCCGCCGCGCCGTTCAGGCAGATCATGCCGCTGCCGCGCTCACCGGCGATGGTATAGGTCTCAAAGCGGTTGCCGTTCTCAATATCCACGATGGCAACCTTCTCGTATTCATAAATGCCGGCCGCATCCAGCAGATCGGCATCAACCGTGATCGAGCCGACGTAGTTCAGCTCGGCCTGCTTGACCGTTGCACGGTGGATTTTACCCTTAAGCATCTGTACTGTCATGACTTAGCCCTCCACCGAAAAGTTGTCGATCAGGCGCGTTTTGCCGATATAGACCGCCATAGCGATCAGTTCGCCGCCGTTGATCTCATGCACCGGCAGCATGGTCAGGCCGTCCACTGCAGAAACGTAATCAATACGCGCGAGCGGCTCCTGCTCGATAAGCGCACGCATGGCATTGACGATTGCATCCGCGTTTTTCTCGCCGTTCCGGACCAGCTCCTGGCCGAGCTTTACAGCGCGCGACAGCACAAGCGCCGCCTTGCGCTCCTCTGCGCTCAGATAGGTATTGCGCGAGGACTTCGCCAGACCGTCTGCCTCACGGATGATCGGGCAGCCGACGATCTCAATGCCCATGGACAGGTCGAGCACCATGCGGCGGATGATCGCCAGCTGCTGTGCGTCCTTCTGACCGAAGAACGCCTTATCCGGCGTTACGATGTTGAACAGCTTGGAAACGACCGTGCATACGCCGCGGAAATGAATCGGACGGGTCTTGCCGCACAGCTGACGCGGCATTTCAGACTGCACCTCAACAAAGGTGGCAAAGCCGTCCGGATACATCTCGGACACCTCGGGATGGAATACCATGTCACAGCCGCACTCAGTCAGCAGCGCACAGTCGTGCTCGAAATCACGCGGATAGGTCTCCAGATCCTCACCCGGACCGAACTGGGTCGGATTGAGGAACACGGACGCTACCGTGCGGTCGCACTGCTGCACGGACGTTTTGACCAGACTGGCGTGTCCTTCATGCAGATAGCCCATGGTCGGCACCAGACCGACGGTCAGACCCTGCTGTTTCCACTCGCGCACCTGTGCGCGTACTTCTGCGATGGTTGTTGCGATTTTCATTGTATATGCTCCTGTTTCTCTTAAAATTCAGCGTCGAGTTGGGCGAGATATTCATCGCTGCAGTCAGACTTGATAAAGCTCTGCTTTTCGGTCGGGAACGTGCCGTTCTGCACCTCGTTCATGTAAGTGCGGAACGCATCCACCATGCGCTCACCGATATTGTCAAACTGCTTGGCGAACTTGGGCGTGAAGTCCATGTTCATGCCGAGCATGTCCTGATAGACCAGCACCTGTCCGTCACAGCCTGCACCCGCGCCGATGCCGATGGTCGGGATGGTCAGCTTTTTCGAGATGAGCGCCGCCAGCTTGGGCGGTACGCACTCGAGCACGACCGAAAATGCACCGGCCTCCTGTACGGTGAAGGCATCCTCGAGCAGCCGCTTTGCCGCATCCTCGCCCTTGCCCTGTACTTTAAAGCCGCCGAACACGTTGACGCTCTGCGGCGTCATGCCGATATGTGCCTGCACCGGAATGCCAGAATCCGTAATGGCGCGAATCTGCTCGGCAACGGCTGCGCCGCCCTCCAGCTTGACCGCGTGGCCGCGCGCCTCCTTCATCAGCCGGCCTGCGTTGCGCACGGCTTCGGAAACCGACGCCTGATAGCTCATAAACGGCATATCCATGATGACCATAGTGTTCTCGCACGCGCGCACGACGCAGGCACTGTGGTGGATCATGTCCTCCATCGTAACCGGCAGGGTCGTGTCATAACCCATCATGGTCATGCCGAGCGAATCGCCCACCAGAATGGCGTTGATGCCCGCTTTTTCCACCAGCTTGGCGGTCGTGTAATCGTAGCTGGTAATCTCGGTGAGGCGTTCGCCGTTTTGCTTCATCGAGAGAAATGTGCTCACTGTGTTCTTCATTCGTTCTGCTCCTTTTCCCTATTCAGCAGGGCGGCAAGCGTGCCGTAATCCTGCTCAGGATGTTTTTCCTGTGCCATTTTGACCTGTTCGAGTCCCAGCAGCGCGTAAAGCTGCCGGTCGTCTCGTTCCGTCAGGCACGACAGATGCTTTTGCACGGTCTGCGTGTCGCCGCGCTCAATGGGTCCGGTCAGCGCTGAGACGGCACCGTGCTCGATCACATGCGCCAGATTGCTCCGCATGAGCGGCGCAAGCGCGTGCAGTGCGTCTGTTTGGGAGAATCCGCAGCCGCCCAGCAATTCGGCGCTGCGCTGCACGAGTGCGCAGACAAAGTTGCTTGCCAGTGCACAGCTGAGGTGGTACTGCGCCTTGCTCTCCGGCGAAATGGTCTGCACCTGCAGCCCCAGTCCGCGCAGCAGCGGTACAAAGACCTCGACCGCCTGCGCGTCACCCTCGACGCAAAAAAAAGCACCTGCCAGCTCCCGCCAGCAGTTATACTTGCTGCTGATCGGAAATAGCAGATGAATGGATATTGCATAGGCTCCCTGCGCGTGAATCCCCGGAAAGGCTTCCTCGGCTGTGCAGGCGCCGCTGCAATGACATATATACTTGTCCTGAATTTCAAATTCTGCGACCTGCCGATACACCTCGGTGATCGCATTATCCGGAACGGTGATGAAAATCGCGTCACTATCTTCGATGAGTTTGCCCAGGTCGGTATAGTGTCCGGAATTTGTAAATTCTGCGGCTTCTCTTGCGCTGTCGGAATTGCGGCTGTAATAGCCGGATATCCGCACGCCTTTTTCGGCAAGCAGTCTGCCGAAGGAAAAGCCGACTTTTCCTGCTCCAACAATGCCAATGTTCATGCTGTCACCCGCTTTCTGTGGTGTGACGCAATTTAAAATCACTGTCGGAAAAATTTGAAAAACATGTTGTGACAAGGTATAGCTTCCGCTCTGCGGAATGCCATCCATCAAGGGGTATTATACCCGCTTGAGATAAGAATGTAAAGGAAAAGTTTTCGGCTCCGGGGCGCCAGCCAACAGCGAACGTACGTTCATTTATGCGTATTTCGTTCTGTAATTCTGCTTATAATCGTTAAAACCGCTCTGTATCAAAAGATACAGAGCGGTTTCCGGTTATGCGTAATACGCGATCCTGAGCAGCTCCTCCGGTGTAGTAACACCCTGTTTTACCAGTTCCAGACCCTTTTCCTTCAGGCTGCGCATGCCCTGCTGTTCCCGCGCGTAGGCCTCGATCTCCTCGGTTTCGGCGCCGCGGCTGATCATGCGGCGGATATTGCGGTCGATCGTGACGATCTCATGCACGGCAATACGGCCACGGTAGCCGGTGCCGTTGCAGTGCGTACAGCCCGTGCCGCGCTTGATGGTCGTGATATCCTTGCCGAGCAGCGCCTGCTCCTGCGGCGTAACTGCGACCTCTCTGCCGCAGTGCGGACACACCTTGCGCATCAGTCGCTGCGCGACCAGACCGACCAGCGAATTTGCGATCAGATAGTGGTCGATGCCCATATCGGCCAGACGGACGATGCTCGAGACCGCATCGTTGGTATGCAGCGTACTCAGCACCAGATGACCGGTGATGGCCGCACGAACCGAAATACCGGCGGTTTCGCCGTCACGGGTCTCACCGACCATGATGATATCCGGATCCTGACGCAGCAGCGCGCGCAGACCGGACTCAAACGTCAGTCCGGCAACCGGATTGACCTGCGTCTGGTTGATGCTCGGCACGTTCTTCTCCACCGGATCCTCAACCGTGGAGATATTCACCTGCCGGTGCGACAGGTACTCGAGCACCATGTACAGTGTGGTGGACTTACCCGAGCCGGTAGGACCGGTGATATAAATAATGCCGTTCGGTGAGTTCAGCATAGGCAGGAACCTTGCATAGCTTTCGTCATCCATGCCGAAGTGGCTGGCGTAATCGACCTGACCCGCCGTTGCCAGAATTCGCAGCACGGCCTTTTCTCCGAACACGGTCGGCAACAGCGATACACGGATGTTGACGTACTCGCTCTGTCCCACACGGATACGGAAATGACCGTCCTGCGGCAGACGGCGCTCGGCAATATCGAGGTTCGCCATGATCTTGATTCGCGCGATCAGCGGCTGGTGCACACTGCGCTGCAGCGTTACATAATCGACGATCGTGCCGTCGATACGCATGCGCACGCGCGTGCTGCCCTCAAACGGCTCGATATGCACGTCGCTTGCGCCGGTGCTGATGGCACGGTCGAGCAGGCTGTTGAGCAGCTTGACGATCGGCGCTTCCGGATCGCCGCTTTCGCTCTCTTCGACCTGCAGCATCTCCACATTGCGCTCTGCAAAGTCCTCGTTGGCGGTCTGTGCCGCCTGCTGTGCACCGACCTCGGCGTAATAGTAGCGGATTGCGCTCTGCAGCGGACCCATTTCGCTCAGGCGGATGACCACCTGACAGCCGGTCAGCTGGCGCACTTCCTCAAAGGCAAAGTAGTTGAGCGGATCATTCGTCACGACCTCGAGGTTCTTGTCCGCAAAGCCGACCGCAAGCAGGTTCTGCTTTTCCGCCAGCTCGCGCGGAATCATGCGGACAGCGGTCAGATCGACCTGCATCTGTCCGATGCTCACGATCTCCAGTCCCAGACGGGCAGCCAGTGCCTCGAGCACCTGCGCCTCAGTGACAAAGCCCAGCTCGATCAGGATCTGACCGACTCGCTTTTCACGGTGCTCCTTCTGGTAGGCGAGCGCCTGCTCCATCTGCTCCTGCGTGATGTAATTGCGCTCCATCAGCACTTCGCCGATACGCAAATTGGTTTTCATGCGTCTGCCTCCTTGTCGCTGACACACATGTAGATCTCCAGCGTGCCGGTGATCAGATTGGTGCTGACCGCCTGCGTGTTGTTTGCCACATAATCATAGTCTGCAATACTGAAATTGGTCACACGCAGACCCTTATACCTGTGCTCAACCTCATCGAGGAAGTTCAGCCACTGGGTTACAGCGCCCTGCGCCTGTGCCGAGGTCAGCGCAGCCTCCACCCTGGCTTGGGTGCCGTCCACGTTATCGCCCTTCAAAGAGCCATTGCTGTAACCACAGACTGCGCCGACACCCTTGAGCTTACCCGAGGCAATCTCCACCTGCGGATTGAGCAGACGCAGATTATAGATCGTGCCTGCGTTTTTCCGGAACAGACCAAGATACTCTGCGTCATCGGCAATCGAGGTCTCATCCAGCTTGAGATTACTGATGACATTCCCGCCGGTAAACACGCCGGCAATGCGGTTCAGAAGACCGCCTGTGCCGTCCAGTGTCTGATTGCTGCGCAGCGCAGGGATACTCGGGAAGCCGATATCCTTGCCGGCGGAGACCAAAAGCGCGCCGCGGGCTGCCGTACCGTAAACCTTTACACTGTCGCTCGTCCAGTCCAGAGAACGTGCGGTAACGGCAAATGCCGCCGCCGTATCCATATAACGGATATTGGACAAATGACGGAAGGTTTCGATCTCGCACCGGTTGTTATCCGACCGGGTGCCGTCACCGAAAAGCGTGTTCGCCTTATTGGATTCGATAGCGTCACTCTTTTGATACTCCTCACCGCGGGTGTTTTCTGCGTTCGGGTCCGGAAACACCTGCACGGCTGCGTAAACATTCAGCGGGGTTTTCAGCTTGCCGCCGAAGCGCGTGATGCTGGTATCGCTGCTCTGCCAGAAGGCTGCTTCGTTATCAGAGGACAGCTTATCCAGCCGGTCGTACAGCTTCGCATTCATCATACCGTCCAGCACAAGTGTTGCCCGCTTGTTGGTACGGTCGTATTCCACGGGGAAGGTATAATCCTTCGTCGCATTGTCCTCGGTCGTAACCGCAACCGACTGCGAACCCGTTTTCAAATTCCTGCCCGGAATATTGATCGACAGGAGCTGCGCTTTGTCCTCACTGCTGTACAGCTTGACCTCGTAATAAACCTTATCCAGATCCTGATCCTTCACATTGCTCGACCAGTTCAGCGACAGGGTTTCACCGTTTACCAGATTGATTGAGGTGATCTTCAGCTTGGTCGCATCCAGACTGACAGCATTGACTGCATCCTGAACAGAGTAATAGCCCAGCCGTTCTTCCCGGCGCGTATCGCGGTCGCGCTTGCTGTAATCAATATCCAGCCAGCTGCCGGACATATCCGCCGGTTTGCTGTCCTCATTTGATCCGTAGTACAGTCCCTTGCAGTTTGTGCCGTAGAAAACCGAATAAACCTGACCGCTTTCCACATCGATTTCGATGCAGATTGCAGCATTCAGCACACTTTTATCGTAGGTATCCTGCGAAAGAAGCGCACCGACGAGTGCACCGTCACCCGACAGCTCGCCTTCTGCGTATTCGCCTGCATCCAGACGAATGCCGTAAATACGACCGACCAGCTTTTTCCGGTCCTCATCCGACTCATCAAACGACTGATTCAGCACGCCTTCCTTCTTCACCTTGCTGCAGAATGACTCCCATTCACCGCCGGTACGAAGGTAGGTCAGCTCAGATTCTGCCGACAGATACATGGTCTTAGCGTACGATTCATTCTTTCGGAACTGCGACAGATGGATATACCCCAGAAGGCTCGGTACAGCGATGGCAAACAGAATGCTCAGAATGACCAGCGTAACCACCAGCTCTACAAGAGTAAAGCCGCCTTTTCCGCACTTTTTGCGCTGCTGTGTCATATTCGCTGCCTCCTTCCCTTTGGATACAAGATAAACGGGTATACTGCCCCAATTTAGTCGTTTTATATTTTACCAACTCCTACGTTTTCTGTCAAGTATCGACACCGTTCAACTGCAATCTCCGCTGTTTTTGCTTATTTTCTCTGATATTTACCATGATTTTCATGCCACAAAAAAAGGCTGCCGAAGCGAGCTTCGGCAGCCTTCTGCAATCTTTACGATTTCTGAATTAGAGGAAGATATACTTGAGTACGAACAGTACTGCCAGAACGTACATCAGCGGAGCAATCTTCTTGCCCTTGCCGGCTGCAACATTCAGCAGAACGTAGGAGATAACGCCCATAGAGATACCCTCGGAGATGCTGTAGAACAGCGGCATAGCGATGATGGCGAGGTAAGCCGGGATGGACTCGGTCAGGTTGTCCAGATCGAAGTTGATCTCGGTTACGGTGCCTACCATCAGGAAGCCGACCATGATCAGCGCCGGAGCGGTTGCGAAGGACGGGATGGCGGTGAAGATCGGTGCAAACAGCGTGGATACAAGGAACAGGATGCCGGTAACCAGAGCGGTCAGGCCGGTACGGCCGCCGACTGCAACGCCGGATGCGGACTCAACAAAGGTGGTGGTGGTGGAAGTACCCAGAATTGCACCTGCGGAGGTTGCAATCGAGTCTGCCAGCAGAGCGGGCTTGATGCCCGGCAGCTTGCCGTCCTTATCGAGCATCTTCGCCTTGGTGGCAACACCGATCAGCGTGCCCAGAGTATCGAAAATATCAACGAACAGGAACGAGAAGATGACAACGATGAAGTTTACGATGCCGACTGCGCTGAAATCCACGTTGAAGCACTGGCCGAAGGTCAGACCCAGCTTGGAGAAGTCGGTCATGCCCCAGCTCGGGAACAGGGAATAGAAGCCTGCGTCCGGCGTCGGAACGTAAAGGCCGGTCACCTGGCAGAGCATGCCGAGGATCCAGGTCAGCAGAATGCCGTACAGGATGGCGCCCTTCATCTTGCGGGTGTAAAATACTGCGGTGAAGAACAGACCGATCAGCGTCAGCAGTGCGCAGATGCCTGCGGTGTGGAAATTCTCCGGGAAGCTGATGATGCCGACCAGCGTAGCAGAGTCTACGCACAGACCGGAGTTCTGCAGACCGATGAAGGCAATGAACAGACCGATACCAACCGAAACGCCCTTTTTGAGCGTCAGCGGAATGGCATTGAAGATGGCCTCACGGATGTTGGTGAGCGACAGGACGATGAAGATCAGGCCCTCAATGAATACGGCCAGCAGCGCAACCTGCCAGCTGTAGCCATAGCCTGCAACAACGGTGTACGCCATGAAGGCGTTCAGACCCATGCCGGCAGAGAGCGCGAACGGCAGGTTTGCCATAAACGCCATGCACAGCGTGCCCAGGCAGGATGCCAGGGCGGTTGCCAGCAATACCGCGGTGGTATCCATACCGGTGGAGCCGAGTACGCTCGGGTTTACGGCAAGGATGTACGCCATGGTCATAAAGGTAGTGATACCGGCCATGACCTCGGTCTTGACTGTGGTTTTGTGTTCCGATAGCTTGAAAACACGTTCAAACATCGAATAACCCCCTTTTTAATTTTCAGGCTTTCGCCTTGATTACTGTGAAATGTCTTGGGCAGCACCGCAAAATTTACTTGCAAATCACTCTTGTTTAATTATGCGGTATTGCCCTTGCTTACTTCCCCTCGTAAGCGACAACCGTCTCCGCCGGACAGGTTTTAATGCGGTCGCGTCCGTGCAGACCCTTGAGCTCCAGCAGGCAGACAACCTTGACGACCTTTGCGCCGAGCTGCTCCAGCAGGTGGACAGCCGCCTCAAGCGTACCGCCGGTAGCGATCAGGTCATCGACAACGACGATCTTCATCCCCGGCTTGATGTCATCGCGGTGTACCTCGATGGTCTCCATGCCGTACTCCAGCTCGTAGGACATGCGGGACGTTGCACGCGGCAGCTTGCCCTGCTTGCGGATCGGAATGAATGCCTTATGCAGATTATACGCCATCGGTGCACCGAACAGGAATCCGCGGGATTCCAGACCGGCGATCGCGTCAAACTCTACGCCGTCCAGCAGCGCAGTCATCTCGTCCACCGCCAGATGGAAGCCGTCCGCGTCACCGAGCACGGTGGTAATATCGCGGAAGATGATGCCTTCCTTCGGAAAATCCGGAATGCTGGTGATATACTGCTCAACCTTACTCATGAAACCTCAATTTCCTCCTTATCCCTGCCGCCCGGCAGAGAATCAATTATGCTGTTTTGTCATTTGGCAAGCAAAACAGCAATACACTTTATATATTATCAAATCGTGTCGTTTGTGACAAGAGATTGATCGTACGAAATACAGATTTTTATCATGAAGATTATTGCCGCTATACAAATCCTCATCAAATTGTTCACTATCGGATATGGAGCGGGCGCCGTCCGGACGACTGGGCGGTTCGCCGCACCCGCGGCGGCGGGCAAGAGGGCAGACACCTGCGGTTTCTACCCTCTTAACTCCCGTTTCCCTTTGTTTCCGAATCCGGCGCAGACCAGAGACCGGCGACCGCTTCGAAAAGGAGAACGGCAGAGGATTCTTTCTACCGTAGGAGCGCACAATGTGCGCCCATTTCTCTATCTCTACGCAGTGTCAGATTTCGTTCTGCTACACAGGCGGGTTCATCTACGCAGGCGCGACATAACAGTGTCGCGCAACTCGTTGGTAGGTGGCTGCGGACGGCACCTGCAGGCTACAATTATCAATAAACTTTACCGTAGGGTGCGACGACCTCGGCGCACCGTATCTAACGATTGATACACGTTACCCCGTAGGGGAGCACATTGTGCTCCCGCGCAACGTCAAATCAAACGGTTCTTGAACGTTTCTTGCGCAGACTCCAGTCGCGCTGCGGGCGCACACTGTGCGCCCCTACGATTAAGCATGTGCAGATGGTTTACAAATGGTGCGCCGAGTCGTCGCACCCTACGGTTTACATTTATGATGAAATATAATGACATGAAGAAGGGTAAAACATTACGTTCTCTTCACGCTAATTTTCCATTCTCCATTCTCAATCTTCCATTTCTCTCCTCATCCAGCTCATCAGCATTCCAACGATATAGACCTGCTGCTCCGCCGAAAGCGGCACGCCCTGCGGAATGCCGTGCCACTTCTCCAGACAACCCCGGCAGCAGCAGGCGGTCGCGTGCTGCGCGATGAACACCGGATGTCCCCGCATGGGGGTCTGCTTGCCGTCGTTTTTCGGCGCGGCCGGTGCAAGCCGCTTGGAGACGAAATCTGCCGCGTGGTCGGCGATCGTATTCCATCCTTTCTCGCGGATATACTGTTTGTCCTGCGCCTTTAAGTGAAATCGGCTGCGGAAATTCGAGCGCGAAAGCCGCACGAGCATTTGTGCATACGTCTGCTGCCGCTGTTGTTCGGTCATAACGGTTCACCTCGCTCTTATTTTACACACGATCCCCTGTCTTAGTCAACGGAAAAAGAACATTTGTTCCGCTCCATATAATATGGTATACTATCTGTGTATCTTCAAACGAAACGAGGAAAACTATGGAACCGACCAAATTTGATATGAAATATGCCGCTGTCCGGCGTGCGATCATCGAACAGCGCTTTTCCAAGTTAAACGACAAGCAGCGCGAGGCTGTCTATCAGACCGAGGGTCCGCTGCTCATCCTGGCGGGTGCAGGCAGCGGCAAGACGACCGTGCTCATCAACCGCATCATCAACATTCTCAAGTTCGGCGATGGACTGGACAATCCCTATGCGCCCGACTGGGCGACCGAGGACGATCTTCTGTTCCTGACCGAATACCTGACCGACCCTAAACCAGAGAACCGTGCCCGTGCGGAGCACCTGTGCGCGATGAATCCCGCCCGCCCGTGGCAGGTGATTGCGATCACGTTCACGAATAAGGCCGCGCGTGAGCTGCGCGAGCGTCTGGAATTTGCCCTCGGTGACGAGGAAGCCGCGTCCGCTGTCTGGGCGTACACCTTCCACACCGCCTGCCTGCGCATTCTGCGCAAGCATGTTGATCTGCTCGGCTTTGAAAGCGCGTTCACCATCTACGATGAGGACGACAAGAAGCGCGTCATTCTCAACGTAATGAAAAAGCTCGATCTCGATCCCAAGAATTTCGATCCGCGAACCGTGATGGGCATGATCTCCCGCGCGAAGGACAAACTGATGACCCCGCGTCAGTTCAGCGCGGATGCCGTCGGTGACTACTTCCGTGAAAAAGTCGCAGACGTCTACCGCGATTACGAAAAGGCCATGAAAAAGGCCTGTGCGCTGGATTTCGACGACATTATCATGAAAACCGTGCTGCTGCTGCAGAACAACCCCGAGGTGCTGGAATACTATCAGCGCCAGTTCCGCTATGTTCTCGTGGACGAGTATCAGGATACCAACTACGCGCAGTATGTGCTCACCAGCCTGCTGGCAGGTTATTATGAGAACATCTGCGTGGTCGGTGATGACGACCAAAGTATTTACAAGTTCCGCGGTGCAACGATCACGAATATTCTGGAGTTTGAAAAGCAGTTCAAGGACGCGAAAACCATCCGTCTGGAACAGAATTACCGCTCGACCGGCAACATTCTGAATGCCGCAAACGAGGTTATCCGCAACAACGTCGGCCGCAAGGGCAAGGAGCTGTGGACCGACCACGGTGACGGTGCGAAAATCCGTCTGCATCGCTCGGACAGCCAGGAGGGCGAAGCCGCCTACATCGCGGATACCATCCGCGAGGGCGTGGAGCAGGGCCGGAAATGGGGAGATTTCGCCGTTCTGTACCGCAATAACGTCCTGTCGGACAACATCGCCGCCGCATTCATCCGCGCGGGCATTCCGTACCGCGTGTACAAGGGCCGCGACTTCTTCTCGCGCGCCGAGGTCAAGGACATGTTCGCCTACCTGTGGGTGATCGAAAATCCGGCGGACGAGCTGCGTCTGCGCCGTATTATCAACACGCCTGCCCGCAAGATTGGCGATAAATCGGTCGAAACCGCCATGCAGCTTGCCGTCGAGTATGGCACGACGCTGTATAATGTGGTATGCCATGCCTCTCAGTACCCTGCCCTGTCGCGCGGCGCGGCTGCGATGGAGAAATTCGGCGAAATGATCGAAAATCTGCGCAAACTGCGGGAATTTGTCTCGCTTTCCGAATTGTACGATGAACTCATGGACAAAAGCGGCTACATCCGTGCGCTGCAGCTAAAGGGCGGTGCAGAAGAGGAGAGCCGCATTGAGCACATCGAGGAGTTAAAATCCTACATTGTCGATTACGAGGATAAGACCGAAACGCCGTCGCTCGGCGATTTTCTCGAGAACATGGCGCTGTACACGGATGCCGACCAGTCCGACGAGGACGATGACGCGGTTATCATGATGACCATGCATGCCGCCAAGGGTCTGGAATTCCCTGTCGTGTTCCTCGCGGGCATGGAAGATGGGCTGTTCCCCGGCTTCCGTGCAATGGAGAAGGAAGAGGACATGGAGGAGGAACGCCGCCTGTGCTACGTTGCTGTCACCCGCGCGAAGGAGCAGCTGTATCTCACCTGCGCGGAGCGCCGCCTGCTGTACGGCCGCACGCAGTATTCGCATCCGTCGCGCTTTGTTGATGAAATGCCGGAAGAGCTGCTTGAGAGCAATATCACCGAAAGCCGCCGGTTCTCGAACGCGACTGCACCCGATCCGACGCTTTCGCGTCCGCAGGTGGCTCGCGCGCGGTACGTCTCCGCTGCAAATGCAGCGCCGAGCGCGTCGCTGGCCTCGGCAGCTAAAAGCAAGCCGCTGCCGAATTTTGCCGCAGGCGACCGCGTGTTCCATAAGGCCTTCGGCGATGGACTGATCGTGTCGGTAAAGCCGATGGGCGGCGATGCCCTGCTCGAAATTGCATTTGATCAGAAGGGCACCAAGCGGCTGATGGCCAAGTCGGCCGGACAGTTTATGCATAAATTATGAGCAAACGACAGGAATTCTGCCTGGCGCTGCACCATCTCGCGCTCACGTTTTTCGTGATATGTGCGCTCCCGCTGTGGTATCTCACGGGTATTTTATCCGATGTTCCACCGGATGTCAGTGCAGACGCGCTGCATGCAGGCCGCCGCCAGCTCGCGATTCTGTTTGCGGTATTTACCGTTATTTTTCTTATCGGTATGATTATATTCCGATTGGGGCGGCTGCCGCGCAGTAAATTTCAGATTGCGGCGCTGATCGTGCTTCTGATACTCGTCAGCTTTCCGTTTCTGCTGTACTGCTCGATTGCAGCTGAATTGCGGCTTGGCAACGTGATACTTGCGGTTTATACAGCGTATCTGGTTGAAATTTGTGTGATGATAGGACAAATCCTTCTGTCGCCGCACAAATAAAAAGGAGTTCTCTCACGAGAACTCCTTTTTAGGCTGTCAATTAAGTTCGTTTTCGCGATGCTGATGCTGTCGCGCGGCAGCGCGTATGAAATAGCATTTGCAGCCCAAATGCATGAAAACCGGGGGCGTGTACCTCGGTTTTCATACTTTCGGACGTCCGTGTTTTGCGAAGTCAAAACACAGATTGTCGGAAAAACGAAGTTTTTCGACAGTCTCAACTCCTTTTTCACTCTCTCAGCATTTCCCTCAGCTTCTCTATGGCGCGTTTTTCGATGCGCGAGACCTGCACTTGCGACACGCCGACGATGCGGCTGACCTGCTGCTGTGTCAAATCACGCGAATAGCGCAGACTGAGCACCTGCCTGTCGCGGTCGGGCAAGTCCTGCAGTGCCTCGTGCAGCGACAGATGCAGGCAGGTTCTCTCCTCCATTCCCTCGTCACCGACCAGATCACCTACGCGTCCGCCGCCGGACAGCTCCCGCTCGAACGAGTCCACCGACACGTCCGCCTGCTCGCAGGCCGCTACTTCCTCGACCGTCAATCCGGCGGCCTGTGCCAGTTCTGATACCGTCGGTGACCGTCCGTTCCGGCTCTCCCAGTCGCTTTGCAGGCGGCGCACACGAACCGCGCGTTCCTTGACCGCCCGGCTGACCTTGACCGCACCGTCGTCCCGCAGAAACCGCCGAATCTCACCCGCGATTTTTGGCACCGCATAGGTAGAAAACTCGTTGCCGAGCGACACATCGAAACCGCGCACGGCCTTGATGAAGCCGACACACGCCAGCTGATACAGATCGTCCGGCTCGGTGCCGCGCCCGTAATACCGCCGCACGATCGACCAGATTAAACCGCTGTTGTCCTCGATCAGCCGCGCTTCCGCGTCCCTGTCGCCCGAAGCCGCCTGCTCGAGCAGCGTGCGCATTTCTCCGGTCACGCCTGCCGCTCCTTCAGCACCTTGACCATCGCAACCAGCGTTCCCTTCCCCGGCGTGGAGCGCACGCGCATTTTGTCCGTGAATGTCTCCATGATGGTGAATCCCATGCCGCTGCGCGTGTCGTCGCCCGTGGTGAACATGGGCTGGCGCGCCTGCTCGACATTCTCAATGCCGCATCCGGCGTCCTTTACTTTCAGTTCCAGAGCGCGTCCCTCGAACAGCCGCACCGTGACCGTGATAAACCCGCATTTGTCCGCGTAACCGTGCACAATGGCGTTTGTCACCGCCTCGGAGACCACGGTTTTGATGTCGCCAAGCTCCTCCATCGTTGGGTCCAGCTGCGCAACAAATGCGCCGACCGCCTGCCGTGCAAATGCCTCGTTGACCGAATGGCTCTCGAATTTCAGGCTCATTTTGTTGATGACCGCCCGCATTATTCCTTCCCCCTTTCAAAAACCATCACCTGCGGCAGACCGGCCGCCTCAAACACCCGCATCGGCTGCGGCGGCGTGCCGCGCACCGCAAATTCGCGTCCGCTGCGGGCACAGGTGCGGTACAGGTGCAGGACGACCGCCAGACCGGAGCTGTCCATAAACGTCAGCTCGGACAGGTCGAGCACCAGCTTTTCACACGGAAACAACACCAGCAGATCCTCGGTCTGCTCGATCGCCGCCCGTGCTGCATGATGGTCCAGCTCACCGGTGTACACCGCGATCAGCGTGCCCTCCTGCCTTCTCTGCGTGATTTGCAGCATATATGTCACCTCGAAATCAGCAAATATTACCTCTTATTTCGCAGGGCACCCCGCCCTGCGATATACCAAACAATATACCTATTTAAAACAACTGACACAAAAATAAAAGGCTTGTACTTTTAAAGTACAAGCCTTATTTTACCTGTTTATTCCATTTTAATCTGTCGCTTTCGGTCGGCCGCGCAAAATCTTCTCGCACTCACCGATGAGGTACAGCGAACCGCAGATAAGAATGCAGTCGTTCATCTTCGCATGCTCCAGTGCAAGCTCGATGGCGTGCTCGGCGGATTCGCATTCGTACACACTCTTGCACGACTGCCGCGCCAGCTCTGCAATCGTGTGTACATCCAGCGAACGCTCACCCGCATCCGGCACACAGGCGTAAAAGTCATCCGCGCGGCTGGCGACCTCGTGAACACAGGTTTCGTAGTCCTTGTCGCGCACCATGCCCATCACAACGTGCAGCCGCTTCATCTTGAACAGCTCATCCACCGCGTGACACAGGGCATCCGCGCCTGCGGCATTGTGTGCGCCGTCGAGCAGGATGAGCGGCTGATCGACCACACGTTCCAGCCGGCCTGCGATACGCGCCCGCGCCAGACCGCGCACGGCGGCTTCGGTCGGAATGTTCCAGCCGCGCTCGCGCAGTGCGTTCAGTGCCCGCAGAGCCGTCCGCGCATTCTGCAGCTGATGCCGTCCGGGCATGGCAATGGTGTAGCCCTGCGCCTCGTACACGAACGCCGAACCGCCGATGTCACACCGCAGTACGCGGCAGTCCTCCGCTCCGCCGAACCAGACAGCGCCCGCCGCGTCGCAGGCACGGCGCAGCACCCGCTGTACATCGTTCGGCTGACCGTCCGCGCAGACAACCGCCGTGCCCGGCTTGAAAATACCTGCCTTCTCGGCCGCAATGACCGCCGTTGTGTTGCCAAGCACCGCCATATGGTCGAGCGAAATCGGCGTAATAACGCAGACCTCCGCATTTTTGATGACATTTGTCGCATCACAGCGGCCGCCCAGACCGGTTTCGAGAACCACAATATCGCATTCCTGCTCAACAAAGCAGAGGAACGCCAGTGCGGTCGTAAACTCAAACTCGCCGATGGTCTCACCCTCGGGCAGTGTGAGCGATTCACACGCCACCGTTACCCGTTCGCACAGGCGCGTCAGATCGTCGTCCGAGATCATCACACCGTCCACGCGGATGCGCTCGTAAAACTGCACCAGATACGGCGAGGTATACAGTCCGGTGCGCAGTCCGGCCGCCTGCAGTGCCGAGGCGATCATGCACGCGGTCGAGCCTTTGCCGTTCGTGCCCGCAAGATGAACAAACTTCAGTCTGTCCTGCGGGTTTCCCAGCGCCTCGCACAGCGCCTTGATGCGGTGCAGACCCGGCTTGCCGGAAAATCTGCCGAGAGAGTGTATGTATTCGATTGCTGTTTTCGGATTTTCGGTATCCATAATAGCTTCTTTCCTTGTATTATAATGATACATTTGATTATAACACAGTTTCATCAAATTGAGAATGGAGAATGGAAAATGGAGAATTACCTTTCCGCAAAAGGAGCGGCACTTACTTCATCTGAACATTCATTCTCCATCTTCAATTCTCCATTGGAAACATAAAAACCACCGAAAATCGGTGGTTTTTATGTTTTTTACTTGATCTCCTCGACCGGAATCTGCTTGAGCAGCTCGCTCGGGCCGCAGCCGGAGCACTTTGCACAGTCGTGCATGCATGCCATCGGATCATCCGGATCTTCCTCACGGCCGATCTCGAGGATGGTCGGGTCACCCTGCTTTTCACCGACGAGGAATTTCGCTACGGATTCCTCCGCCGAGCCTTCACAGCCGGGCACGAGCAGCACGCCGAGCATCTCGAGTGCGTTGCGCGTTGCCAAACCGAGCGAACCGCAGATGAGCACGTCGATCTGCTCCAGACCGGCGAACTTGATCAGGTCGGTCGCGGACGTGCCGGCAATCCCGGCAATGCGCTTGCCGACCGGTTCCCGGCCCTCGGTGGTGATAATGAGCACCTCACGGCAGTCGCCCAGATTCTTGGCGATCCGGCCGTTTTCATATGCTACGCCAATGTTCATAACAGACCCTCCACGGTCTTAAGCGCACCGGAAAGCTCGTCCGGCAGCTTTGCATCCTCGATCTTGCCTGCGTCAACCGCCGCAGCCAGCTTCGGGTCGATCGGCAGCTTGGCCAGAACCGGCAGCTCGTAGTGCGCGGCTACCTCGTCAATGTGGCTCTCGCCGAATACCGAAATGTGCTTGCCGCAGTCCGGGCACGCCAGATAGCTGTAGTTCTCCACGATGCCGAGCACCGGAATGTTCATCATCTTCGCCATCTTAACCGCCTTGCCGACGATCATGGAGACCAGATCCTGCGGCGAGGTGACAACGATGATGCCGTCCACCGGCAGGGACTGGAACACGGTCAGCGGTACGTCGCCCGTTCCGGGAGGCATATCGACAAACAGGAAGTCCACGTCGTCCCATACAACGTCCGACCAGAACTGCTTGACGGTCTCCGCGATGATCGGACCGCGGTAAATAACCGGATCGTCCTCATGCGGCAGTACCAGATTGATCGAGATCATCTGTACACCGCCTTCGCTGCGTGCCGGAAGAATGCCTTCCTCGCAGCCCTCGAGCTGACCGTGTACGCCGAAGGTCTTGGGGATAGACGGACCGGTGATGTCGGCATCCAGCACACCGCAGGAATAACCCTTGCGCGTCATGCCGACCGCCATCATCGAGGTGAGCAGGCTCTTGCCTACGCCGCCCTTACCGGAAACAACGCCGATGACTTTTTTAACAGAGGCCGCCGGATTGGCTGCAACCTTGAGGCTCTTTTCGCCGCCGCAGTGAGACGAGCAGCTATCGCAATTATGCGAGCAACCCATAAAAAACAACTCCTTACCTATATATCTTGCATAGAAACAGTATACCCTAAAAAGAAACTTTCCGCAAGCATCGCACCGGCTTATTTATTGACAAATGCCAAAAACGGGAAAGCACCGCTGTTTCGCGGGGGAACGAAACAACGGTGCTTTCGGTTAATAACACAAATTGAAAAAAGGGAAAAAAGAGAAATGAAAAAAATCGGATGACGTCAATGCGGGATTTGCGGCTCTCCCTCACTGACAAGTACAGTATACTGTCTTTTTATGCCGAATGTGTGAACAAAATTTGAATATGCTGTGAAGGATCTGCAAAGAAAACGGCTTATCGTCCAAACTGCAGTCTGGCAATAAATCAAGAGAAACGCCCTGTTTCCCGGGGGAAGGAAACAGGGCGTTCTCGTTGATGCAAATGAAAAGAGTTTAAGAAAAGGTGATAAAATCAAAGAAAAGAGGTTGTCAGCTTGAGAAAAGGGGTAACTCTTACTGACACCTATAGTATATCGCGCAGGCGCCCTTTAATTGTGAACAAATCATGAACAGACCTTGAAATATTTTTTACAATGTAAACAAGTACCCTGCTTAACCATTTCAAAGATACTCCGAGACAGGAAAACACCCCGGCTCCGTGGGGGAAACGGAACCGAGGTGTTTTCGATCATTTCACAAAATAAAGGGGGTAAAAGAGAAATAAAAGATTGTAGATGACTATCGATTCGGGATTGCGGCTTCCCTTATCGACAATGTTAGTATACCGCACTTTGCTTCAAAATGTGTGAACGAATTTTGAACATAATTTGAAAGGTTTGTGTACTGCCGAAAACCCGGTTTCGTACAGGAAAACACCCTGCCTCCGAGGGGGAACGGAAACAGGGTGTTTTCGGTCATTTCACAAAATAAAGGGGGTAAAAGAGAAATAAAAAAATCAGTAGGCTGTGTCGTTCGGGATTGCGGCTTCCCTCATCGACAATGTTAGTATACCCCACTTTGCCGCAAAATGTGTGAACGAATTTTGAACATAATTTGAAAGGTTTGTTTCTAAGGCAACACCGCATAATTGAACAAGAGCGATTTGCGAGTAAATTTTCCGTGTTACAGCTGTTCGACCATGGTTTTCAGGGCATCCGGGTTCATGGCAGGCGTATCCTTCAGCGGAAATTCCAGACCGAGCCGTTCATATTTTTCCATGCACAGCTTGTGGAACGGCAGAAACTCCAGCTTTTCAAAGTTGGGATAGCTTTCCGCCTTGGCTTTGACGCGGCGCAAATGGTCCATACCATCGGTCAGACCGGGCACGACCACATGCCGAATCCACAGCGGCACGTTTTTCATCGCGGTCAGCTGCAGGAAACGCTCAATCTGATTGAAATCCGCGCGGCAGTTCTTGAGATAATCCGCTTTGGTGAGGAATTTCAGGTCGCACAGAACCAAATCCGTGTGCGCGAGCACCTTTTCCGCTTTGGAGAGATTGCCCACGCCGGAGGTATCGAGCGCGGTGTGTACGCCGTGCTCATGCAGCCTGGCGAAGAATTCCTCAACGAATTCGGCCTGCAGAAGCGGTTCGCCGCCGGTGACGGTTACGCCGCCGCCGTTCTTCCAGTACGGACGAAACCGGAGAGCCTTTCGGACCAGCTCGTCCACGTCGGTCGGTGTGCCGCCTTCGGTCAGCCAGGTATCGGGATTATGGCAATAGACGCACCGCAGCGGGCAGCCCTGCATAAATACGACATATCGCACGCCGGGGCCGTCCACCGCGCCGAGAGATTGGATGGAATGAATGTTTCCGGTCATATTGCCACTTTCCTTTCATTGCTGAATTTATCAATCCGTTTGGGTAAACGGGGAACGTGCGGTACCCACCGCTGGGGGCAAAGAGGAAGGACAACCTGCGGTTTTCCTTCCTCTTTGAACTCCTACCTTTCCCTTTTTGATAGCCTGGCGAAAATCGGAGAACGGCGACCGCTCCGAAATTGGAGTACGACAGTCGGGTTACTCCAGCGTGTCTTTCTCCGCCTTTTCGCAGTTCACAGACAGCGTACTGCTACACAGGTCGGCAACTTCCAACAGGCGCGACATAACAGTGTCGCGCAACTCTTTGGCACGTTGTAACGCACGGCACCTGCGAATTAAGCATTCAGTACCATTTATCTCCGTAGGCCCTGTCTATCATAACGCGCTAACGTGTTGTGCGGCACTGTCATCCCCCAGGGGACCTTCTCTCGCCCTTCGGGCAATTCACCTTGTGCCGCACCCTGCGGAAAGAAAACCACCTGTGTAGCAGTACGGTATCTGATACTGCGAATATGCGGATACATGAGCGGTCGCAGGCCGTCTCTGCGGAAGAAAAAATCCTCTGCCGTTTCCCTTTTCGCAGCGGTCACAGGTCGGCAATCTGCGCCAGACTATCCCAAAGGAAACGGGGAGAAAATCAGAGGGGTGGAAACCTTGGTGTCCATCCCTCTTGTGCGCCCGCGCGGCGTCAGCGCAGTTCCGTTCGCTTCACAAGCGAAAACTCAGATCGCCTCGTGGAAGGTACGCGAAATAACCTCACGCTGCTGCTCACGGCTCAGCTTGTAGAAGTTTACCGCGTAGCCGGAAACACGGATGGTCAGGTTCGGGTACTGCTCCGGATGCTCGTAAGCCGCCATCAGGGTTTCGCGGTTGAGCACATTTACGTTCAGGTGATGCGCGTTCTGCGCGAAGTAGCCGCCCATGATGGCAACAAGGTTGTTCACCTGCTCCTCATCGGTCTTGCCGAGCGCACCCGGCGTGATGGAGAACGTGTTGGAGATACCATCGCGGCAGTAGGTGTAGCTCAGCTTTGCAACCGAGTTGAGGGAAGCCAGCGCACCGGAAACGTCGCGGCCACTCATCGGGTTTGCGCCCGGTGCCAGCGGTTCGCCGTGACGGCGGCCGTCCGGCGTGTTGCCGGTCTTTTTGCCGTACATAACGTTAGAGGTGATGGTCAGGATGGACAGCGTGTGGATCGCACCGCGGTACAGCGGGAACTGCGTCAGCGCCTGATAGAACTTCTCGACCTGCTCACACGCGATCTGATCTACGCGGTCGTCGTCATTGCCGAACTTCGGGAAATCGCCCTCGATCTCGAAATCAACGATAATGCCGTTCTCCGGATTGCGGATGGGCTTTACCTTGGCATACTTGATCGCGGAGAGCGAATCCGCCATGCAGCTCATGCCCGCAATGCCGAATGCCATCAGGCGGCGCACCTCGGTATCATGCAGCGCCATCTGGCTCTTCTCGTAGGCGTACTTGTCGTGCATGTAATGGATGGTGTTCATCGCGGAAACGTAGGTCTTAGCCAGCCACGGACGGTAGAAGTCCATGCGGCGGAGAACCTCCTCATAATCCAGCACATCGCCGTCCATGACCGGCATCTCCGGGCCGACCTGCTCGAACTTGTTCTCGTCACGGCCGCCGTTGATCGCCATCATCATCAGCTTTGCGATGTTGGCACGCGCACCGAAGAACTGCATGTCCTTGCCGACGCGCATCGCGGATACGCAGCACGCGATGGCGTAATCATCGCCGTAGTACGGACGCATAACGTCGTCGTTCTCGTACTGGAGCGCATCCGTGTCGATAGATACCTTTGCGATGAACTTCTTCCAGTTCTCCGGCAGATTTTCGCTCCACAGAACGGTCAGATTCGGCTCTGCGGCAGCGTTCAGGTTGTACAGGGTGTTGAGCATGCGGTAGCTGTTCTTCGTAACCATGTGACGGCCGTCCTCGCCGATGCCGCCGACTGCCTCGGTGATCCACATCGGGTCGCCGCCGAACAGCTCGTTGTACTCCGGCGTGCGCAGGTGACGCGCCATACGCAGGTGCAGCACGAAATCGTCCATGATCTCCTGTGCCTCGGACTCGGTCATGAGACCTGCCGCAATATCGCGCTCAAAGTAGATATCGAGGAAGGTGGAGGTGCGGCCAAGGCTCATTGCGGCGCCGTTCTGCTCCTTGATGCCGGCCAGATAGCCAAAGTACAGCCACTGAACGGCCTCCTTTGCGTTCTCCGCCGGACGGGTGATATCAAAGCCGTAGGAAGCCGCCATTGCGATCATGTCCTTGAGTGCCTTGATCTGGTCGGAGAGCTCCTCCGCGCAGCGGATTTCCTTCTCGGTGGTAGGCACATCGCCGAGCGCATCCTTGTCCTTCTGCTTCTCCTCGATCAGACGGTTCACGCCGTACAGTGCCACGCGGCGATAGTCACCGATGATGCGGCCGCGGCCGTAAGCATCCGGCAGGCCGGTCAGCAGACCAACGTGACGCGCTTCACGAACGTCCTTGGTGTATGCGGAGAATACGCCGTCGTTGTGGGTCTTGTGGTACTTGAACTCCTCCTCAATCTTGGGAGAAACCTCGTAGCCGTACTGCTTGCACGCATCACGGACCATACGCATGCCGCCGAACGGATTGCATGCACGCTTGAGCGGCTCATCGGTCTGCAGGCCGACGATAACCTCGTTGTCCTTGTCGAGATAGCCCGGTCCGAAGGCCGTGATAGTGATAACGGTCTCGGTGTCGATATTACGGACACCGCCCTTTTCGCGCTCCTCCGCGAGCAGTGCGTCGAACTTCTCACGCAGCGCAGTCGTGCGTGCGGTAGCCGGAGCCAGAAAAGCGCCGTCACCATCATACGGGGTGTAATTCTTCTGGATAAAGTCGCGGACATTGATCTCGTTTTCCCAGTTGCCGCCATTAAAGTTGTTCCATGCGTTCATGTTCTTTTCCTCCTGTTTGTGCTGTCTGCTGTCCTTTTTATGGTAACAAAAAAAGGACAGCATCGCGTATTACTTGCGACACTGCCCAGACGGTCGGCATTGAGATACACTTCACGGTGCATCTGATTACGGAACTCCCTGCTCCCCGGTGGTTTGCGCTCCACCTGTGTCCGTCAGTTGCAGGGAATCTGTCTGGCATTAGCATAACACATCTGCCGCTCAATATGCAACTGCCGAAAGTCACAAAAAAACCATGTGAAAAAACTGTGGAATCTGTGTAAAGTATCTTTTCAATTTACACCAAATAGGGTATAGTAAAAATACGATACTGCGCATTGTACAATATGCAGAATGTGGAAAACAGAGTCAGGAGGCAGACGAGTATGTTAAAGATTGGTATGCTGACCAGCGGCGGCGACTGTCAGGGTCTGAACGCGGCACTGCGCGGTGTAGCGAAAACACTGTATAACGAACTGGGAGATAAAGTAACCATCTATGGTATTCGGGACGGCTACCGCGGTTTGATCGAGGGCGATTACCACGAAATGCTGCCCGAGGATTTTTCGGATATTCTGACGGTCGGCGGCACCATTCTCGGTACGTCGCGCCAGCCGTTCAAGGAAATGCGCAAGACCATCGAGGACAGCGAGGAGACCAAGCTGGACAAGATGCTGCACACGGTGAAAAAGGCAGGCTTTGACTGTCTGGTCATTCTGGGCGGCAACGGCACGCACAAGACCGCAAACCTGCTGAGCATGAAGGGTGTAAACGTGGTAACGCTGCCCAAGACGATCGACAACGATCTGTGGGGCACCGAGCTGACATTCGGTTTTCAGTCCGCGATTGATATCGCGTCCACGGTTATTGATTCCATCCATTCCACCGCATTTTCGCACTCGCGTGTGTTCATCGTGGAGGTGATGGGACATAAAGCCGGCTGGCTGACGCTGTACGCAGGCATTGCCTCCGGCGCGGATGTCATCGTTATTCCGGAAATCCCCTACTCCGCAAAAAAGATTGCCGCAGCGATTGAAAAGCGTGCCAAAGCGGGCAAACGATTCTCGATCATTGCAGTAGCTGAGGGCGCGATAAGTCAGGACGAGGCCAAGCTGAGCAAAAAGGAATTCAAGGCTGCCCGCGAGGCGATGACCTATCCGTCCATCTCCTACCGCATTGCGGACGAGCTGAAGGAGCTGACCGGTCAGGAGATCCGCGTTACCATTCCGGGCCATTACCAGCGCGGCGGCGCTCCCTGCCCAGCCGACCGTGTGCTGACAAGCCGGTTCGGCGTAGCGGCAGCCCAGCTTATCCTGCAGAAAAAGTTCGGCTATATGGTTGCGCTGCAGGATAACCATATCGTGCCGGTTCCGCTGACCGAGGTCGCAGGCAAGCTGAAAACCGTTCCGCCCGATGGCGAACTGGTGAAGCAGGCAAGAGCGCTCGGACTGTCGATGGGCGACTGATTGCCGAATTGAGAATTGAAAATGAAGAATGGAGAATGAACGCAGCTATTTAATCCGTTCCAAAAAGGACGCATAATATGCGTCCTTTTTTCGTGCGAAAGCACATATAAAATTCCGGTTTGCTTGCAAACCGCAACTACATGACAGGATTTCGTTCAGAAATCGGAGTCATTGTCCCGTGCCGTGCACGACCGCCGTTTCACGGCGGCATTCAATCGCGTTTGCCGTGCAAATGCAAAAAAACGCAGGACATGCGCGCGCAGCGCGGACATAGCCGCGCAAGGATAGCGCCTGCGTTTTTTACAAGAAAAAAGGGATTTTGTGTGCCCGCCAAGGCGGACGCGCAAAATCCCGTATAGGACGTATCCGAGCCATTGGCTCGGTACGTCCTTCTCGTCCGAAAGCGTGGTTTCGGACGAATTATTTGATGGTCATAACCTGATCACGAGCAGGACCTACGCCAAGCATGGTAATCGGGCACTCGATGATGCGCTCCAGCTCCTTGATGTAGGACTGCACGGTTGCCGGCAGTTCCTCGAAGGAACGGCAGTTGGTGATATCCTCATCAAAGCCGTCGAACTCCTCATAAACCGGCTCACAGTCTACCAGATCCATGAAGTTTGCCGGGAACTCGGTAACGGTCTCGCCGTTCTTCAGCTTGTATGCAACACAGACCTTGAGCTTCGGCAGGCCGCGCAGCGGGTCGATCTTGTTGATAACAACGTCGGTCAGACCGTTTACACGAACCGCATAGCGTGCAACGACTGCGTCGAACCAGCCGGTACGGCGCGGACGGCCGGTAACGGTACCGAACTCGCCGCCTGCATTGCGGATGTAGTCGCCGGTCTCGTCGAACAGCTCGGTCGGGAACGGACCCTCGCCTACACGGGTAGTGTAGGACTTAAAGATACCCATGATCTCGTTGATGGCAGTCGGGCCGACACCGGAACCGATGCAGCAGCCACCTGCTACCGGATGAGACGAGGTAACATACGGATAGGTGCCCATGTCGAGGTCGAGCAGTGTGCCCTGCGCACCCTCGAACAGCACTTCCTTGCCGGACTTGATGGCGTCATAGGTCATAACGGTGGTGTCGCGCACCATCGGACGCAGACGGTCTGCGTAAACCTTGTACTCTGCGATAACAGCGTCCGCGTCGATCGGCTCGCCGCCGTAAACACCGGTAATCACGCGGTTCTTGCGGGCACAGGTCTCGCGGATAACCTCCTCGAAACGCTCTGCGTCTACAAAATCGTGCATGCGGATGCCGCTGCGCTCGGACTTGTCCATATAGGTCGGGCCGATGCCCTTCTTGGTGGTGCCGATTGCGGTGCCTTCCTTGGCCTTCTCCGCCTCGCTGAGCGCATCGAGCTCAAGATGCCACGGCATGATGCAGTGGCAGCGTGCGTCGATGAACAGCTTGTCGGTGGAAACGCCCTTCTCGTGCAGACCGTCGATCTCGCCGAGGACAGCCTTCGGATTGACAACAACACCCGGGCCGATGACGTTGACGCACTCCGGATACAGGATGCCGGACGGAATCAGCTGCAGCTTGTACTTCTCACCGCCGGCTACAACGGTGTGACCGGCATTGTTGCCGCCCTGGCTGCGGACAACCAGATCCGCCTTGCCTGCAAAAATATCAATAAACTTACCCTTGCCTTCGTCGCCCCACTGAGCGCCGAGAATTACCTTACCTGGCATAGGATTTCCTCCCTTTCTATCTGCAACGTGCTCTTGTCACGCGATATACTTTATATATGTATGGATCATACCCTTGAAATTATAGCATACCCTTCTCTACTTTTCAATGCCGTTTTGCACGTTTTTGTCTTGTAAAAGACGGCCCGCCGTTGTAAAATATTTTATAATAGCGGGAAGTATGGCCGCACGGCGGTCTGTCCCGATGAAGGAGTTCGTTTTTCTATGCATTATCTTGATAACGCGGCGACGACCCGCGTGCTGCCCGAAGCAGCCGAAGCGGCCGTTCACGCGATGTGCGAGGAGTTCGGCAATCCGTCCAGCCTGCACCGCATGGGTCTGGAGGCCTCGCATCTGCTCGAGGACAGCCGCAGGACGGTCGCGTCTGCGCTCGGCTGTCTGCCCGAGGAAGTATATTTCACCGCCTGCGGCACGGAGAGCACCAACATCAGCCTGCGCGGTGCCGCTCACCTCAACCGACATAAAAAGGGCCGTATCATCACGACCGAGATCGAGCACGCGGCAACCGTCAACACCGCAAAGCAGCTTGCTGCGGACGGCTTCGACGTAGTTTTCCTTGCACCGGACGCAACCGGTCACATCACGCCCGAGGTGCTGAGCGAAGCACTGACCGAGGACACCATTCTTCTCTCCTGCCAGCTGGTCAACAACGAGATCGGCACGGTACAGCCGGTCGAACAGCTCGGAAAGCTGCTCAAGGCCAAGGCACCCAAAGCGCTGTTCCATATTGATGCCGTACAGGGACTTTGCCGTGTACGCCTGACGCCGAAAAAATGGAACTGCGACCTGATGAGCGTTTCCGGCCACAAAATCGGCGCACCCAAGGGCATCGGTGCGCTGTATGTGAAAAAGGGCCTGCGCCTGCCTCCGCTGACGTTCGGTGGCGGTCAGGAGCGCGGCATGCGCCCGGGCACCGAGGCCGTGCCGAATATCGCCGCGTTCGCCAAGGCGTGCGAGATCCGTATGGCGCACTTTGACGAGGATTACGCCCATGTGCAGGAGCTGGCCGACTACCTCAAGCAGCAGGTGGCCGCCGAGCTGCCGGATGCTGTAATTAACGGCGAAGGCGATATCCCGCATGTTGTCAATCTTTCCATGCCCGGCTGCAAGAGCGAGGTCATGCTGCATGTACTCGAGGGGGACGAGGTTTACATTTCCAGCGGCTCAGCCTGCTCCAAGGGCAAGCAGAGCGGTGTGCTCAAGGCACTTGGCCTGCCGAAGGCGCGCACGGACAGCGCGCTGCGCGTTTCGTTTGCACCGTTCAACACAAAGGAAGATGTGGATGCTTTTGTGGCAGCGGTCAAAAAGGGCGCGAAAATGTTCCGCAGATAAGCTAATTCGTAATTAGGAATTATTGCGAGGAGGTAGGGTTATGAGTAAAAAACATATTATGAACGCCGGTATCTGCTGTATCTGCACGGCCGTGATTTTCGGTCTGCACTTCTTCGTGTACGGCCGGATGCTGCTGGACAATCCTGTGCTGATTGGCGCTACCTGCGCTGTTTTTATTGCATCAGCCGCAGGGCGCACAGGCGAGGAACGAGAACCATGGTTTCCGCCTAACCATATCGTCACACGGCTTTGTCAGCTGATATTCTGCGGTATCCTCTGCACCATTCCGTACATACTGTTCACGGAACCGTATTCTCTCGACAACTGGATTTTCCTGCCGCTTTGGGCTACGTTGAGCATTATCGAGCTAAGATATCGAGAGCAAAATTCCACTGCTTATGCGGTTACTATGGCAGTCGCTCTGTGTGTTACCGGCGCATTTCTGCTGATTACCCACCCGATTACCGCATCGCAGGCGCAGAATATCGTTGAGCAGGCAGGCTACACAGACTGTGTTTACTACAAAGTCAATCCCAATAACAATACCGCGTATAAAGACGGTCGGGACAGCGAGGCTCTCTACTTTACTGCGCCCGAACCGGCTGACAAGTCCGACTGTTACGCCTTTTCCGCAAACAAGGATGGCGAAAAATACGGTGTTCTTGTTTCTTATTTTCGCGGAACCATTGACGAGGAACAAAAACAAGGAGTTTAATCTATATGGAATACAAAACCATCACCAAACCGGACGGCTCGGAGCAGAAGCTCGCCGTATATGACGGCAAATGCCGCTTCTGGATGGAGGGCCTTTACGACAGCCTGCCGGACACTGCCGAAAAGCGTGCGGAGGAATGCAGTCTGCCGGTCAAGATTGACCGCCGGGAGGACGGCACGGTCAGCGTCGGCACGCAGTCGCTCGTACCGTGGGAAACCGATTACGGCAAGCTGGAAATCATGGCGGACGTTTACTTAAACTATCTGGCACAGGTGTTCAACCTGCCGGATGATGATTACGTCAAGACCCGTTTGGAGTTCGGCTCGGACAGCGCCGACCGCGACAGCCTGATGACCGCCGAGGAGAAGGAAATCATCAGCGCAAACAAATAAATTTACCATCAAGGAGACAATAAATGAAAGAAGTATTACTGCTCAAGTGCGGTGAGATCGTCCTCAAGGGACTCAACCGCAAAACCTTTGAGGATCGTCTGCTGAAAAACCTCAAGCGCCGCATGGCGCACGTTGCAGACTGCGAGATCACCATGCGCCAGTCGGTCGTTTATGTGGAGATTCCGGACGATGCGGACGCAGATGCGGTTATGGAGTGCGCAAGCCGTGTATTCGGCTTTGCGACCATCTCCCGTGCAGCGGTCTGCCCGGAAAAGACGCTCGAGAGTGTCATTGCGACCGCAAAGGACTATCTGGCACCCAATTTTGCGGCGGCTAAGACCTTTAAGGTCGAGTCCAAGCGCGGCGACAAGAAATTCCCGATGACCTCCACCGAAATCAGCCAGCACGTCGGCGGCGAGCTTGCTGATCTGTTCCCTGATGTTCGTCCGGACATGCACCATCCCGACCTGACCGTGCACGTTGAGATGCGCGAGAAGTACGCCTTCGTTCACGCCGGTCCGGTTCCGGGTGCGGGCGGCATGCCGATCGGCTCGAACGGCCGTGCAGCGCTGCTGCTCTCCGGCGGCATCGACTCCCCTGTTGCCGGCTGGATGATGGCCAAGCGCGGTCTGGAGCTGTGCGGCATCCACTTTTTCAGCTATCCGTACACCTCCGAGCGCGCCAAGGAGAAGGTGCTTGAACTGGGCCGCAAGCTGACCGCATGGTGCGGCCGCATGAGCGTTATGGTCGTGCCGTTCACCCACATTCAGGAGGAAATCCGCGACAAGTGCCACGAGGAGCTGTTCACGCTCATCATGCGCCGCTTTATGATGCGCATTGCCGAGCGCGTAGCTGTTGAGTACGGCTGCGGTGCGCTCATCACCGGTGAGTCGCTCGGTCAGGTTGCCAGCCAGACCATGCCCGCCATGGCCGTTACCGGTGCGGTGTGCGAGCTGCCGGTATTCCGTCCCTGCATCGGCATGGATAAGGAGGAAATTGTCACGATCGCCCGTAAGATCGACACCTTCGAGACCTCTATCCTCCCCTACGAGGACTGCTGCACCGTATTCACCCCGAAGCACCCGAATACCAAGCCGAAGATGCCGAAGATCCTCGAGGCGGAGAGCCACCTCGACGTTGAAGCACTCGTAGACGAGGCGGTTAAGGGTGTGGAGATTATCCACCTTCCGTAATAATTAGGAATGAGTAATTGCGGTATCGCTTACGCGGTAATCCAATATCGGCCAGCGGCCGCACCATAATTACTAATTACTAACTACTAATTCCTAATTAAAATAGCAATTCCCTTGATTTGAGGAGGAACTTTCATTGAACGCAGAACTTATCGCAGTCGGCACAGAGATCCTGCTGGGCGACATCGTAAACACCGATGCACAGCTGATTTCGCAGGGTCTGTCCGAGCTGGGCATCAATGTATTCTACCAGACCGTTGTCGGTGACAATCCGGCGCGTCTCGAGCGCGTAGTCCGCGAGGCAAAGGACCGTGCTGACATCATCATCACCACCGGCGGCCTTGGCCCAACCCTTGACGATCTGACCAAGGAGACGCTGGCGACCGTTTTCGGCAAAAAGATGGTACTGCATCAGCCGTCCATGGACCGTCTGACCGACTTTTTCAAGACCATCGGCCGCGAAATGACCAAAAACAACGAAAAGCAGGCCTGGCTGCCGGAGGGCTGCACCGTATTCACCAACCTGTGGGGCACGGCACCCGGCTGTGCGTTTGAGGCCGACGGCAAGCACGTTCTCATGCTGCCCGGCCCTCCGCGCGAGTGCAACCCGATGTGGAAGGAATGTGCAATGCCGTATCTGTACAAGCTGGCAGGCGGCTGCATCGTATCCCGCAACATCCGCGTATTCGGCCTCGGCGAGAGCAACATGGAGAATATCCTGCACGACATGATGGAAAAAAGCGCAAACCCGACGATTGCGCCGTATGCCCGCACCTCGGAGTGCTTCGCGCGCGTTACCGCCAAGGCGGACACCCCAGCAGAATGCGAGAAGATGCTCGACCCGGTCGTTGACGAAATCCTCGAGCTGCTCGGCGACGACGTCTACGGCGTAGACGTTGACTCGCTCGAGCAGGTAGTCGGCGACGGCCTGCGCGAGCGCAAGCTGACCCTCGCAGTAGCCGAAAGCTGCACCGGCGGTCTGCTGTCCAAGCGTCTGACCGACATCCCGGGCGCATCCGATTACTACCTCGGCGGTGTATGCTCGTACAGCAACAGTGTCAAGGAGAAGGTGCTCGGCGTGAAGAAGGAGACCCTCGATACGGTCGGCGCGGTATCTCCCGAAACCGCAGAGCAGATGGCTGTCGGCGTTGCAAATGCGCTTGGCTCGGACATCGGCGTCGGCATCACCGGCATTGCCGGCCCGGGCGGCGGCACCGAGGACAAGCCGACCGGTCTGGTCTATATCAGCGTTTGGTACGACGGCAAGTTCTTTACCCGTAAAATGCAGTCCTCGCTCGGCCGCGACCGTGTACGCATGCAGGCCGCTTCTACGGCGCTTGATCTCATCCGCCGTCACATTTTCTAAACAAATTTATATCGAATTGTACGTTATTTTGTCATTCCCACTCAAATGATGTGGAAAGCAAACAAAATTTCTGTAAAGAAAGTCCAGTAATTGTGCTAAATTGCTGGACTTTTCTATTTATGTGATGTATACTATATCTAACTAAAGTGAGGGTATTCCGCCAAAATTCTGTCGAAGTACACAAACTGTTGGAAAATATTCGTATTTTCCTTCATTTGGCGGCTGTAAAGGGAGAGATGCTGTATGAAGAAAAAATCCGCAGCACCCGCCGTGGAAAAGCGAAGCGAGCTTTTCTATTCCGGCCGGGATTGTCGCGCGTTCGATTACATGGGAGCCCACCCTTTCGTGCAGGATGGTGAACAGGGTTATCTGTTCCGTGTTTATGCACCGGAGGCCGAAAAAGTTTCCGTCATGGGTGAGTTCAACGACTGGAATCGCGACGCCGATTATATGACGCGCGATGAACAGGGTATCTGGGAGAAATTTATTCCGAATATTCCGGAATATGCCGCATACAAGTATAGTGTATGGGCCAAGTCCGGCGATGTGTTTGACAAGTCCGACCCGTACGGCTTCCATTTCGAGACCCGTCCGGGCAACGCCACCAAGGCGTATGACATCGACGGCTACGAATGGGGCGACGCCTCGTGGCTGGATTGGCGTAAAAAGCACCTGCCGTATTCCAATCCGGTCAACATCTACGAATGCCACCTCGGCTCGTGGAAGATGCACGAGGACGGCAACTTCTACTCCTACCGCCAGCTGGCGGACGAGCTTGTGCCGTATGTCAAGGAAATGGGCTACACCCACATCGAGTTTATGCCGCTGACCGAGTATCCGTTCGACGGCTCGTGGGGCTATCAGGTAATCGGCTACTTTGCCGCCACAAGCCGCTATGGCACGCCAAAGGATCTGATGTACCTGATCGACAAGGCGCATCAGGCCGGTCTGGGCGTTATCATGGACTGGGTTCCGGCGCACTTCCCGAAGGACGGCTGCGGACTGGTCGAGTTTGACGGCTCGCACCTGTACGAATACGCCGATCCGCTCAAGATGGAGCACAAGGAATGGGGCACGCGCGTATTCGACTACGGCAAGGTCTCCACGAGAAACCTGCTGTTCTCCTCCGCGATGTTCTGGATCGAGAAATTCCACATGGACGGCCTGCGTGTGGACGCAGTCGCTTCCATGCTGTATCTGGACTACAACCGGCAGGGCGAATGGCGGCCGAATGTCCACGGCGGCCGTGAGAACCTCGAGGCCGTTGACTTCCTGCGGCTGCTCAACGAGTACATCCTGACCGATCATCCGGACGTTATGATGATCGCCGAGGAGTCCACCGCATGGCCGATGGTGACCAAGCCGGGTTACGACGGCGGTCTGGGCTTCAACTTCAAGTGGAACATGGGCTGGATGAACGACATGCTGTGCTACTGCTCGGCGGACCCGTTCTTCCGCAAGGACATGCACGACAAGATCACCTTCTCGTTCATGTACGCCTTTTCCGAAAACTACATCCTGCCGCTCTCGCACGATGAGGTCGTGCACGGCAAGTGCTCGCTCATCAGCAAGATGCCGCCTCCGTATGAAAATCAGTTCGGCGGTCTGCGCGCGCTGTACGGCTACATGGCCGCACACCCGGGCAAGAAGATGCTGTTCATGGGCGGCGAGTTTGCACAATTCTCCGAATGGGCGTACCAGCGCGGACTGGACTGGATGCTGCTGGATTATCCGGCGCACCGCCAGATGCAGGCGTACGTCAAGGCGCTCAATCACTTCTACCTTGCTACTCCGCAGCTGTGGGAGCAGGATACCGACTGGCGCGGCTTTGAGTGGATCAGCCACGAGGACAACCGCAACAACATCATCGCCTTCCGCCGTGTGGCGAAGGACGGCTCGGATATCGTGGTCGTTGTCAACTTCTCTCCGGAGGAGCAGCAGGAATACCGCATCGGCGTTCCGATCACCGGCACTTATGAAGAGATATTCACCTCGGACAAGACCGAGTTCGGCGGCAGCGGCATGGCAAACGGCAAGCTCAAGACCGAAAACAAGCCCATGCACGGTCAGGAACAGTCCATTGTTCTGAAGATTCCGCGCTTCGGCGTGCTGTTCTTCAAGGGCAAGGCAAGAGCCAAGCGCCGCACCAAGGCAGAGATCGAGGCCGCAAAAGCCGCGGCTGCCAAGAAACCGGTAAAGCGCACCCGCTCGACCAAGGCAGTTACGAAATCCGGCACCAAGGCCGTTGCCCGCACAACCGAGAAGGCCGTAGCCAAGACCGGCTCCAAATCCGTTGCAAAGACCACTGAAAAGGCGGTGGCACGCACCGGAACCAAGGCAGTTGCGAAAACCACCGAAAAGGCGGTGGCACGCACCGGAACCAAGGCAGTTGCGAAAGCCACCGAAAAAGCGGTTTCCGTACCGACAGACAAGGCAGTAACCGCAACCGGCGGTTAAGAGGCAACACCGCACAATTAAAGCTGCGGCGCTTTACGGAAATTTTATGTTCTGATGTCGTTGCGCTTTCTTGCAATACGACAGTATTGCTGCAAAACCGCGCCTAATCAGTACGCAAAATTTACTCGTAAATCGCTCTTGTTCAATTATGCGGTATTGCCTAATAAAGCAGATTAACGCCTGAAACAGACGCAAATCCGCAAAGAGAGATACACAGAGGGGATACGCCAGACGGCGTATAGATCGCAGCGATGCAAACTGTGAAAAAGGAGAATTTACATGTATCGGAAAAAAGAATGCGTAGCCATGCTGCTCGCAGGCGGCCGCGGCAGCCGTTTGTATGTGCTGACCAAAAAGGTCGCTAAGCCTGCCGTACCGTTCGGCGGTAAGTACCGTATTATCGACTTCCCGCTTTCCAACTGCGTCAACTCCGGCATTGATACTGTCGGCGTGCTGACCCAGTACGAGCCGCATGTGCTCAACGCTTACATCGGTTCCGGCCAGACGTGGGACCTCGACCGCCTGCGCGGCGGCGTCTATGTTCTGCCGCCGTACGAGAGCAAAAAGACCGAGTGGTACAAGGGCACCGCAAACGCCATCTACCAGAACATTCAGTTCCTGGAGGATTACGATCCCGAGTACGTCCTCATTCTTTCGGGCGACCACATCTACAAGATGGACTACAACAAGATGCTCCAGCAGCACAAGGAGACCGGCGCTGACGCGACCATCGCGGTGCTGGACGTTCCGCTTTCCGAGGCTTCCCGTTTCGGCATCATGAACTGCAAGCCGGACGGCACCATCTACGAATTCGAGGAGAAGCCGAAGGAGCCGAAGTCCACGCTGGCTTCCATGGGCATCTACATTTTCACCTGGAAAAAGCTGAAGGAATACCTCATCAATGACGAGGCCAACGAGCAGTCCTCCAACGACTTCGGCAAGGACATTATTCCGGCGATGCTGAATAACGGCGAAAAGCTGGTTTCCTACCGCTTCAAGGGCTACTGGAAGGACGTAGGCACCATCGAGAGCCTGTGGGAAGCAAACATGGATCTGCTCTCTCCGAACTCCGGCCTGCAGCTTTCCGATGACAGCTGGAAGATCTACGGCCGCACCACCGGTTCGCCTCCGCATTTCACCTCCAAGCAGGCTAAGGTTACCCATACACTGCTCTCCGAGGGCTGTGAGATCTACGGCGACGTTTCCGAGTCCGTCCTGTTCTCGGATGTTAAGATTGGCAAGGGTGCCAAGGTGGAATATTCCATCCTGATGCCGGGTGCTGTGGTTGAGGAAGGCGCAACCGTGCGCTACTCCATCGTAGCCGAAAAGGCCGTTATCGCCAAGGGCGCGGAAGTCGGCGGCAGCCCGTCCGACAGCGACGCAGACAACTGGGGCGTTGCGGTAGTAGCCGAAGGCGTTCGCATCGGCAGCGGCGCAAAGCTGGCCGCTAAGGAAATGGCAGACGAGGATCTGCCGGACGTAAAGTAAGGGGGCGGCACAAACATGAACAGCGTTTTAGGCATGATCATTGCATTTGATACCGACAACGATCTCCGCGAGATCACCGAGCACCGCACGGTCGGTGCGGTACAGTGGGGCGGCCGGTATCGCATTATCGACTTTATGCTTTCCAATATGGTAAACAGCGGCATTTACCGCGTGGGCGTACTGATGAAGGACAAGTACCAGTCCCTGATCGACCACATCGGCAATGCCAAGGACTGGGATCTTTCCCGCAAGAACAGCGGCGTAACCTTGCTGCCGCCGTACTCCTACTCCAAGAAGGCATCTCCGCTGGTAACCGGCGAGTACCGCGGCAAGATTGACGCACTGGCCGGTGCGGTTGACTTCTTGCAGAAGAACCGTGCAGACTATGTAGTCGTAGCGGACGGCGACATTGTTGCCAATGTACCGCTCGACGACGTGATCGACCGCCATATCAAGTCCGGCGCAGACCTGACCATGGTATGCACCAAGAAGCAGAAGAATTCCCCGTTCACCACCTATGTGGAGCTGAACCGCAAGAAGGAAGCCGTTGACATCCGCGTTGGAGACTGCAACGAAGGCAAGTGCAAGCATGCAGCACTCGGCATTTACGTCATGAGCCGCCAGTACCTTATCCACATGCTGTCCGACTGCGTAACCCATAACTGCATCCACTTCGAGCGCGAGTTCCTCACCCGTGCTCTGATGGACGGCACGGTAGCCGGCTACCTGTTCAACGAGTACGCCGTCAAGATCGAGGACACCTTCGACTACTACCGCTCCAACATGGACATGCTCGACAAGGATGTCCGCAACGAGGTATTCAAGCGCACCCGTCCGATCCTGACCCGCATCAAGGACGAGGCTCCGACCTATTACGGCGATGAAGCCGACGTAGAGGACTGCCTCATCGCCGACGGCTGCCGCATCGAGGGCAAGGTAAAGAACTCCGTCCTGTTCCGCGACGTTGTGGTTGAAAAGGGCGCCGAGGTCAATAACTGCATCATCATGGAAGGCGGGCGCATTATGACCGAGGCTTCGCTCCGTCATGTCATCACCGACCGCAATGTTATTATCCGTGATGGCCGCACGATGATGGGACACGAAAATTATCCGATCACCATCGCAAAAAACGCAACCGTTTGATCCTTTTCTGTTAAATCCGCATAAACTTCTGTTTAGAAGTTGCTATCACAGCAAAAACGCATTTTCCGCAGCGCAAATGTTCGTGAAATATTGCTATATTACATTCAGACAGAAACGAGTATAATAAAATTACAACGGGTGCGGAAACGGTCAGCGCTGTTTCCGCACTCTCTGTTGGGGAGGCTCGGCTTTATGAAAATCATGTATGTTACCAGCGAATGCGCTCCGTTCATCAAAACCGGCGGATTGGGCGATGTAGCAGGTTCGCTCCCGCAGGCACTCGCTGCCAAGGGACATGACGTGCGTGTATTCTGCCCGCTGTATTCTGCGATCGACCAGAGTATGCGCGAAAAGTTCTATTACATCAAAAACGCTTACGTCCGTCTGGGCTGGCGCAACCAGTACTGCGGTATCTTCCGCTATGAGGCAGACGGCGTTACCTATTATTTCATCGATAATGAGTATTACTTCGCACGCGGCCAGATCTACGGCGAGTACGACGACGCAGAGCGCTTCGCGTACTACTCCAAGGCGGTACTCGAGGTACTGCCCGATCTGGAGTGGAAGCCGGATGTGATCAACTGCAACGACTGGCAGACCGCCCTCGTTCCGGTTTACTACAACCTGATGTTCGCTTCCCGTCCGTTCTACGAGAACATCAAGACCGTGTTCACTATCCACAACATCCAGTACCAGGGTCGCTACGGCCGTGAGATTCTGGAGTATGTGCTCGGCATTGACGATGCACACTTCCGCTCCGGCTTTATGGCGATGGACGGCGACGTCAACCTGATGAAGGCTGCTATCGTAGCTTCCACGGCTGTCACCACGGTTTCACCGACCTATGCCAACGAAATTCAGACCGAATACTACGGCTACCGTCTGGATTCCGTGCTGCGCATGAACAGCTACAAGCTGCACGGCATCCTGAACGGCATCAACATGGATGCCTTCAATCCGGAAACCGACAGCAAGATCTTCAAGAACTACGGCCCGAATAACCCGCAGGATAAGCTGGTCAACAAGACCGAGCTTTTGAAGCTCTGCGGCCTTGAGGGCGATGCAAACACGCCTGTCATCGGCATCGTTACCCGCTTTGTTGACCAGAAGGGCCTCGACCTTGTGGAAGCAGTCCTGCCGGATATTCTGGCGGATGATGTTCGCCTGATCGTGCTTGGCACCGGCGACTACCGCTATGAGCAGATGTTCATCGAGGCAAAGCGCCGCTGGCCGGATAAGGTTTCCGCGTCCATCATGTTCTCCGGCGATCTGGCAAACCGCATTTACGCAGGCGCCGATATGTTCCTGATGCCGTCCAAGTTTGAGCCGTGCGGCCTGGCACAGATGATCGCACTGCGCTACGGCACTATTCCGATCGTCCGCGAGACCGGCGGCCTCAAGGACACCGTTCACGCCTTTGTCGATTATGCCGGCACGGGCAACGGCTTCACCTTTGCAAGCTACAACGCGCACGACATGCTGCACGTTATCCGCGAGGCCTGCGGCGTATTCCGCTTTAACAAGCCTGCGTGGAGCAAGCTGATTATGCAGGGTATGCAGAGCGACTTCAGCTGGGGCAGCTCTGCCGATAAATATATCGAGGTTTACAAGACCGCGATGGGTCAGTAACCGACCTGTCAGCCCGACCCGTCACCCGATTTGAGGGAATACGGTGACGGTAACTGGTGATTCCGTAATTTTCATCCCATTGAAATCTACGGCACCCTTAGAGGTGCTGACGAGTGATACGGCAAGAGTGATTTGCGAGTAAAGTTTGCGATTTGGCTAGGCGCGGTTCCGCAGCAATACTTTGTGTATTGCAAGGGATCGCAACGACGCCAAAGCGCAAAATTTCCGCAAAGCACCGCAGACGTATCGCTCGGCAGTGCCTCCAAACAACTATGTGAGGAGATAAGAAAGACCATGCCAAAGACCCAGTACACAAAGACCGCTTTGAAAGAAGCCATTGCAGGTAAACTGCAGCGACATTTTGCCTGCGAGGTAGAGGACGCTACCAAGGATCAGGTATACGAGGCTTGTGCCCTCGTAGTGCGTGATGCACTGACCGAGCACATGATCGAAACCCAGAATGAGGTAGAGCAAGACGGAGAGCGTCAGGTGCATTACCTGTGCATGGAATTTCTTGTCGGCCGCAGCCTGCGCAACAACGCCTACAACCTCGGTATGCTGGACGCTCTGACCGCAGCCCTGAAGGACATGGGCTTCGAGATGGCAGACATCTTCGAGGAGGAAGCTGATCCCGGTCTGGGCAACGGCGGTCTTGGCCGTCTGGCTGCCTGCTACATGGACGGCATGGCGACCGACGGCGTACGCGGCACCGGCTACTCCATCCGCTACGAGCACGGCATTTTCAAGCAGAAGATCGTAGAAGGCCAGCAGGTCGAGCTGCCGGATTCCTGGCTGTCTACCGGCGAGGTTTGGCAGATTCCGGCAATGGATGAGACCCGCGAGGTCAAGATCGGCGGCACGGTTGACACCTACTTCGACGATAACGGCAAGCTGGTTGTCAACTACCACGATTACACGCCGGTTCTGGCAGTTCCGTATGATATGCCGATCTCCGGCTACGGCACCAACAACATCGCGCGTCTGCGCCTGTGGAAGGCACAGAGCCCGATCGCACTGGACATGAAGCTGTTCTCCTCCGGTGAGTATCTGAAGGCACTGGAGAAGCACGCACTGGCAGAGACCATCTCCATGGTCCTCTATCCGGAGGATAACCACCGCGAGGGTCAGTCCCTGCGTCTCAAGCAGCAGTATTTCCTGGTTTCCGCAACCCTGCAGGACATCTGTGCAAAGCACAAGGCCAAGTACGGCACGCTTGAAAACTTCGCGCACAAGCACGTCCTGCACATCAACGATACGCACCCAACCCTCGTTATCCCGGAGCTGATGCGTATCCTGATGGACGAGAACGACATGAGCTGGGAGCAGGCATGGAATATCACCAGCCAGTCCGTCGCTTACACCAACCACACCGTTATGCCTGAAGCCCTCGAGTGCTGGCCGGTATCGCTCGTTCAGGAGCTGATGCCGCGTGTTATGCAGATTATCTACGAAATCAACGAGCGCTTCTGCAAGGAGCTGTGGAACTACTTCCCGAACGACTTCCAGAAGATCTCCAAGCTGGCTATCGTTGCCGACGATACCGTCCGCATGGCGCATCTGGCTATCGCAGGCTCGTTCTCCATCAACGGCGTATCCGCGCTGCACTCCGAGATCCTCAAGGAGCGCGTATTCACTGATTTCTACAAGATCTACTCCTCCAAGTTCTGCAACGTCACCAACGGCATTGCACACCGCCGCTGGCTGTGTGAGGCCAACCCGGAGCTGGCTGAGCTGATCGAGAGCAAGATTGGCACCGGCTACCGCACCCATCCGTCCGAGCTGCAGGTTCTGAACAACTATGCAGACGACAAGGAGCTGCTCGACAAGCTGGGCGAGATCAAGCGCCACAACAAGCAGCGTCTGGCGGATTATATCAAAGCGCACAACGGCATTGAAGTCAACATGGACTCCATCTTTGACGTACAGGTTAAGCGTCTGCACGAGTACAAGCGCCAGATGCTCAACATTCTGCACATTATCAGCCTGTACCACAAGCTGAAGGACAATCCGGATATGGATTTCGTTCCGCGCACCTTTATCTTCGGCTCCAAGGCCGCACCGGGCTACGCAGTAGCGAAAAAGACCATCCAGCTGATCAACTCTATCTCCAAGATGATCGACAACGATCCGGCAGTACGCGACAAGCTGAAGGTCGTATTCCTCGAGGACTACAAGGTATCTCTGGCTGAGATCATCATGCCGGCCGCCGAGGTTTCCGAGCAGATCTCCATCGCTGGCAAGGAAGCATCCGGTACCGGCAACATGAAGTTCATGATGAACGGTGCTCTGACCATCGGCACGATGGACGGCGCAAACGTTGAGATCTGCGAGGCAGTCGGCAAGGAGAACATCTTCATCTTCGGTATGGAAACGCCCGAGGCTGAGGCACTGGCCGCTTCCGGCAGCTATGAGCCGATGGTCATCTACCAGAACGATCCGGTGATCCGCCGCGTGCTCGATCAGATGATCCACGGCTTCGGTGACGGCGTGGACTACACCGACATTGCCAACCTGCTGCTGCACGGCGGCAATGGCGGCCCTGCTGACCGCTATATGAGCCTCAAGGACTTCGCATCCTACGCAGCCGCTCAGGAGCGCGTAAGCGAGGTTTACCGCGATCAGGATCAGTGGAACCGCATGGCGCTGATCAACATTGCAAACTCCGGCCGCTTCGCAGCGGACCGCTCGATTGCTGAGTATGCACAGAATATCTGGCGCGTAAAAACGAATTTCGCATTCTAACTGCAAACCAATCAACAAAAGTCCCCGGAATCGATGATTCCGGGGACTTTTCTCATGCATTTTCCGTTATCCATTCTCTTCACTCTCCAATCTCAACTCTTCACTCTCCACTCTCCAATCTCAACTCTGTATTCGGGTAGTAGTGCGCAAGTATCTCGGTATAATCATATCCCTGCTCCGCCATATATTTAGCACCGTACTGCGACAGCCCAACACCGTGTCCGTATCCGATGGTGTGAAACGTAATACTGTCCTCGGTGGTTGTGATGGTGAAATTCGTGGACTGCAGGCCGAACAGCGCCCGTACTGCGGTTCCCTCGACGGTCACGCCGCCGAGCTTCACGGTTTTCACACCGCCAGCCGCCGAGCGCACCGAGGATGCAAACCAGCGGTCGGGCGTACCGCTCACATCCGCTTTTGGCAGAGTCTGCGCGACCTTTTCGCGGAACGCATCCGCCGTTAGCGTCACCTCGCTCTCGTATCCGGCGTACTGCGTGCCGCCCGGACTGACCACGCTTTGCAGATACGGAATATCCTCGCCCCAGACATCGGCGGCAGACTCGGTCTTCGGACCGCTGACGCAGTGGAACACAGCCGCAATCGGTGCACCGTCGCAGGTCAGGATCTGCCCTGCCGTGTCCTTGACGGCCTTGCGTATCCGCGAATAGCCGGTGCTGAACGTCTTGACCGCGTCCGGCTGATATGCCGCACAATGACTGTAATCGTCGCAGACATCCGCATCCGGATGCTCTGCCGGCCATCCTCTCGACTGCTTATACACCGCGTACGTCCGCGCTGCGACCGCCTGTGCGCGGATGGCTTCAACCGGAAAATCGTCCGCAATCTCTGCCGCCGTCACGCCTTCCACATAGGTCTCCAGCGGCATTTCCTGCGCCTTGCCGTTCACCAGAACCGTGATGGTTAAGCCGTCTGTTGCTGCCGCTGTGGCGCTTTCTGTGGGTGCCTGCGGCTCCGTCTTGTCCGTTTCCGATGGGTAAAATACCGGCAGCAAATACAGCACCATCACCAGTCCGACACCGGTCAGCAGCAGTCTGTGCATGGTATCCCCTCCTTCCCTCTCTACCACAGTGTATGATGCAGATTTGAGGAATATAACACAAAATATAGTTTTTCATTGACAACTCATACTTTATGTTGTATTATAAGGGACATAAAGAATCGAACATTTGTTCGTATATCGTAAGGAGGGGCCGCCATGAAATTATGTGAGATGGCGCAGGAATACCGTGTAAATGTCGCTCTGCTGGAGCTGCGTATCAAGCAGCTTCAGGCGGCGCAGAAGCGTGCGCGTCAGCCGGAGGTGCGCTACCGGCTCAAGCAGCGCGCGAAATTCCTGCAGACGCTGATCAACGAAAGCCGCCAGACCGTATTCCTGATGGAGCACTACCACGACCACAGTGAAGAAGGTGACGCGCATGCGGACTGTCGCGCTGTCTGAGCACACAGCGACACGGCTGGCCTACCGGCAGTATCTCGGTCTGCTCGCGGAAGACGACCGCGGCTTCCGGCAGGCATTCCGCACGGCCTTCTTCCGGGCCATGCGCGAGCAGCTGACACCGCGGCAGTACGAGGTGCTGTGGATGATCGAGGTGGAGGGATTATCCTGCAAACAGTGCGCTGAACGGCTTGGGATCAGTCCATCGGCGGTATCGCGGCACTGTTCCCGCGGCAAAAAGCGGCTGCGGACGCTGCTTGCGTACAATCTGGAGCTGAGACACCAGTATTTTTCTTAGCTGCAAGCGAAAACCGTCACATACAGAGGTTTCTCTCCTTATGTGCCGGTTTTGTTTGTGGAATTTTGTCGTGCACTGACGAGTGTTGCGCAGGTGCCGTCCAGACGGCTGAGTGGTCCAAAAGGATGGACACCAAGGTTTGCCCGTAGGCTGCTATACCTTATTCCCGCGCAGTGCGCGGGTTAAATGAGTGCTATCCTCTTGGGAATCCAGTTTCCTTTTATTTCTTAGTCTGGCGCAGACCAGAGAGCGGCGACCGCTCCGAAAAGGGTACGGCAGTCGGGTTACCGTTGCGTTATTTCGTAAAATATTCGCAGTTCACAGACAACGTACTGCTACGGTTTACTCTCCGCAGGCGCGACAGAAGGTAAATTGCCCGAAGGGCCAGAGAAGGTGCCCTGAGGTATGACCTCAGCGCACCGTTTCTAACGATTTGCAAACGTTTAACCGTAGGGGCGGCCATTGGCCGCCCACGCAGCACTCTGCCATCGCATTCATTTTCCATTCTCCATTTTCAATTCTCCATTCTGCACACGCCCAATTCAAACAAACAGCAAAAAAAGAGCGGTCTCCCGACCGCTCTTTTGTATTCCGAAGCATCAGCATGCGCCCTTTTCCGAGCAGAATTTGACTTCTTTGCCCTCAAGGATCATATTTGTGGTGCGCACGGCGCACATTTTACCGCACATCGAGCAGGTATGACGCTCGGTCGGCGGAACCTGATTATAGAACCGCTCTGCCTTTTCCGGGTCGAGTGCCAGCGCGAACTGCGCGGGCCAGTCCAGCTTATGACGCGCGTCCGCCATTTCATTATCGCGGTCACGCGCACCGGGCAGACCGAGTGCGATATCGGCGGCATGGGCCGCAATTTTGCTGGCAACGATGCCCTCGCGGACGTCATTTTCATCCGGCAGACGCAGGTGCTCCGCCGGTGTAACGTAGCACAGGAAGTTCGCGCCCGCCTGTGCGGCAATAGCGCCGCCGATGGCCGAGGTAATATGGTCGTAACCCGGTGCAATATCGGTGACGAGCGGCCCGAGGACATAGAAAGGCGCTCCATGGCAAAGGCGCTTTTCCATCTGCATATTGGCCGCGATCTCGTTCATCGCCATATGGCCGGGACCTTCGATCATAACCTGCACGTCCTTCGCCCACGCACGCTGTGCAAGGTTGCCCAGCTCGATCAGCTCACTGATCTGCCCTGCATCGGACGCATCATCAATGCAGCCCGGGCGCAGTGCGTCGCCCAGCGAAATGGTAACGTCGTAGCGGCGCAGAATGTCCAGCACCTCGTCGTAATACTCGAAGAACGGATTCTCATTGCCAGTCATCTTCATCCACGCAAACAGCAGCGAGCCACCGCGGGAGACGATGTTCATTTTGCGGCCCTCACGCATAAAGGCTTCAACCGCACGGCGGTTGATACCCGCATGAATGGTCATGAAGTCCACGCCCTCCCTGGCGTGCGCCTCAACGACCTTGAGGAAATCCTGCGCTGTGATCTCGAGCAGGTCCTTTTCCAGATACCCGATCGCGTCGTACATGGGCACGGTGCCGATCATCGCCGGCGACATGTCGATCAGCTGCTTGCGGAAGGTGTTGGTCTTGCCGTAGTTGGACAGGTCCATGATGGACTCCGCGCCCATGTCAACGGCCATGCGCACCTTGCGCAGCTCCATCTCGTAGTCCTTGCAGTCACCCGAAATGCCGAGATTGACATTGATCTTTACGCGGGTGCCGTCGCCTACTGCCTCTGCGGACAGGCTTTTGTGATTGATGTTCGCCGGAATCGCAATCGTACCCTTTGCGACTCGTTCCATGATGAACTCGACCGGACGGTTCTCCTTTTTGGCGACCGTCTCGATCTCCGGCGTGACGATACCGCGCTTTGCGGCATCCATCTGCGTTGCATAATTTCTCATGGCTTGCTGATACTCCTTCGGAATAAAATTTATATTGCTTCCGGAGTGCGGGAAATTAAAATTCTACTGTGGCATGCGGTGCGCTCTGTCCGCAGTATAGTACCGCACTTCGGCGGCAGACAAGTGAGAGAATGGCTGCAAATGCGGCCAATAGCCTTCCCCTTTTGGGAAGGGGGACCGCCGCTTTGCGGCGGTGGATGAGGTTACTCGGGAAAACCTCATCAGTCATCCTGCGGATGACAGCTTCCCCAGCGTGGAAGCCTTGGGTGCTTAAACGTACAGATAATCGGCCATTACGGGCTGCAAACCGTGCTCGCAGATGGCGTTATAGACTTCATCGACCGAGCGGCCGTCCGAAATCTCGAACTGCTCATCGCCCTTATCCTCGCCGGAGTGACCGCCGATACCGACGTCTACGCCTGCGGAAATCTTGGTGGCGGCGATGCCGATGATATTATCGCGGAAGCCTGCCCGCTCGCGGGTCGAGATAGTGATGGACGCGAACGGCATGAAGATGCGGTAGGCGCAGACGACCTGCAGCAGCTGCGGCTCGTGTACGTCCTTCGGATTGATCTTATCGTTATTGATGATCGGGCGCAGGCGCGGACACGAGAACGCGATCTCTGCGTGCGGGTACTTGCGCTGGAGCAGATAGGCGTGCAGACCGGTGGCAAACGCATCCTTGCGGAAGTCGGACAGACCGAGCAGCGCCGCAAAGCCGACACCGCGCATGCCGCCCATCAGTGCACGCTCCTGCGCATTCAGGCGATACGGGAAAATGCGCTTGTGACCGCCGAGGTGCAGGGTTTTGTACTTCTGGTCGTCATAGGTCTCCTGAAATACGGTGACGTAGTCCACACCGCACTCGTGCAGATAAGCGTACTCATCCACGTTGAGCGGATAAATCTCGATGCCGATGACACGGAAATACTTGCGCGCCAGCTTAACGGCTTCACCGATGTAGGATACCGGCGACATGGCACGGCTCTCGCCGGTCAGAATGAGGATTTCCTGCAGACCGGTCTCCGCGATGGCCTTCAGTTCCTGTTCGACCTCGTCCATATCCAGCTTGGCACGACGAATCTTGTTATGACAGTTAAAACCGCAGTAAATGCAGTAATTTTCGCAGTAATTGGCGATGTACAGCGGCGTGAACATCTGCACCGAGTTGCCGAAATGCTTGCGCGTTTCGGCCTGTGCGCGCTGCGCCATCTGCTCAAGGAACGGCAGCGCCGCGGGAGACAGCAGTGCGCCGAAGTCCTCCGGCGAGAGAATGTCCTTGCGAAGCGCACGCAGTACGTCAGCCGCCGTATAGGCATCCGCGTCATAGGCGTTCATGCGGGAAATGACCTCGTCCTGCACCTCGGAGCCGATATTGTCCATACCCGGCTGGTACTCCATGTGATTGGTTTGTTCAGTGATATATTTTGCGGAGATGATCTCCGTTTTTTCGTTTTCCATGACAAATACCTTTCTGTTTTCGCGCAAATCGCGCATTTAATCGAGAACTTTAATCCTGCAGGAAACCGGTCAGCGGAGAGGATGCCGAAGCCGTCTCACGGACACGGCCCAGACCGGCAAGGTATGCCGTGCGGCCTGCCTCAATCGCCTGCTTGAACGCCTCAGCCATCGCCGGAATATCGCCTGCGGTGGCAATCGCGGTGTTGGCCATGATAGCTGCCGCGCCCATCTCCATCGCCTCGCAAGCCTGCGACGGACGGCCGATGCCTGCGTCCACGATGATCGGCAGATCAATTTCATCAATCAAAATCTTGATGAACTCGCGGGTAGCAAGACCCTTGTTCGTACCGATCGGAGCCGCCAGCGGCATGATGGAAGCCGCGCCGGCATTGACCAGATCACGCGCAACGTTCAGATCGGGGTACATATACGGCATAACGACGAAGCCCTCTTTCGCGAGGATCTCGGTCGCGCGGATGGTCTCCTGATTGTCCGGCAGCAGGTACTTGCTGTCGCGCATGATTTCGATCTTGACGAAATCGCCGCAGCCGCACGCACGCGACAGACGCGCAATGCGAACCGCCTCGTCGGCATTGCGGGCACCCGAGGTGTTCGGCAGCAGCGTTACGCCCTCCGGAATATAGTCGAGGATGTTAGCCGTGCCGCCCTCATTGGCGCGGCGCAGCGCCAGCGTGATGATCTGTGCACCTGCGTTCTGCACGGCAGCGTTGATCAGGTCGAGCGAATACTTGCCGGAACCAAGGATAAAGCGGGACTGGAACTCGTGTCCGCCGATTACAAGTGTATCTTTCATGTGAAAAACTCCTTTTTCTTGACCCATTTAAGGGAAACGTGTAAACTGATAGTATAAATAAGAAAGGGGAACGTAAAAGTGAAAAAGTTTATCGAAGAATTCAAAGCCTTCGCGCTGCGCGGCAACGTGATGGACATGGCGATCGGTGTTATCATCGGCGGTGCGTTCACCAGCATTGTAACTTCACTGACCGAAAACCTTATCAACCCGATCCTCGGCCTGTTCGGCGGCACCGATTTAAGCGGTTTCGTGCTGAACCTCGGCGGTGTGGAACTGCGCTACGGTGCATTCATCACCTCGATCATCAACTTTTTGATCATGGCGTTCGTGCTGTTCTGTCTGCTCAAAGCGGTCAATAAGCTGACTGCGCTCGGCAAGAAGCCCGAAGCACCCGCAGAGCCGACCACCAAGGTCTGCCCGTTCTGCTGCAGCGAGATTCCGATCAAGGCTGTCAAGTGTGCACACTGCGGTTCCGATCAGCCGAAAGAATAATGGAGAGCGGAGAATGAAAGCTGCGGCTTCTGTTCTCCATTTTCTATTTACGGTTCTGTTTCGCCGATGAGCAGACGCAGCACCATGGTTCCCTCGTGTGCCGAGCAAACCGCTACGCGCGGCGCCATCAGACCGAGGCCGTCGGCTACATCGCTTGTACCGTCGCCGCAGAGGTACACATGGCCGAAGCGTTTTTCGGTCTTGATCAGGTTTGCCGAGCCGTAGCCTGCCATACCGCTGCCCGATACGACCGGCTTTTCCGGCAGTCTGGTAAGCAGATTCTCGAGCAGCATAGCCTTCTGATCCGGCTTGTCGAACGCCTCCACGACCACATCACAGCCGGAGAACAGCCGCTCCACGTTGGACGGAACAACCCGCTCGGTGTAGGTCTCGTAGGTGAGATAGGGATTGATGGCCTCAAGCTGCTCAACAAGCGCGAGCGTTTTCGGAATGCCGAGGTCTTTCATCGTGTAATGCTGACGGTTGAGGTTGGTGATGTCCACCACATCGAAATCCACGAGGATGAGATGACCGACACCCAGCCGCGCCAGAAAAATCGCAAGGTTGGAGCCAAGCCCGCCCAGACCCGCAATGCCGACACACGCCTTGTCCAGCTTAGCCTGAATATCCGCGCCGTGGCGTTCCACCAGTGCGTCATGCAGTTGTTCTTTGGTTAAAATCATGATTTTTCTCCTGTAATCACGCGCAGCGTGCATTTTTGCAATTTCTATGAAAACCGGGAGCTTGTATCTCGGTTCTCATACCAGTAAAAAATGTGTGTGCCGCTCGCGGCGCGCAAATTTCTTTGGGATATATCCGCGTTTTACGCAGTATGCCCCCTTCGCACCAAACTGTGGTTTGGTGCGAAGGGTATCAGCCGCCGCCCACAAAGCATACGACTTCCAGATGGTCTGCATCGGTCAGCTTCTCTTCCGCGAACTGCGCGCGCGGAATGATGGTGCCGTTCTTCTCGACAGCCACACGCTGCGGGTCGTGACCCAGCTCCTTCAGCAGCGCCAGTACGGTTCCTTCTGCGGGAACAGCGCGTTCGTTACCGTTTACTTTCATGCAAATATCCTCTTTTCTGCAAGAAAAAATGCTCCGGTCTCACCATGCGGTAAAACCGGAGCATTAAAATTTCAAGTATATGCGACAGCCTCCCTACGATGGTGCTAACCAACAGGTTCAAAAGGTTAGGCTCTCGCCCTCTCAGCCGCTCATCACGGCACCCTTGCTTGCAAATACAGTATGCACCTCATTCTCCCACTTGTCAAGCACATTTTTTTCGGATATAATGCAGTTATACACTGCAAACATTCGTTCGAAAGGAGATGATGACCGATGGACAGAACCATTCTGCACTGCGACTGCAACTCGTTTTTCGCGAGTGTGGAAACGCTGCTCGACCCGTCGCTCGCCGATGGTCCGACCGCGGTCTGCGGTGATCCGGAGAGCCGCCACGGCATCATTCTCGCCAAGAACGAGAAGGCCAAAGCCTTCGGCGTACAAACTGCCGAGACCATCTGGCAGGCGAAACGGAAATGCCCGGATTTACGGCTGGTAGCACCGCATCGGAGCGAATATGTGAAGTTTTCGCGCAAATGCAACGAGCTGTACCTGCAGTACACCGATCTTGTCGATCCGTTCGGCATTGACGAATCCTTCCTTGATGTCACCGGCTCGATGCACCTGTTCGGCTCCGGCGAGCATATCGCGGACGAGCTGCGCCGCCGCATGCGCGAGGAGGTCGGACTGACCATCTCGGTCGGCGTGTCGTTCCACCGCGCGTTCGCCAAGCTCGGCAGCGATTACAAAAAGCCGGACGGCACGACGGTCTTTTCGCGCGAAAATTTCAAGCAGCGCGTGTGGACCTTGCCCGCGAACACACTCCTGTATGTCGGCAAACGCGCCAGCGACCGGCTGAACCGACTGGGCGTGCGCACGATCGGCGAGCTGGCGGCCTGCGATCCGGCGTTTATCCACAGCATTCTGGGCAAAAACGGCGATCTTCTGCTGCGTTACGCCAGAGGCGACGACGATGAGCCGGTGCGCTCGTTTTACGCCGAACGAGAGGTCAAATCGGTCGGCAACAGCATGACGTTCGCGCACAATCTGCTCGGCGCGGACGAATGCCGCATGGGCATTACGGCGCTGTGCGACAATGTCGGCAGACGTTTGCGAAAACGCGGCATGGTGTGCCAGACCGTGCAGCTCGGCATCCGCGACCCGGAATTTCACAACCGCTCACGACAGGTAACGCTTGAGCGGCCGACCAACTCCACGCGGGCGCTCATCGATCTGTCCATGCAGCTGCTGCTCGACCACTGGCCGATGGACAAGCCGGTGCGTCTGCTGTCGGTCACGGCTGCCAATCTACTGCCGGAAAATCAGTCGTGCGAGCAGCTTTCGCTGTTTGATGCCGCCGAGGATATCCAAAAGCGCGACCGCCAGCATAAGCTCGACCAGACGGTTGACGCACTGCGGCAGAAATTCGGTGATCAATCCGTTGTGTTCGCGCATTCGGTGAAGAAAAAGGATAAAACGGATAAAAAATGAGGACATATCCATCGGATATGTCCTCATGTTGCGTTACTGCGTCAGCCGAAAGGAAATCGCCCATCTGCCGTCCATCAGGTTGCTTGCGGTGTAGAGATCACCGGTAAGTGTACAGCCGGCAACATCCTTGTATGCCATCGGGAAAACGTACTCGGTGTAGTCGGTGTCGTTGTCAAAATCCTTGTAGGTTACCGTGTAATCGCACATCAATTCCGTGCCGTCCGCAAGGTGCACGGTGGAAAAATCTGCGTGATTACCCAGCGTCAGCGAACCATCTGTGCGATAATGCAAATGCAGTTCTCCATTTCGCCATCCAGCGGCAATCAGTGCGCATATACCGTCCTCGCTCTGCCAAAGCGTGCCCTGCGGAACAAGAAAATCATACGAATCCATGTCACCCAGCACATCCGGATTCATTGTACCGTAACCGTTGATTGCATGGTTCTCGGTCGGTGCGTTTTTCGGCACAGCAGACAAATCCGCCGTTACCGGAACACCTTCCTGCTTTTCTCTGCCGATGAGAAGCTGATTGAACGAAAACCGGAATGCACCTGCCGGAATATGTTTGCCATTCAAATCATCAATCTGCAGAAAATAGGTTGCGGTATGCGTATTCGGGTCGTAATCAACCGTTGAGCAGCCATAGGAACGTGCTCCACTACCAAAACCGGCGTAATCAAGCGACCAGCTGTCATACAGATCCGGTGCGGCATCGCCGAACAGGCTGCCCGTGGTGTCGGTCAGCGACAAATACACCTTTGCCGTGCTGCCTTCCACGTCCGCCGAAACGACCTCCAGCTTGACGCCCCGGTCCTCGCAGACCTGCCCGACCGGCTGCAGGTACTCCGCCATGCCGGGCGCGATTTGGTACAGCACCCGCAGAACCGCCTCCTGATTGGCGGCTACGGCGGTGCTCACGCAGGCCAGTGCCGCCGCAACCGCAAGGATGATCTTGAGCGGTTTTCGCGCTCTGTGCGGCCTGCCGCTCTCCATTTTGGCGATTGTCTGCTGCACCAGTGCGTCGCTCGGCGTGATATTCTCATTCATGCCGCGGTACTGCTTGTGAAAATCCATCGTCCAGCTCTCCTTTCATCAATTCGCGCAGCTGTGCCCGTGCGCGTGTCAGCCGTGTACGTATCGCGGACGGTTTTTCCCCGCTCATGCGCGCAATCTCCTCTGCGGTGTAACCCTCGTAGTAGAATAAATGCACTGCCGCGCGGTACTTAGGCGTCAGCCGCCGCAGAGCTTCATCCAGCGCGCTGTCCTCCGGCTCGGGAAACGGAATGCGGTCATCGAGCGGTGTGTCGTGCTGCCGCCATGCCATGCGCCAGTGGCTTTTCAGGCAGTTGAGCGTCACCCGCAGCAGCCATGCCTTTTCGTGCTCCACGCTGTCGAAAACCGGTCGTTTACGCACGGTCTGGAGAAAGACCTCCTGAAAAATATCGTCCGCATCGTGACGGCTGCGCGTCTGTGCATACGCCAATCGGTATACCATGTCACCGTAGACGCTGACGAGTTGTTCGGGTGTTTTTGCGGTCATGCTCCATCCTCCTTTCACCGGTAATACGAAATAAAAACCCGAAGTGCTACAAATTTTCGCAGAAATTTATCGCACTTCGGGTTGCATTTATTTTGTCCACGCTTGCTTGAGCAGCTTTGCCGCCTCGCCGATCTGCTGTTCGGTCAGGCCGGCATAGCCGAGCACGAGTGTTGCTCGCGGCGGCTTGACCGGCGGCGTATAGTACGCCGAAAGCGGGTAAACGCGCACACCGACCGTCTTTGCGCGCTCAATAAGTTCGTGCTCGAGCATGCCGTTGCGCATGTGCAGCAGCAGGTGCAGGCCAGCTTCCGAGCGCGAGACCTCATGCGGCAGGTCGGCCAGCTCGCGGTCAAGCGCAGTCATGAGCGCGTCACGGCGTGCCTGATAGACCTTGCGGCTGCGGCTGATGTGCCGCTCAAAGCCGCCGGTGTGCATAAAGGCCGCCAGCGTGTGCTGGTCAAAGCTCGGCACGGTAGACGAGTACCGCGAAAATCGTTCGCGATAGCGCGCCATCAGCGCATTCGGCAGCACCAGATAGCCGATGCGCAATCCGGGGGCAAGGCTTTTCGCAAAGGTGTTGACGTACACGACACGGCCTGCCCGATCCAGCTCGCCTAACGCCGGAATCGGGCGGGAGGCGTAGCGGAATTCGCTGTCGTAATCATCCTCGATGATGTAGCGGTCGGGCGCTTCCGACGCCCAGCGAAGGATTTCCAGTCGGCGGGCAGCCGTCATAACCGTGCCCAGCGGGAAATGGTGCGACGGCGTAAGGTATACCACCGATGCGTCACTCGCGGCCAGCGCGTCAGCACGCAGACCGTGCTTGTCCAGCGGTGTCGGACGCACGGTCACACCGTTCACTGCGAAAATCTGATACAGCTTGCGGTAGCCGGGGTTCTCGAGCGCATACACGCGGTCGCGGCCGAGCAGCTGAATGACAAGATGCATCAGATACTCCGAGCCTGCGCCGATGAGAATGTTGTCCGGCGAGATATTGATGCCGCGGAAGTCGTGCAGGTAGCGCACGATCTCCTCTCGAAGTTCCGCCGCGCCGCATGGGTCGGTCGCACGGAGCAGCGCACTCGAGTATTCGCTCAGCACACTGCGCGACAGCCGCGCCCATGTGGAGAACGGAAAGCAGCCGTTATCGACAAAATCCGTGCGAAAATCGTAAGGATAGGTCTCCTCAGAGGCGGAAATCAGCGGCAAAGGCGGTGCAAATGGCTCCTGCGGCTCGGAAACCGGCACGGCAAGCTGCTCCTGCACAAAGTAGCCGCGCCTTGGCGCAGAGGCGATGTAGCCTTCGGCGGCAAGCTGACCGTAAGCGGTTTCCACGGTGATCTGGCTGACGCGCAGATTGGCCGCCAGCTGGCGTTTGCTCGGCAGGCGCGTGCCGCCGGGCAAGGCGCCGGACATGATGTCCGCGCGGACAGCGTGGTAGAGCTGCTCGTAGAGCGGCTGTTGGTCGTGCGGTTTGAGATGGTAAGTCAGCATGGCCGGAGGCTCCTTTCTTTGCGTCTTTTGCAAAATCTGTGCTGATTTTATGAGTTATCGCTTGCGAAGCGAACGAAATCTGCGCTGACGCCGCGCGGGCGCACAAGAGGGTAGACACCAAGGTTTCTACCCTCTTGTGAATCACCCGTTTCCTGTCATAGTCTGGCGCAGACCAGAGACCGGCGACCGCTGCGAAAATAGGGGTACGGCAGTCGGGTTACTCTTGCGTTTGTTTCGTAAAATATTTGCAGTTTCCGGATAGTTTACTGCTACACAGACCGGCTACTTCCAGCAGGCGCGACACAAGGTGAATTGCCCGAAGGGCAAGAGAGGGTCCCCTGGGGGATAACAGTGTCGCGCAAACTTTTTGCACGTTGTTACGGACAGTTCCTACGGTGAAATGTAAATCTATATCTGCGAATTGTATCCGCAGGTGCTGTCTATAATAACGCGCTAACGATTCGTGCGGCACTGTTATGCCGCACCCAGCGTAGAGTCGCCGATCTGTGTAGCAGTCAGAAAACAGCTTGAGCATCTGCGGTTGAGAAATGGGCGGCCATTGGCCGCCCCTACGGAAGATGAACAGTACGGCCGTTCCCCCATAGTCTCAGTTCTCTGATAGCCGCCGTGCTAAGAGGAAACGGGGAGTTTCACAAGAGGGGTGGAAACCTTAGGTGTCCATCCCTCTTGTGCGCCCGCGCGGCGTCAGCGCAGTTCCCCTCGCCTCGAAGGCGAAAAACTTACGTTAAATAAGCGCCATCGAACGCAGAATGAACAGCGTCAATGTCAGCGTAACCGCACTCAGCGCCGTGCTGAGCACAATGATCGACGATGACAAAACATGATCGCCGCCCATATTTTTCGCCATAACATAACCGGAGGCTGTGCTCGGCGCACCGCACAGGATGACGATAGCCACCAGTGTCTGCTCGCGGAAGCCGAGCGCCACGCCCATCGGCAGAAAGATAGCACTCAGCAGCACCAGCTTGATAAACACGGCTGCACAGGTCGGGCCGAGCTTTTTGATGGCCTTTGCGCCCTCAAAGCCCGCGCCGATGCTCAGCAGCGCCATAGGCGTTGCGCAGTTGCCCAGCATGGACAGACCCTTGTCCAGCATCGGCGGAAAGTCGATTGCCAGGAGCGAGAACGGCAGACCCGCGAAAATACCCAGTATGATCGGGTTGGTGATGATGCCGCGCAGCGTTTTGCCGACCAGGCCGCGGTGGTCCGCCTGCTGTGCGTCCGGCGCGGTGACAGTCAGCACCAGCACCGAAAAGATGTTGTACAGCGGCACGCTTGCCACGATCATCAGCGGCACAAGACCGGCATTGCCGTACAGATTCTGCACAAAGGCCACACCCAGTATCGCCTGCGAGCCGCGGAAAGCGCCCTGTGTGAACGCGCCCACCATACTCTTATCTTTAAGAAAGAGGGACGCGCCGATCCAGACGGCAAAAAAATACACCGTCGTCGCACCCGCACAGAAAAAGAAAAACACGGGGTCGAACTGCTCGGTGATGCGTCCCTGTGCAATATCGCGGAACAGCAGGATCGGCAGCAGCACCTTGAACGACAGACGGTCAATGTCGGTCAACGTTTGCTTGGTGAAAAAGTTTTTGCTGCGCAGCCAGCGGCCAAGCACGATGATCGCAAAAATCGGCACGGTGGCATTCAGACAGAATATCAGGTTATCCATTGGTTTCTCCCTCCACGGCTGCTTCCTCGTGGCGGAAGAAGTCCTGCAGTTTCTCTAAGCTCTGCGCCAGAAGCGCGGTCTGCTCGGGCGAGAGCGTGTCCACCAAAGACGCGATCATACGCTCGTGAAAGTCCTTGTGGTACTCGTAGGCGGCCCTGCCCTTGTCGGTGAGCATGATATTGACAACGCGGCGGTCCTCCTGGCTGCGCACACGGCGCACCAGTCCCTTGGCGACCAGCTTGTCGCACGCAACCGTCAGCGTAGCCAGTGTTACGCCGATTGACCTGGCAACCTCGCTCATACGCACAGGTTCCCTGTCACCGATCTTCTCGATGATGTGGATTTCGGTGATGGACACCGCGCTGCCCAGTCCGCCGGCCATGGCGCGTTCTTCGATTTTGTTGATCCGGCCGAACACATCGACCAGAAAGGAATTGAGCTGCTCTGCGTCTTCCATGTTCGCGCTGTCCCTCCGTTAGTTCGTTAATCTAACTAAATATTAGCATAAAATTGTCGAGCTTGCAACAAAAAAGGCGCAATCGTAAGATTGTGCCTCCGGATATATGGAGTTTTCGCTAAAGCAGGTGGAATGGTTGCCAACCTTTGGCTGGGAGGTCCAAAAGGATAGACACCAAGGTTTCTATCCTCTTGGGACTCCAGTTTCCTTTATTTCTTAGTCTGGCGAAAATCGGAGAACGGCGACCACTTCGAAAAGGAGAACGGCAGTCGGGTTACTCTTGCTTTTATTTTGTGAAATATTCGCAGTTCATAGACAGCGTACTGCTACACATACGGTTTCATCTCCGCAGGCGCGACACAAGGTGAATTGCCCGAAGGGCAAGAGAAGGTCCCCTGGGAGATACCCGTGTCGCGCAACTCGTTGACCTGGTGGCTCCAGACGACACCTGCGAATTACACCTGTCGGCCAACTCCTGCCTCCTCACTCCTAACTTACGGAATCTCTTCACCCTTTGCAAAACTTTCAATCTATGTTTCACGCCATCCCGGCTGTGCATTTGTGCATTTTGTATAAACTTACACATTGCACAGTGCCGCTATCGCGGCCCTCAGAAGGGCGCTCAGCACGGCAAGCGTAATACACAGGAAATACGGCATCCTGCACGTTCGAAGCGAATACCGTCCGGTGGCTTCACCGCCCTGCCAGACCATAGAGCATGCGGCAAGCAGCGCGGAGACGCTCAGCACGGCGGGTATGCCGGCTGCTCCGATGATGAGGGCGTTTCCTTCTCCCACGCTGACCGCGACGGTCATGGCAAGCACGAAGCCGCGTGCTGCGGCAACCGCACTCAGCAGCAGCTCTCTCGGACGCAGAAAGGCGCACACGAGCGGCAGCAGCACCCATATGAGCGCGCACAGCGTGCTCTGCACCACATGCGCGGGCAATTCAGCCAGCAGACCGGAAAGCACTGCCGCGCCGTCCCCTTCGCCGGCCCGCAGACCGGTCAGACCGCCCGCCGCTGCACCGCACAGGAACATCACACACAGGAACAGGAACACCGGTGTCCGCACCAAATCGTCAAAAAAACCGAGAATATGCTGTTTGTTCATACGTCTTCCCCCTTGGAAAAGTCATAGAACAGCATATTCCCGGTTTTATCTTTTTAGAACAACAGACGGATTTAGCCTTCCTCGTTGATCGTCTCGCACATCGCGTTCACAAGATCCTCGCAGGGCTTGCGTAGGAACGGACGCACCTTTTTGCTGAACTCGTAGGTTGCATACAGCTTGCCTTCCTCGTCACGGTGCAGCACGGCTGCGATCAGCTCGGTTGCAGCGGCGATGCGGTCAGTCAGGTACGCAAGATCCACCTTTTCGCTGTCGCACACGGAAACTACCACGCGCTTTTGCGAACTGCTGGAAATCTTGGCAAGCTCGGTCGGCATTTCACGCTTGGAAGCGGTGAGCAGCACAATCTCGCTCTTGATCATGGCAGCAAGTTCGTCCTCGCAGATACGAACCTCGTCGTAGCCCTCTGCAGCCTTGCAGGCCGCCGCATTCTTCGCGGACAGGAACAGATTGCGCTGCGGTACGACCTCCTTCTCCAGGATGGCGCGGATCAGCTTCTGAAGATATTCACCTTCACCAAGCACGGAAACCAGTACATTCTGCGGCATAATATCATCTCCTTCACAGGGCAGTACAAATACAAGAGCAATTATACGCACAAACAGTCCGTTTCGCAACGAATTTTACGTATTCTTTTTACAATTCATCACTTCGACTGATTTGCACAAATTTTATCCATTGCCTTTAGATAAATTGCACATTCCAGACGCTTACGCTCCATCTCGCAGCCGAGGTCGTAGGAGTCGTTCATGTCGTGGTTCATGTTGTAGTTTGCTGCCGAGCAGCCGCCCGAGCAGTAGAACTTCGCCCAGCACTTCTGGCACTTCGGACGAGAATAGATGTTCATGCCGACAAAGGTCTGCGCGATGTCCATGTTGAAGGACTGGTCGAGCACGCTGCCCTGCTTGAACTCATCCTTGCCGACAAACTGGTGGCAGGGATAGATGTCGCCGTCCGGCGTTACGGCTACATACTCGTAGCCCGCACCGCAGCCGCGCAGACGCTTGACAACGCACGGACCCTGATCCAGATCGACCATGAAGTGGAAGAAGGTAAACGGCTTGCCTTCCTTCTTACGCTCGAGCATGATATCGGTCAGACGGTCGTATTCAGCCTCGATTTTGGGCAGATCGTCCTCGGTCAAGTCGTATCCGCAGCCCGGGTCTGCCGTTACCGGCTCAACGGACAGACGGTCAAAACCTGCATCTGCAATGCTCAGCACATCCTCGGCAAAATCGAGGTTGTGCGAGGTGAACGTGCCGCGCGCGTAGTAATCGAGGTTCGGGTCGCGCTCGTCCACCAGCGCCTTGAACTTGGGCACGATGGTGTCATAGCTGCCCGTACCGGCTACCGTCTTGCGGAACGCGTCGTTGACCTCACGGCGGCCGTCGAGCGACAGCACGCAGTTGTCCATGTTCTCGTTGATGTACTTGCGCTTGTCCTCATCGAGCAGCAGACCGTTGGTGGTGATGGTGAAGCGGAACTTCTTGTTATACTTCTCCTCCAGGCTGCGAGCATAATCGACCGTCTGGGTAACGGTATCCCACGCCATGAGCGGCTCGCCGCCGAAGAAATCGACCTCGATGTTGTGACGCACGCCGGAACGCGCGATAACAAAGTCGATGGCCTTCTTGGCGATCTCGGGCGGCATGATCTTGCGGCCCTGGCCAAAGTCGCCGGTGGATGCGAAGCAGTACTTGCAGCGCAGGTTGCAGTCGTGCGCTACATGCAGGCACAGAGCCTTGACCGGTGCATTCACCGGAATGTAGCGGCTTACGTCGATGTAGTCATCCTGCGCGAACAGCTGACCGGCCTTTTTCAGCTCGTACAGCTCGTCATATGCCTCGCGGATCTCGTCCGCGGTGTAGTCCGGCAGGGCGTCAATGATGCTCTGCGGACAGGTATCACCCATGTTTTCATCCAGCAGTCCGGACACTGCATAGCTGATATCATCGAGCAGATGTACCGCGCCCGAGTTGACATCGAGCACGAAATTCAGCCCTTTTTTCTGATAACGATGAATCATTTATTTTCCTCCGATATACAGGAACAAGGCGCACCCGCAGGCGCGCCTTGCATATTCCTTTTAAGCGTGATTACTTTGCGTGCTCGCACTTCTGGTTTGCCACGGTGCAAGAGGTCTTGCATGCGGACTGGCAGGAAGTCTGGCACTCGCCGCAGCCGCCGTGTGCTGCAGTCTGCTTCAGGGTTGCAGAAGTCAGGGTAGAAATATGCTTCATTTGATTTCCCTCCTATTTTTTGATGTGGCTGTAACGCTTCTTTTTCCGCATATTGGCACCGGCGTAACCGCCCAGTGCCGAGGCGATCAACGAGCAGAGCAGGCTGATCACCGTGCGTACAAAATGAATGGATTGACCGAGCGGCAGCACCGCAACGATCAGCAGGATCAGAAAAACCGCAAAACCTGCGCCGAGCGACCAGTAAAACTGGTTTTCGCCTACGCGCTTTGCAGCGACCAGTGCGGCAAGCGCACTGCCGAGTGCAAGGAACACCAGTGCACAAGGCGCTATTGCCCCTTCTGCCAATGTGCCGCGGTGAACGAGCACCGCACCGAGCAGCATCAGCAGCAGAGTACCGAGCAATCCGGCAAGCACCGATGGTAAAAGGATACCGACCGGCGACTGACCCTCATTGGTTTTTCTCATCATTTCATAGCCTCCCGCCGAATTTTATTTATATGTCATGCTATTCGGCAAGAAATGGGGTTATTACTTTGCGTCCTTCTTTGCTTCCTTGGGCGCCTCGACCGTCTCGGTCGCCGGAGCCTCCTTACCGCGGATCGCCCAGCGGTAAATCTTGAGCTTCGTGCGGTCGCTCGAAGACTCGATGACCAGAACGTCGTCCTTGATGCTGACAACGCGGCCGATAAAACCACCGATGGTGGAGATCTCATCACCGATCGCGATGGAGTTACGCATATCGCGCTCCTGCTTGTCGCGCTTGCGCTGCGGACGGATCAGGAAAAAGTAGAATACGACAATCAGAACTACAAACGGCAGAAACTGTGCGATGATCGCGCCGTAATCCGACAGAGCCGGCATTTTATTCAATGCCATAACCATGGTTACACCTCCCTATGCAATTTGCTGTAAATACTCACTATATTATACTGGATATTCTGTCAAATTACAAGCCTTTTTTGGAGACAATACCACATAATTCAGCTGCGGCGCTTTACGGAAATCGCTCTTGCTGTATTATGCGGTACTGCCTCTTTATTTGTGCTACTTAAGCTATTCACAGCATAAAATAGCAGTATCTTATCGAAATGAGGTGCTGACCATGCTTTTCCCTGCTTTATTTGCGCTCGGCGGTGCATTTTTCTTCTTTATGCTGCGTGTACAGGGCGCGGACGGATCGTTTCCCAAGCCGCTCACGCCCGATGAGGAGGCGGTTCTGCTGCGCCGCATGCAGCAGGACGGGGACGCCGAGGCACGGGAAAAGCTGATCGAGCACAATCTCAGACTGGTAGCGCATATTGTAAAAAAGTATTACGCTGTAAGTACGGAGCAGGACGATCTGCTGTCCATCGGCACGATCGGGCTGATTAAAGCCGTGAACACCTTTAAGGCGGATAAGAATATCCGGCTGGCGACATACGCCTCCAAATGCATCCAGAACGAGCTGCTGATGTATTTTCGGCAGAAGCGCAAGAGTGCAGGCGAGCTTTCGCTCTCGGACACGCTCGAGTCGGACGGTGACGGCAATGCGCTTGCCCTGCAGGATATTATCTGCTGCGAGGACAGCGGTCTTTCTGCCGTTGAGGAGCAGGACCGGTACCATGCCATGCACCGCGCGCTGGCAGGCTGTCTCTCTCCGCGTGAACGCGAGATCATCCGCCTGCGGTACGGCATCGGTCTGGCATCTCCCCTGCCGCAGCGTGAGATTGCCGCGCGGCTGGGTATTTCGCGCAGCTATGTTTCGCGCATTGAAAAGCGTGCGCTCGAAAAGCTGCGGGAGGCTCTCGAACGCGAGGGACGGCCGCCGTAAAAGCGACGGTTGTCCCCTTCCGAAAAAAATTTTAAATTTTTTTGAAAAAAGGGTTGACGAATCCCGGATTCTGATATATACTAAACAAGTCGTCAGCGATGAGTCATCAAAACGACAACAAAACTTAACAAATAGCCGAATTGTGTAAAGGTAGCACGACAGACTCTGACTCTGTTTGTGAGGGTTCGAATCCTTCTTCGGCTGCCACTCTAAAACCGTGTTTTCGATGAAAACACGGTTTTTTCATAACTTTTTGAGGGGCTTTAAGTTTCCATGTTTTGGATGTCTGCCAATCGTCTGTCAAAAAGTTTTGAAACGTCAAACCGCATTGCTGCTTCCCAAAAGATTCGACATAGTTTCTGCCATTGTTTTTTTCGATTCTACCAATACATGACCGTAGGTATCCGCCGTTACCACATAGCTGTGATGGCCCAGCCACTCCTGCACCTGCTTGAGCGTTGCTCCATTTTCGAGCAGCAGCGTAGCACACGAATGACGCAAGTCATGGAAGCGGATTCGACGTAAATTGTTCTTCGCAAGCAAATCTGCAAAGTAGCGCGAAATATATTTCGGGTTGATAATATCCCCTATCTGATCTACGCAAACATATCCGTCCCACTTCCGATGATAACTTTCGCCGCCCATCATCTTCTGCTCCAGCTGCTTTTTACGAAGCTGTTTCAGATACCGTGCCAACGGCTCCGGCATAGGCAGCGTACGATAGCTCATCTCCGTTTTGGTTTCGCCGTAGTACAAGTCCTTATAGAGATCATGCGCTTTCAGCGAACCGCAAATGGAAACCGTATTCTTCTCGAAGTCTACATCTTTCCAGCGCAAGCCACACGCTTCACCCTGTCGCACTCCCAGATAGCCTGCTAAAAGAATTACCGTTTCAAACCGCGTACCCTTAGAGCACTCAAACAGTTTCTGCAATTCTTCCGGCGTGTAGTAACTGCCGCGGAACTTCTTTACTTTCGGCAGATCAACCCTGTCTGCGGGATTGGTCGGAATCATATCCAGCTTTACCGCACGCTGCAGCGCCTTTCTGATGTTTGCATGGTAGCGGAGCACCGTTTTCGCACTCACCTTATCGTTCTTCATCTTGAGCTTGTAGAACTTATCAATGTGATATGCTTTCAGGTCGCAAAGACGAAGTCCCTGTGCTGCAAACCATGGGCAAATGCGATTGTGAATCTGACGGTAATACTCCTCGTAGGTTGATTCCGAAATGCTGAATTTTACATCTTCTAACCACTGCTTCATGTAATCAGAAAACAGCATATCGGTATATCCGTCCGAAACCTTGCTCTCCATCTCTGCCATGAACGCATCGGCCATGGCCTGTGCCTTGCGCTTATTGCCCTTGACCGGAAGCCCAGTCGCCTTGCTTTTGCGAAAACGCTTGCCATTTACAGTCCAAGAAATCGAAATCTGATATTTCCCGTGTTTTTCATATATCGTAGCGTTCATATTCGTCATACATTATCCTCCTTTGTCGGAACGCTACTGTTCGACACGTTACCATTATTATATAGCGCTCTATTTAGGTATGCAACAACAGATTGTTTGTAAATTCTAATGGATTTTCCAATACAAAAATGTTGAATTTCGCCACCTTGAATCAGCTTGTATGCGGTGCTCTTACCAATGCGCAAAGCCATTTGCAAATCCTTTACGGTCAAAATATCCGGCAATGAACTGAACACCAAATCTGGTTTGTTTTTATTTCTATCCATACGCATTTTATTCCTTTAGAGAACCCGCCTGCTGCAAAACAGGCGGGTTTTCTCATTCTACTCTCAAATCCAGTATTCGTTGCGGTCGCTGTCCATGATGAAATCATGTTCGTGCGAAACCTCGGTTACAACAGACGAGGGCGCATCCGCCCATGTGCGGTAACTGCCGCTGTAACCGGAAACATCCGGCGAGGTGTCGCGGCCGGTAATCTGGCAGATTGCCTTTGCAAAGGTCAGACGGGATACATCGCCGCTGAGACCAATGTTGGTTTTCGTCGCGTAGGCCACCAGCGAGTTAAGCTGACCGGAGGTTGCCCAGATACGCAGATAGCCGTTCTTAGAGATCGTGTAGTTGATCTCGTAATCGTCGCCCTCGTCCATGCGCGTGGTATCAAACGCGGACGCAGGCAGAACGCCGATGGAAACGAAATACTTTGCTTCTTCCGGAATATCGTACTGGTATTTCGGAACGGTAGCCGTGCCGCGCGGCAGCCATGTGTTGCCGCCGTTAGCAATCAGACGATATACAACGGTGCAGGCTTCCTGCAGGGATACGCGATCATTCGGCCACCACAGGCCGTCCGCGTAACCACCGAACAGCTGATAGTGAATATCTGTCAGCACCGGTGTACCGGACGAACCAGACGAAACGACTTCAATCTCCGGCGAACAGCCCGAAGCGGAGCCGTTGTCACCCGCAGCCGCGGCAAGGTTGGTGTATGTCTTACCGCCAGCGTCATTCTTAAACTCCACCGTGATTTTCACCACGCGCTTTTCGTTCGGTGCAATATCACCGAGTTCCATCGTGAACACTTTGTTCTGAAAACTCCACTTGCTATTCAGAACGCCGTCCACATAGACGTTGTTCTTCAAAACCGGCGTTACCAGCGTGGTATCCAATGTATCTTTGAGGATAACCCGTTTCCACGTCTGGTTAGAATCGTTGCCAACCGTGATGGTGAACGTGGCACGCTTGCGGTCCGTCGAAACGCCAGAACCCACATTCACCACGGTTTTATCAACCTCTTTGGTTACATAAAAATTTGTGTTAACGTCCGGCTGTTCTGCCGTGTCAGGAATCGTTACACCCTTATCCGTTGCTGTGCCGTGCCCATTATCGCCGTCAAGCGAAGCTGTGTTGGTAATCGTTGTACCAGCCGCGTTTTCAAGCACCTGCACGTCAAAAGTGATTTCAGCCGATTCACCCGGTTCAAGATCGCCTACGAGCACAGACAGCGTATTACCGCTCAAATGATACAGCGCGAACTTGTTATTGACGTACACGCCGCCTACCAGCTTAACACCAGTCGGGAGCGTATCGGTCATTACGACATTCTTCCATGCGGCAGTTGCCTTGTGGCCGTTCTTTGCAGTGATCGTGTAGGTGAAGGTATCGCCTACATTGGCAGTCGTGACGCTGGCAGTCTTGTTGACAATCGGAGCAGCTTCGCCCTCATCAATCTGAACGCCGCCGTCCGGCATGGGAGTAGTCTTGCCGTTATCATCGAGAATAGCAGTATTTACGATAAACTTGCCCTGTGAATCATCATCAACAGTTACATCGAAGCTAAGAACGGTCTGTGCGCCTGCTGCGATAGCATCCGGCGTGAAAGTGATTGTTTTCATCGTGGCATTGTACGAATAATTGACCGTTGCCGAACCATTCTCCTGTACATTGCCTGCAAAACTTACGCCGTCAGGCAGAACGTCAATCACTTTCATGTTCTCCCAATCAGCGGTAGCTGCTGCGCCGTTGTCCAGACGAATGGAGTAAGTGATCGTATCGCCAACTGCTGCAGTGGTCTTGTTTGCGGTCTTATTGCCCGCATGACCGTCTGCCGTACCATCTTCAATGTCCACACCGTTATCTGTACCGCTCTTGTCCGGCGTATTGCTGCCGCTGACGAGGGCGGTATTTTCAATGTGCATACCGTAGGCATCGCTGTTGACAGTCACATCAAAGCGGATTGCCTTGATCTGGTTCGGCGCGATCTCACCGAGCGATACGGTCAGGGTCTTGCCGGTATTGTCGTACTGATATTCTGCGGAGTAGCCGTCTACGGTTACATTGCCGCGGAAGGTCAGCCCGTCCGGAATGGTATCGGTCATAACCGCGTCGCGGATATTCACATCTGCACCGGTCGCGTTCGCTGCGTTTACGGTGTAGGTGATCGTATCGCCAACCTTGGCGGTGGTTTTGTCTGCGGACTTGGAAACGGTCAGCAGCGCGTCACCGTCCGCGATTGCTACACCATCGTCCTTGTCCTGCACCGGGTCTGCATTGTCCGAGGTCAGCGTTGCAAGGTTCTGGATGGTGGTGTTGTACGCGGATTCGTTCACCGTTGCGGTAAAGCCGATGATCTGCTTTGCGTCCGGCTCAATCGTGCCGACATTGACGGTCAACAGGCGGGTATTTTCATCGTAGGTGTAATCGTTGGTATTCTTGCCGTTCAGCGTGACAGAGCCGTATTCAAAGGTCAGTCCAGCCGGAAGAACATCGGTGATAACGCCGTTCTCAACCGGAACAGTTGCGGTATCATCGTTCTTGACGGTCAGCGTATATGCGATCTTATCGCCCACGCGGGCAGAGGACTTATTCGCAGACTTGTCGATCTGCGGCTTTGCCTTGCCGTCACCAACGGTTACGCCGTTGTCCTTGCCGCTGGTGTCCGGCGTGTTGTCGGACTTCATAACAGCGGTGTTGTAGATGGTCTTTCCGTATGCAGCGGTATTGACTACTGCAACGAAAGTTACCGTTGCACTTTTCTCAATACCGAGATCACCGACCTTGACGGTCAGAACGCGGGACGCTTCATCATAGCTGTAATCATTGGTCAGCTTGCCGTTCAGCGTAATCGAGCCGTACTGAATATCCAGTCCGTTCGGAATGGTATCGGTCAGCACAGCATCCTTGATCGCTACGCTTGCGAACTCGCCGTTTGCCAGCTTGATGGTGTAAGTTACCTTATCGCCAACATTGGCAGCGGACTTGTCCGCAGTCTTGGTGACTTCCGGCTTGGTCTTGCCGTCACCAATCTCAACACCCTTGTCCTTGCCCTCGGTGTCCTTGATGTTATCGCCGGAGAGGACAGCAGTGTTGTGTACGGTCTTGCCGTAAGCCGACTTGCTCACGGTCACGGAGAAAGTTACGGTGCGTGCTGCGTTCGGTTTCAAATTGCCGATCTGCACAGACAGCTTGCGGCTGGTGTTGTCATAGCTATACGGATAAGACTTGCCATCCACCTGCACGCTGCCGTCTACGAAGTCAAATTCAGTCGAAATGGTATCGACCATTTTAGCGTTTTCGATTTCGTAAACAGCACCGTCACCGTTGCCGACCTTGACGGTATAGGTGATCTTGTCACCGACATTCGCGGTTTCCTTATCCGCAGTCTTGGTCACATACGGCGCGGTATCGCCCTTTTTGACATATACGCCATCGTCTTTGTCCTCGTAAATATTGGTTTTCTTGCCGTCCGCAGCGGTCACATAACCGTTCGTACCCTTGGCAACAGCGGTGTTGTAAATCGTCTGATTGTACATATCGCCGTTGATTTTTGCCTTGAAAGTGACAGTTACCGTCTTACCGGCAGCAATATCACCGAGGTTTACGGTCAGCGTACCGTTCTTGACGGTATGGGTAGCAGCTACATTGTTCACATAGACGCTGCCCTCAATAAAGGTCATGCCGGACGGGATTTTATCGGTCAGCACGACACTTTTCCATGCGGAACTTGCTTTCTTATCGTTCGACAGCTTGATCGTGTAGGTGATCTCGTCACCTACCTTTGCGTCCTTGACGCTTGCCGTCTTTTCGATGGACGGGAGCGCGTCACCGGTGCTGTACCGGTAAGTGATCGTGCGGATATATCCGCGATACTCATAAGCCGGAATGGACTTGGGCGCGGATTCTGCCTTGCCCGCCGTAGTGACGGACTTAGCGATCTCCTTGCCGTTGGTGTCTACGAATTTCTCAACGATGATATTGTACTTGCCATCATTGTACTTCGCATCATGCCATTCCTCGGCGGCATGGGATACCGTAGCTTCCATGAGGTCTGTATAGCCCCAGAACGATTCTGCAAGATCGTTGTACGGATTTCGCACATTCAGTGCCTTTAGCTTTTCGCGGGTAACAGTGCGGTTAATCATGCTGTTTACCAGCTTTACGGTTTCGGTTCGGGTAATCTCCTTGTCGGGACGGAAAGTGCCGTCCGGATAGCCCTGAATCCAGCCCGCTTCGCTGGCAGCATTGATATAGCTGTACGCCCAGTGACCTTTCTCCACATCGGAGAAAACCTTGTCACTGGTGTATTTGAGGTTCTGGAAACGCGCCGCCAGTACAGCAAACTCCGCACGACTGATGGGTGCGTTCGGTGCAAAGCTGTCCTTGGACTTGCCTTCCAGCAGACCGATATTGTACAGCGTTTCGACCGGCTCATAGAACCAGTTCTTTGCGTTTACATCCTTGAAAGTGCCGTTTGACATACGCCGCGTAAAGCTGGGATAATCACCGTCATACAGACGGTAGAAGATCATAGCAGCTTCGGCGCGGGTCAGATCACCGTTCGGGTGTACGCCCTTGTCGGGATAACCGATGATATAGGTCAAGTCCTTATGCGAATACACATACTCAACACTTTCGGTATAATCCGCGTAGGTGTAGTTTGTGATCGTCTGCGGGGACTTTTCCTCGTGCATGACGCTGTATGTCTGCTGTTTGGCAATCTCCTTGCCGTTTTCTGCGTCAAGATATTTTGCCGTCACCGAGGACAGCGTGCTTGCAGACTTCGTGCTGACGGCAAACGAACTTGGGATAACCGTTGCCGCCATCGCCAGCGACAGTCCCGCTGAGGTGATTCGCTTTATGATTGACATTGTTTCACTCCTTCACTCCATTTCTGTTAAGTAATCTGAAATGCTCAACTGCCCCGGCAGCACGCCATCCTGCAGCCACCAGTGCAGCACTTCTTCCCCGCTCTGCCAGACAGCAGGCAGTTTTCTGTGTCGGCGTTCCGCAAGCATCCGTTCAAATGCGTGCAGATACGCCCGCTCGTAGGTCGGATACCGACCAAACTCAAACTGCCGCCCGGCACGGCCTGCCAGCGGACAACCGATACAGCCGACACGATGAAAGCCGCGCTCATACAACGGATTGACCGGGATATGCTCGGAACGAATGTAGTCCCACACATCGCTGCCTGTCCAATCTACGATAGGATTGCAAACACGCTTTGCCTGCAAGCGGCAGTTCTCGAACAGCCGCCGTGTATCATCATTATCGTTGCTAATCGTGATTCTGCGGCTTATGTCGGCGGATTGTTTTTCGTAAATACCGCGGTTCTTGCGGCGCTTGGCGCTTTCGGCCCAACGGACACCTGTTGTTATCATGCGACCTTTGCCGCCCTGCTCTTTGAGAACCGAACAGCAGTATCGTACAACGCGCGTCGGCGGCATGAGTTTTTGCGGTATCAAATTCCACATTGTCACGCGAGCACCCTTGTACGTTGGCAGGTTGACGGTACACTTGATACCCTCGTTTTCCAGCCGATGAAAAGTTTCGCGCACATGGTAAACCGTTTCGGGAGCATCTACCGAGGTATGATTATGCTGTACTTCGTACCGGATACCGGCCGCCCGTGCCAGCGCAAGACACACATCGCTGTCCTTGCCGCCCGATGTGGTAATGACCAACGGTGCGTGGTAATAGGTTTCGCTCATTTCCGCGGCCAGCCGCAGACGAGCGATTGCCTGCTGTTCCTTATTCATTGCGCCCCATGAGTTTGAAGTAGGCTTTGGGACGTTTTGGCAGTTCCGTCCAGAAAATACAGCGACCGTACAGATCGTGAACGAGACTCTCACGGCCTAAGTAAAGCTGTACGTCCATTTTACCGTTCGGATACAGGCACAGAACCCGATGGCCGCGTTCCGGCAGTATCTTATTTGCGTTTTTCCATTCCATAGATGACCTCCAAAAACAAAACCGGAGGAATTCATGCGATTCTTCCGGTTTGTGATTATTCTGTTGTCCGGATTTTTACACTATCATATATATCATCACCTCTCATTTCTCTGTCAGCCTACTCGTCCTCACCCCCGGCTGCTGGGAAACATCAGGCGGTCGGCGGCGTACCGACCTCACAGGCATTGCACCTATCTTGTTGTCCGATCTCATAGCCTGCGACGCTTTCAACGCTCGGACTGTGACTGATTGGGAGTATCATTATCATCTATGCGGGTCGTCGCCTTATCGGGAGCCGCCCGACAGTTCGCGGCTTTGCGCCGCAGCTCTCCGCACAGAATTTGTACCTGATGTTTGATGTTCACTTGCCAAGGAACAGTGAGAGGAAATTTATCCCCTCACTGTATATCCCGAAAAAACAGCCTACTGTATCAGCTAAATTTAGAAATTTGAAAAATATTTTTTCAGCTTAGCTAAAATTCGATCACGATCTCTTACAATCTTCATGGGCGGCACACCAATTTCACGGGCATATTCTCGTACCCCAAGGCCATGAAAGAACAGCGCGTCTATCAGCCTTTGCTCATCGTTGCTCAACCGCGTAAGCACAATCGGTAAGTGTTTTGCCTGTTCTGCCCTCATTTTTACATTTTCATGTTCGATACAGATTTCCTCTGCGCTCGGTTCTGCGTTTTCCAGCGTTTCGATATGTATACCTTCTTCCCTTGTGTATTCCCACGAAATTTCACGTTCTGCCATAAGCAGTTCTTCCGCATACCGCTCCTGCCGGTCCATCTGCGAATATGCCGCAAACACTTTCTCCGAAACCTCTACATCCTGTCCGGACACAGTAATGATGTTTGCAACCACGTTACCGTCCTTATCTTTAACCCGCTTATAGTTGCGGTCTTTCTGCCACTTTTTCATTTTTAAGCTCCAATCTCAAAGTTTTTGTTTGAGATTGGAGCTTATGGATAACAGGCAATATAGGCTTGCCAGCAGTCTAAAAAAGAGCGAACTGGCCCTTGTTTTTTGCTTTTGGGACAAAAAAATAAAGTCCTTCGTATAGCAAGTTTGCCATATGAAAGACTATGTTTGAATCTATTTGATTTGCCAAGGAACAATATGAGTGTTTAACCTATCTTAGAAAACATATTCCAACATAATCTATCAAAGAATCTATGGTTAAGCAACACATCGTTCCTACTTGGTAACTATTCGTTCCTACTTTGCATATAGAATATACAAATTTTTTGTTATAATAAAAAAGCCGATACCACATACGGTATCGGCAAACACATGATATTTAATTACGCAGATCGTCAATCAATGCCATAATATGAGAAATCTGCGTTGAAGTCAAACCTGTTACGTCAATCAAACGAACTCCAGTCACAGGCTTTTTCTCTCGTCCCAAAAGATAATCTGTGCTAACTCTAAAAAAATCTGCAATTTTTTCAAGCATATCAACTGAAGGAACGATATTATCATTTTCCCAGTTGCTAATGCTTTGCTTAGTAGTTCCTAATTTGTCTGCAAGCTGTACCTGATTCAATCCTTGCGTTTGACGTAGGTATTTTATCCGTTCTGGAAACATCATTCGTTCACTTCCTTTGAATAAGATTATGAACGAAATAGCGTCTAAACATCAAATACCAGTATTGCAATATTTGATTTTCTGGAATATACTGTGTTTATAATATATTTTATGATATAGTTATTCCAAAATTACTTTTAGCTCGGAGGAGTGACTATGCGTATTATACTTTGCGATGATGATACACAATTCATGCAGTCATTTTCAAAACAATTATTTTCCATTCTTCAAAAACACGGTGTTATCCCTAAAGTCATTCTGACACATACTGGTCTTGACGCATTACGAGAAATCACTCATCAGCCAACCGATGTTTTATTCTTAGATATTGATATGCCACAGCAAGATGGTTTTTCAGTAGCAACTGAATTAACTGCCATGGAAAACAAACCGTTAATCATCTTCCTATCCAGCTTAGATCATTTAGTATATCAATCTTTCGCTTTCCAACCATTTTGGTTTCTCCGAAAATCGCATTTGGAGGATTTACCCACCATAATCGAAAAACTATTACATCTTTTATCATCTCAACAGATACAATATACTATCAATGTTAATGGCAATAATATCTCTATTTCACTTTCAGATATATCATATTTTGAAAGTGATGGACACTATATCATTGCACATATGAACGAAAAAACTATCCGTTTCAAATCTCGGATGAGCGATATAGAAAACGAACTGAAGCCATATTCCTTTATACGGTGTCATATAGGCTTCTTAGTAAATTGCCGTTTTATCAAAATATGCAGCCGCACAAGTATTACTTTAATAACTGGTCAAGTTATTCCTATCAGCCGTGCTAAAGCCGAAGAAACACAAACTATTTTTATGAAATATATGAGGAGTTTACGACCATGAACTTTTATTTCGAAATGGCAATTAACATTTTGGAAGTAACTCTTATTTTGAGTTTCTTAGTTCAATATTTCGGATACCGAATAAAATATCCTGCCAAATACATATGGACTATAATCATCGGACTTGTATCATTCTGTAATATTGCTTTTTTCTCATGGAACAATCTATATGAAAGCTATGCAAGTTCATTGCAAATACTGATTAACATCATATTCTGTTGTGTTTTGTTATGCGGTCCACTACTCCAAAAAATATTTGTATCTGCATTTACTATGGGACTTGTAGCAATTATTGCAACTTTTACAACTCTTTTGATTGCAAAGTTATCTGAAAGCGATGTTACTTTTTTACTAAGCCAATTTAGTGGAATACGTATTACCTCTATCTTACTCACCAAACTATTGTTTTTTATAATCACAAGAATTATTCTGCGCATAAAGGAAACTGGTCGAATCAAATGGCTCGATTTTATGCCGCTTGTGGTAATACCTGCATTATCTATTATCACAATTACTTTGGTAATGTATGCCGCTATACAAGAACCACATATCCAAAATATCGTATTCTATGCGGTATGTATCATATTAGCTCTTAATATCTTGATTTATTTCCTATTTGTTCGATTGGGACAAGTAAGTAAAATACAAACCGAGTTGGCTCTTATTAGTCTGCAAAACGAATGTTTACAAGAGAATTCCAAGGATATCGAAAATATGTATGAAACTGTGCGCGCTCTACGACACGATCTTAAAAATCACCTACTCTGCATTTCCTCAATGGCAAATGAAAAAGATATACAAGGTATTCAACAATACACACAACAGTTACTGCAACAACAAAATGCTGTCAGCAAGCTAATTACCTTTTCAGGCAACACAGCGCTGGATGCGATTGTAAATAGCAAAAGTACCATTGCTGAACATGTAGGTGTACAACTCCGTGCAATTATTACAACTCCATTATCTGATATTTCACCAGAAGATATTACCATCATACTCGGCAATGCTTTAGATAATGCAATCCGTGCAGCCAAAGATAGTATTGGAAAAACAGTTGACCTCTACATTCAACCACAAGGTGCATACAATTCTATTGTCATTATCAATGATATTGCGCGTTCTGTCTTATCCGATAATCCTACATTGACCACAACCAAAGTTAAATGTTCGCAACATGGCTTCGGCATAAAAAATATACGTCAAGCTGTTGAACGTAATCAGGGTATGTTAGAATTCTTCGAGCAGAACAATCGTTTTGAATGTGATATTTTATTGCTCAATATACAAAGTAGGAACGAATAGTTACCAAGTAGGAATAACCTATTGCAATCTAGTTCAAAAGCAGTTATCTTACAGATAGATCACAGCAACAACAATGTGTTGCAAGAATGAATTTATCTGCTGAAATAACTGCTTTTCTGATTTTATCCTAACTATTCTTATCAGATTATTACAATCGAACCCAAAGTCTCATACTCTCTCAGTCGCTCCGAATTGTGTCTCTGCGCATAATTCTGGCGATAGATATTCACGCACTTAATTTAAGGAGGAACAAGCTATGAAAGACATTATCTATCCAGTACGCGCACCCAATTGGTGACTTTCCATTTTCTCAGTCTCAGTGCAATTGTTTCGGTTAGTACAACTTCCAGAACATGTGACAACTGAAGATTCCCGCTCAATTTAAATACATTTGTTAAGAAAGGAAATTGCATATGAAAAAATTAATCAGTATCTTAACTATGTAATGTGCTAACCGAAAGTTCCCGAACAATTTTTTCAAGAAACGGAGATGTTAAAATGAACAAAAAAATTATTGCAATTGCAAATTGTTTTATTATGTTGAGTTCTACACTAATCTCTAGTGGGGCTACCTATATCAATTCTCCTAATCGTACTGATGCCGTATGTATTCGAGAAGATATTCCTATCGAGATTGCAGTCAACCAGAATGGTTATAACGCATCATTAGAAATTCCTGTCACTCACATCAATAGTCGTGCTACCCATTGGGATGTATGGGGCGAACGTAACAATAACATTCCATATGGATATTCACAACAAATGAATGGAAGTACAGTTCTAAACACTAAACACTATACAAGGACTTTCCTCGGTTCAAAATTAGATCCCCGTGGCGATTCTGGTCAAGTCTGGGGAATTGGTTTAGTTCCGGCACCCGGAACATATTGTTCCGATGATGTTTGGCTCTCTTATACACATAAGGTGTATTATGGTACTACCAAAAATTAATTAGTCGAATATTTATAAAAATAGCCCTGTTACACTCCAAATATAACAGGGCTATTTTTACATTTTATCAATAAATACTTTGAGGTCTTTTTCTATGTTTAAACGATATCTACTTGCAATTACCTTCTGTCTTAGTAGCATTTTTTTCTTTTCCGGCATACTATATAGTACTACACAAAAAATTATAAAACTAGATACGCATTCCAAAAATACAACTGCGTTCATTGTAACGCAATATACCCACAATCCTTTGCAAAGCACCAATTATGTCCAATCTATATTGCAATACCAACAATTAGCTCACACCCTACAAAATCAAACTTCCCATTACAATATTATTTCTTCTCAACCCCTATATCGCTCAAATACAGATTTTTTCTTCATCGATTCATTAACACATCAATTTTCTCAAGAGACTTCTCAAATAGACTCCATCCAAATAAATGAGGAAGCTTTTCAAAATAATCCTATCGAAATAGAATCCGGACGTGCCTTTGAAGAGAGTGATTACATTTACTCTCACGGAACTTCTATACCAGTTTTAATGGGTAACAAATACTTAGAGTTATATTCATTAGGCGATGAATTTCAAGCTCAATATTTATATGCAAATTATACATTTCATATTATCGGTTTTTTGACAGACCATTCACAAATCACCAATCCCGTTCGCACATATCCAACTCTAGACAACTACATTATATTACCTAGTTTCACATATATCAATCCGCTCTCTAGTGATGATTACACATCCAGTTTATTAAATAGTGCTAATCAAACCTGCGGTATTATAACAGTCGAAACAACTCAGTTAGACACTATATATCACCAAATTCAGCAATTGCTATCCTCATACCAGTTAGGAGATTACGACTGTTATACAAACTCAAGTATTTTTAATTATCGACAGCACGGTATTGATTTACCGCTTATTAAAAATCTTTTTATATTCTTTATGATTTGTAGTGGAGTCTGTCTCATATTTCTTAATGTCAAACAGTCAATATATATCAGCCAAAATAATAATATAATTTTTAGAATCAAAATAATATCTAGTATGATCAGTGGTTGTTTAATTTCCACTCTTATCGCTTGCCTTCTCCTAAGATATTTAAATATTCTTCCTGATTTGATCTCAGATATTTTTCTTATTCCCATATGTACGATGAGTCTATTTCTCAAAAAAATCAAATAATAGTTCTTATTACTTTTCCACTACAACATAACATTTCAAACCATTTCATCTATTGAAACCTTCGAAAAAGACTATCGCTTCAAATGCGATATTTAACCGTCCAACATGCAAAGTAGGAACGAATAGTTACCAAGTAGGAACGACCTATTGCAATTCAACTCAAAAGCAGTTATCTTACGGATAGAGCATAGCAACAATGAGGTGTTGCAAAATGAATTTATCTACTAAAATAACTGCTTTTTTGATTGAACAAAACATAGTCTCTAAAAAAAATAAAGAAGTATATGAATATGGTTTCGACTTACTAATTGCTGATTTCATCAATTTCTCCACTATTCTATTGATTGGTGTATTATGCTGCAGACCGTGGCCAACCGTATTATATCTCACCATTTTTGTCGGACTACGAAGTGTATGCGGTGGTTATCATGCAAAAACACACTTAAAATGTCATGTATGCACAATTGGAGTATATATTGGATTTTTAGTGCTACTACATACACTTGGTGATAAAGGTATCATGCTCCTCTGGGGAGATTGCATCGCTGCTATTCCTATAATTCTATTTGCACCTATTACTCACGCAAATAAATCACTTCCCCCCAAAATATACAATCGAAACCGAATAACTTCCATTATATTAACCTTAGGATTAATTGCTAGTGCTTTCCTCTTAGATTATTATAATCACATAGAAAGCACCATAATTTCTTTGACGCTCTGGATTGTGTCTCTGTGCATGATTCCGGCGATAGATATTCACTCATCCAATTTAAGGAGGAAAAAACATGAAAAAAATTATCTATCAGGTATGCACTAAACTAGCAGCTTGCGCCTTCTTGGCTGCAATCGTTTCGGTAGGGACAGCATCATGTAATGGTATGTATCAACCAGCAGTTCCCAAACAGCTTAATAAACAATCTTAATCAATGTCCAAGGTAAAAGTTTATGAAAAAAAATTTTTTCGAGTTCTAATCGCATTGGCTCTGTGCAGCTCCGTATTTTCCAGCGCAATGGCCGCCGATGGGCATGTTTGCCCTCATAGATATCATACTTTTGGCGATTACACGCTTAACGGTGGAGTTGGAAACTATGGTTCAGCAAACAGGTATTATTGGATTGATGCTAGTGCTTTCTCTTCTAGTCAAATTTCTAGTATTATATCTGCAGCTCAAACTTGGGTCTACACATCTAGTGCAATTGGTGTGACCACCCCTATTTCCATTGAACGAACTACAACACAATCTTCTTCAGTCTTTGATGTATATAAAAAATACTTAAGTAGTTTGAACGTTTTATTCGTCATACATCGCTGTAATATACGATGTCAATGTCATTAAGATAAGTCTGCACAAAGATCAAAGCAGCTACCGCGAAATAAGTAAAAAACTTATTTCGCGGTAGCTACTATTTTTTATGCACGACCAAAGCATGTGCTTTCTATCAACGGTCAATCGCCTTGAAAATCAACTTAATGACATGTTCAAATATCATCAATAAATTTTCATAAAACCACCTTAATTAACCAACAATTTTCCAATTCTCATCCACCAGTTTCAGCACAAGCTCAAACTGCGAAATCTGCGTCATTTGTGTAACGCTGTCCAGATATTCCACCGCCACAGTTGCCGTTACGGTATCGCCGTTCTTATTCAGCACCGTGCTTTTAAGCTGGCTGAACGTATAGTCCGCGCACTTGACCGGCGGCATGGAATCCCCGCTGACGTAGTAAGACAGCTCTTTTTCTGTCGCCGTCGGATACAGCGTAAAAAAGGTGGTCAGAAAATCTGTAATATTCTCGCTCTCAGCCGCAGAAACCGTTCCGTCGGGTTCTGCGGCTTTTGGCGTATATGCAGATTTTGCAGGCTTGCCGGTAATCGTCGGTGCTTGTGTAATGACCATTTCTCCGTTATCGTCCTTGTGGACCATCGTTTTGTAAACGCTGGATACAGTGTCCTTTTTCTTGCCGTCCAAAATCGTCTGCGCTACCGTGAACACGACCGCAAAATCGTTTTCGCCGTTCTGCTCCACAGACCAAATCTGAACGTCCTGCACGGACGAGGAAACCGCAACGTCACTTCTCACAGTGTCAGCCGTCAAACGCTGCAAATCCTCGGTCAGATAGCCGGTCAGCGCATCGGTACGCTGTGCAACGGAATCCTTGTTACCGCTCCACGAATAGTACGTTTTCGCAAAGTTCCGCACAAACGCTTCCACACCGCTGGTATCCTCTACACGCCACTCAACGATCTCCTTTTCGTGTACGGTGTGGGTGTCGATTGCGGTAAAATTCTTATACACTGCAAACGTAAATCCACAGATAAACATCAGCCACAGCACAATCACCGCAGGCTTGCGGCTGTTCACCGTGTAAACACGCAGTTTCTTTGGTTTTCGCTGCTTTTCTGTCTTTTTCTGAAACATAATCAACTCTCCTTTTCGTTATCTCTGTGGAACGACTGCGCCGCCCCAGCCCCAGCCACCGAAACCGTAATAGGCCGTCCAGCCCTCTACGGTATCAATGGTCGTGCCACCGATGTTGGAAATAATCTGGCCGTTTCCGATGTAAATGCCGACATGACCGGCATTTCGTCCGCAGGTGTCGTTCGTTCGGGACTGGTACACCGCCGGGTCATTGTAAACCATCGCGCCCAACGGAATATTCTTGCTGGACTTCCCGACCGTGTACAGCGCACGATTTTTGCCTGCACAGCAATGCTGGTCGATGGATACACCCGCTTTGCGGTACACTTCTTCCGCCCACGCTTCACAATAGCCGCCAGCGGCAGAAATGCCGTACTTCGCTGAATTTCGTGCCACCTCTACAATGCGGTTCTGCGCGTCCGTTCCCAGCGCGTCACCGCCGGTCTGCGTCAGATATTGCCGTACCAACTTGACATAGAACATATTGCCGTAGTTATACCGCCAGCCGCCGTTGATTGGCGTGGAAATCTCGTTTTTATAGGTAACTTTTACGCCGCCGGAGTGCTGACGAGAAAACTCCTGTGCCAGTTCAAAGGTGTACCGCTTGCCGTTTTTCGCAACGAAGTCCAGAAAGCTACTGCCGTAATTGTACGCTTGAATTACAGCGTCCATATCACAGCCGAGTTTGTCCGCCTTTGTCACCAATTCGGCGAAATACTTGCATCCCTGCTTGATACTGTCCTCTGTGCCGAGCGTATTCACCGGCAGTCCGGCAGATTCCGAGGACTGCATAACGTCCTCCAGCTTGCCCTCGCTTTCCACCTGAATAATGGCAAGCAGGACATAAACATAGTTGCTGATACCGTTTTGCCGCGCATATTTCTCCACCATAGGCTGGTGCGCCAGCACTTCCGGCGAGAGGTTTACACCGATGTACAAACCCGAACCACTTCCGCCGCTATCCTCATCCGAAGCGATAATCAGAAACATCGACAGAAGTAAAGCAATCAGCAGTCCGAAGCCCAGGGCACCTGCCATTGCCGCCTTTTTCATCACTTGCGCTCACCTCGGCTCTCCGAACGCCGCTGTTTGCGCGTGATTTTTCCGGTTTTCCGCTGTTTGAACTCCGCACCAAAGGTTTCTTCGTCCAGTCCCTTTGGCATTGTATATCGTGTTTTCAGCTTGTCCGGTACAGTGGGACGCTCTGCCGGACGTTCCGGCTTGCGGTCTGCAACCGTAGTCTGCGGCTTGTCCTTGACCATCGGACGATCTTCCCGCGGTTTTGGTGTCGGTTCAATCCGTTCCGACCGAGGCCGATTCTGCGGCGCAGATGGCTTTTCCGGTTCGGCTTTCTGCTGTTTGGGGACAGTTGGGCGCTCCCTCTGTACAGAATTGCTGTTCTCTGTCCTCGGTTTCTCCGTATTTTCCTCACTACGTTCCCTTTTGCGCTGAGCTAACTGTTCCCGGCGGCTTGCCGTAGTCGTTCTACGAGATTCCATTTGTGCGGCTCGCGCTTCCTTACGTTTCTGCATGGTTTCCACCACAGATTGACGTGCAGATTCAATATTGCTGTGAACCGCATATTCCGCATTGGTCGGCGCGTCCTTGACCTTTTGCACGGTTTCCACTGCCTTATCCCGCACACGAGATGGCGCATCCGCAATCTTGCCTACCTTTTCGCCTACCCGTTGGCCGAGATTCTTCTTCTCCTGCTGAACGTTTTCACGACTTGCCGAGGTTGAAGCTGTTCTCTGGGTACTCTGCATGGCACGGCGCTGTGCAGAACGCTTTCCCACTCCAACACCCGCCGCAAACGGCAGTGCCTTTCTCACCGCACGAGAGATCGTCCGGCGCGACCGGTTTGTCATGGCGCGGCCAATACGGCCCGTGTCCTCGTCGCGCAGACCGATCATGCCGAGCAACTTATCGCGCTCCATGTACACGCCCGCGAACACGATCACCTGCAGCAGCACGACCACCACGAACGGTTTGCCGTTGGCAATCGTGTAGGCCAGCGAGGACAGCACCAGCACAAACGTAGTCAGCAGTGTTGTTCCGACACGCAGCATGATTGTGTTGAACAGCGAAATCACCGCTCGCCTGCTCGTGCCGGAAAACGCCGGAATCATGCTGATCAGCAAGCTCACCGGCAGGAACATTGCACTGATGATGAACAAAATCTGTGACAGGAGCATACTTCCTGTCAGCATAATCGCAAACGCCGACACAATCAGGTTGAAAATCAGGAAGAACACCGACAAGCCAAACCGACTTGTCACCTCTGTTACGGTCAGATTGCCGTTATCGTAGTCCTCTAACTCTGTTTTCACCACTTCTTCCCTGTCTTTGCCGCGGTTTTCGTCCGGCGAAGTGCCGAGCAGGCTGTTTACCCGTTCTTCCCCGATATTCTCCACATCTGAATCGCCAAACTGCATGATGAGCCACGGCTGTTTCACTTGAATCCCGAACAGGCAATCCCGAATCGCAGAAACGCCGGTGTTCTCGCCTGCCGCGTCCGGCGCAAGGATTTTTGCGCTCACATTGACAATGCCGTTGCTAATATCACTCGAAAACTCGTTGACACCGCTAATTGCGGACGGTGCATAGGCAATCAACCCGACCGACACCACAAACACAACGACGAAATTCAGCGCCGCATGAAACGCTTTCGTCATTTCACGCTTGATCAGTCCGACATAGGTGCAGTACACGCCGACCAGCAGCGTGACAATCGCCATCATGCCAGGAAACAGGCCCGTGCTGTCAAACCCGCTGGCCGACACGCCCGCAATCAACTGAATATTCTTTCCGATTTCACTTGCAGCGCTGCTGATGAAGTCGAGGTCATACGCCTGCTGAATCAGGTATCCTACGGCATTTGAAATGTACAAATTCAGCGTCCACAGGAAGTTCGTAAACAGGTAAATTGCGTACTGCGCCGTTTTCCCGATACCGTCCAGCCAGTTCCACGGCAGCCAATCCCACGAGGAATCAACATAAAAGTCCAGCTGGTAGTTGTCGATCGGATACCTGCTGAACTCGTGCGCCGTATCAATGGTTTCGTCCAGCAATCCGGCGGCGTGCGCCTGCACCGTGAACAGATTGAGAAATAGAAAAACCATCACAACCGTAATAAAGGCTGTAATGGCTAATTTCTGAACTTTTAAGGCATTTGTCACACGTTACACCTCGTTCCCTGTAACCGGCGGGCGAGTATCAAACGCATGGAACAGATAATCGAACATGACATGGAACTTGATAACGCCGACACGACCGTACAGGTCTTGGAAAAGGCACTGACCGTTTTCCAGATTGCGAAGCCGCTTCTGATTGTTTTCGTCCTCGGAATCCAGACCAAAAAATTCAAGCGTTTTCTTGATCTCGTTCATATCCGTAGAGCGGAACGCGAACTTCATGCCGATGTTGTTCTTGATATTCTCGTCTGCCACATCACCAGCGTTCTGGGTGACAAAGTAAACGGCAGCATTCATCGAACGACCGGCGCGAACCAGCTTGTTTGCCAGCGTTTTGCCCTGTGCCACATTGAGGAACGCCCATGCTTCATCAAGTCCAACCATCTTGAAGATACTGCGGTCTGAATGAATGAAATCCAGTGCAAAGGTAGAAATGACGATCAGCATAGAGATTGACAGCATTTCGATGGTGGTATAGTCCGCAGGTGCGGTGTCCTTGTCCGGCAGAACAAGATCGGCAACCTGAATGATATTCAGCTGCTTTTCAAGGCTGATGGTCTGCCGTACCTTGCCATTTGAGAACAGCAGGTGCGCAAAGTCATAGTCCGTGAACGATTCAATGTGATCGGCAATCGCAAGCGCGGTTTCCGAACCATCGTCCCGCAGCGCATCAATGACACGGAGCAGTCCGCGCATTTCGCTGTTGGTCACGGCACGAACCGCACGGCGCAGGACAGGAAACAGTTTACCGTCACGCGAGGAAATGCCCGTAAGGAAAGTGAGTACATCCAGCGCAAGGCTTTCTGCGTCCTTGGTTTTCCGCATGATGATATACGGGTCAAGCATACCCTTGTTTTCCTCGTCCGAGGTCAGATTGACAATATTGATCTCGTCCGCGATCTCCGGCAGCTTCTCTTTCCAAAGCCCGCGTTCAGATTTCGGGTCAAGGATAAGAGCCTGTGCGCCGTTCAGAACAGCATAGTAAGTAAGCAGGTTAAACGACAGCGATTTACCGCCGCCCAGAGAGCCGAGGAACGCACCGGACAGCGCATTGGTGACAGAGCCTTTAACGCCTTGTGCCGCTTTGGCAGGCTGAACATAGACATTCTGGTCGGTATCGACATTGTAGCCGAGATAGATACCATCGCGCTCACCGAGCATTTGCGTTGCGCCGAAGCCCAGACCGGCGAGAAAATCACTGGTGACATACTGCACATAGTCATTCATGTACCGCTTACTTGCCGGAATAAATTCGCTGTGCAGTCCCATCATATCACCGATCGGCCGAACCAGCTTGATACTTGCGTCATCGTAGAAATCGCGCACTTGGTTACAGCGGCGTTTGAGTTCTTCCACGTCCGGCGCGGTAACGCGCACCACATAGGACAGCTTGTACATACTTTCTTTGCTCTGATCGAGAACGGTTTCCAGTTCGTCCACGCTTTCCAGCGCGTCCATCACCTGATTGGTGGTATCTGAATTGGCTTCCCATGCGTGATTTTCAAGGTCTTTCAGTTCCTTTTTCTTGTTGCGGACAGTGGAGAGCGCAGCCTTATTGGTTACGATCTCGACATTCATGCTCGTGTCGATAGGAAAATCAAACTGCTGCTCTTGGAAATAGAAAATCTCACTGGACGGAAAATCCAGTTCACCGACCACATCAGAGATTGTAAAATATGCGACATAGCTTTCCGAATCCTCGGACTTGATACGCATATACCTCTGCTTTTCCTCAATCAGACAGCGGGCAGGCTTGATAAGATCGTACCGCTTTACCAGCGTATCACTCTTACGCTTTTTGAGCGGCAGCGTAAACTCGAAATCCTCATACGCTGTGCCGGTTCTGCCGTAGATATGCTCCAACAGATAGCCGAAGTCGTTCTTATCCAGCCTGCGTACCTTGAAACGGCGGGACAGCTTATTTTCCATCAGCTTTTCCATGCGGGAATAGCGGCGGATTTCATCATTCGGCATACTCACGAAGTCACCCATGAACGAGTGACCGATAGCGTTTACGGCATCGTGCAACAGGTTCTTTGCTGCGTTTCCTACTTCCTTAACGGACAGTTCCTTATCCGTTACGACCAGCTTAAAACCGATGAAAAAGCGGTAATCGACCTGTGTATCACCGAGAGAAGCAATCAGATTTTCCGTCTGCTCGTCAATCTCGGCGCAGGCGATCTCTTTCAGCCGTCCGGTCACGCTTTTCTTGGAACGCTCCTGTGCGGCGCGAATACTGCTTTCCGTACTGATCTGCAAAGCATGAATCTTGCCATCACGGTTCTGCGCGATCAACTGCCGGAAAGCATCATGCACCGCGTCTTTCTGTTCCAGTGAAAGGAACGAGTAGTTGAACGGGATAAGTTCATAGTACGCAAAGCACTCGCCCTCGTTGTTCCAAACGAGGTTATTTTCGATATATTTAATGGGATACGGCACGAATAATTTCACTCCTTACTATGGTAATGTCCGCATTCTCGCGGCGTTTTCGCAGCCGGACAGGCTTTCCGGCAAAGGTGACTTTCGGACGCAGCGCATAAGCAACCACGCCCTGCAAAAATTTGTACGGCTTTTTGCCGTCAAAGGTCTTTTTGCTCATAAACCATGTAACGCCAGTCGGAATACAGCCGTACAGGAACAACGGATTATCCGTAAACGAGAGCGGCGGCACATTTTTTAACATAACGACCGCAAGTTCCATTGAAATAAACCAAATGATCTGTGTGACCGTCATTGGAATCGGCAGCTTTGCGTCCCCGAAAGAGTGGATAACCTGTTCCACTTTCCAAATGCTGCTGTAACTTCTAAGTTTCTTCACATTTCGTTTCTCCTTTCGTTGTTTTTGTATAGCCGAATGGAATGAGGGGGAGAGGAACGAGTTCCAGACGCGCGCGTCTTTCCTCTCCCCCTACGCGGTTATGGATAACTTCGGTGAAGTTACCCACAGCCGCGCTACACCCCCTCACCATTCTCGCGGCGTCCCTCCTTTTTAGAGAACAGGATTCTGGTTCGTTACGAAATGTTCATACAGATTGCGTACATTTCCGTACTCCATGAGCAGCGTTTCAATATTTTTCTGCACACTTTCCGGCAATTCATCTACCATCTGACACAGGCAGTTCAGTTCTTCGATCATCATATCTTCGTCAATCTCGAACGGCAGCTCGTAATCACGGATAACGTAGTCCGGCTCCTGATCGGTCACGCCAATACGTTCTTCCAGCTCGTCATAGTCGATGGGCGGCGTAAACCACGCATCGGGCTGCTCAATTTCGCGGGTTTTATCCCGCTTTTCGATGTAAACTCGCATCTCTAACATCATTTTCACCTCACCAGTTCAAACACGCCGTCTTTGGTTTCCACAAAGTCGCCCTCCATCGAGAGATCGCGCCCGTACTGCACACTGTCAAAATACCGACGCAGGGTTTCATCCGAAATCAGACCCTCATCTAACATCTGCTCCGCCACATCGGCCGTTGTGTCACAGCCGCTCCACAGGATAATATCGTCCGCGTGTTCGCAGAAATCCTCCACGCCGCTGTAATAACTGAGCAGCGAACCCATGTTATCCCGAATGTAGTCCGGCAGGTCCTCCACCATTTCACACAAGCGGTTGATCTCCTCGATAGGCGTATACTCGCCGATCTCGAACGGCAGTTCAAAATCGTGGATGGCATATTCCTCGTACTGCTCATTCAGACCGATATGCTCTCTCACTTCGTCCATGTCGATAGGAGGTTCAAACCACGCGCCAACGAGTTCGCCCTCGTTATATTTACCGAGATTGGCAATATAAACGCGCATTTCTTCCATATTTTCACCTCATCCCACAAGAAAAGGCTGACTTTTCAGCCAGCCTTACGCACCGAGAATCTGATTGAACAGATTCAGCAGAACATCCTTGACACCTGCCGCGTTGAACACCAGACCAACCGACAGCATAGCCACCACGAGGAAGCCAATCAGCTTCGTAAACTCGCGCTTAAAGCCGAGGTACAGGCCAATCACCACGATAGCCACCAGTACCAGTGGCTGGGCGTTCGACAGCAGCCAGTTATACAGATTTACGCCAAAATTCATTAGTTATCCTCCATTTTAATCATTTCATTAACCGTTCTCATCTTCTGCTGAATGATTTTCCGGTGCTTGTCCCGCAGTTCCGTGTTGTCCAGAATATCTTTCACATGGGACGTTCCGCACTTTTCGTCAATCAGCAAGAGCATTTTCGCCGTCGGCGCGACCTGATGCGAAAACCAGTTCAGCGTCCGTTCCAGCGTGTACGGTTCAGGTTTGGTCGTCAGTTTGAGTGTGTTCCGGTGCTTGCCGATAAAGGTTTCCCACATCGGATTCAACGGCCATTCCTCACGCGGTTTGCCGCTTTCCTTATCCACAAAACGCACATAGCGGTTGATAATGCCGAACGCCGTTTGTTCCGGATTCTCGTTCGACACGAGATCATACACGGCGTTGTCTGCCCGCTCATTTTTCAGCCGGATTTCAAAGCGATTCTGAATGTCTGCCTGTTCCAACGGCGTACCGTTTTTCACCAACTGCTCGTAGGCTTTCTCGTAAAGGCAGAAATACAAGTCCGACTGCATCGAACCGATGTACAGCGTTGCGCCCATGTGGGCGCTGTCCTGCTCCTGCCGACTGACCAGTCCGCCCGAGCGAAACGCCCGAAAACTGCGGAACACGGAAACACACTCCTCTTTGCGACATTTGCTGATGAGCAGCGGAATATCCAGCATCCCCACCAAGTCATTCACCGCGAGGTCTACCCGTTTGAACACCGCCTTTTCTTTCATGCACTTGCGGAAAAATTCGTACCAAGTCCGCTTTTGTCCGTCCAGATACGCTTCAAACTGCCGACAGCCTTTGCCGCGCAGTTCGAGCAGCACGCCCATTTCTTCCAGCGGTGAGGTCAGCACCATCACGTCACCAATCCGGTAAGTGCTCGTGTAGCCGTACATTCCACGCGGCTCCTGCACCAGATATTTCATTTTCAGTCGAAGAACATCTTCAATGACGTGCTTTACATCCATTGTTGGAAAGCGGATACGCACATAATCGAACAGCAGTGTCAGCGGCTCAGGGTGCAGCCGAATGAGCGCGTCTTTCAGCCGTTTGCGTACCTTTTGCGGTACGGACAGATTCTCCCGCTCCAATCGGCGGTAATACTCCTCCGTCAGTCCGGCTTCAAGAGCCATATCCTGTTCGGATATGCCAATTTGCATCCGTTTTGCCCGAAACTCCATTATCCAAGTCTTATTTTGCAATTTTACCTCCGTTTCTGATTGATTTTGTACAAAGTTTTGCGTAGTTCGCCTATCTTGTCCGATTTGTACCCCCCTGTTAGATAAAGGGGGTTCCGACGTTCGGGCGCGGCTGGCGCCGCGCCCAACGCACCGTTCCGTGCCGTCGGCTTTCGCGCTGCACGCCGCCGCACGGACGGCGCGAAGGCACAATCAGCAATTTCTCTGCACTTTCCCAATCTCCTGCAAAAAGTCATACCCTTTCGGCACGATCGGAGTATAAAACTCCGTAATCACCCCCTTTCCTGTATCGGCGTAACCTCTGCCCTTGATATTCTTGAAAAAGAACTCCTTTTTCGTTTCGCCGAACATCATGCTGTATCCAAGTTCGGACATCCGGCCGAGCGCGACACGAAAATTAAACTGGTCACGGATACCGTCACCGAGGTATTTTGCGTCCGGGCGCTGGCAGGCCAGAATCAAGAAGAATCCCGCCTGCCGTCCCAGCATGACAATCTGCCGCAGCTTATTCAGCACATCTTCGCGCTCCCTGTTGGTCAGCATTTCCATGAACGCAACGTACTCGTCAAACACGAGAAACTGCGGAGGAAGTCCGAGATACGCATAGTTTTCGCCGGTTTTGTAATTTTCCATGCGTTTCATATCCGCACTGCGTTCGTGCATGGCCGTGCAGAACTCGGTGATACACTGCACGATCTCCTCTTTGCGGCTGCACACGTTCGGCAGGACGGCGGACAAATCCGCTAAATCTGCGTTTTTCGGGTCAAGAATGTACAAAACCGCGTTGGTTTGCAGCAATGCCCGAATCAGCGTCAGGATAAAATACGTTTTGCCGCCGCCCGTGCCGCCCGCGATCAGCATATGCGGCAGGCTGTCAAACTCCCAGTAGGTATTCTGCATGAGCCGCATTTTGCCGTGCTCCACGCAAACCTCGGAGATTGGGATACGATTGGCGATCATGTCATACAGCAGCGTGTACTCCACAAATCCGTCCAGCAGTTCCCTGCTGACCAGCTCACAATACAGACCGCTTTCCAGCTTGTTTTCCAAGTGCAGCAGCGGTTCTTGAAACTTTCCGAGCGTAATCTCCGCCGTGATATGCAAAAGCCCGTTTTCCATGCGGTAATACAATCGCGGAAAACGGGCAATCTTCGATTTTGAACTTGCGGGCAGGTCCTTAAAAAATCCCTCTGACTGTTTGGTATCACTCTGCTCATACCACTGGTTTTCCAGCACCATGCGCGCCAGCTTTTGCCGATGGCGCATTTCATTCAGCTTGTCCGGAAACCGGCGGTACAGCAGCCACGCCGTCACGGTACACACTTTTACACCCATGGCCGCGCTGAACAGCAGGTAAGCCACGAACGGACTGCGCCAGTCTGTGCGGATATTCAGCAGTACAAATGTCACGGCAAACACCACGAACAGCAGGAAAAACACCGTTTGGAACACCAAATTTTTATCGCTCGGGCGAATCCGCCTACCGCGATTTCTCCAAAACCTGTGCATTACAGCTTCTTATCCGCCGGAACGTCCTTGTGCTGCTGACCGTTCTGCGCGGGCGTTTTGAGCACCAGATTGTCCGCCTTGATGTACCAGTCCACCTCTGCGCTGTTGCCGAACGTCACATGGGCAATCGCGCCGAACATCGGATTGACCAGTTTCACTTCCGCGTTGTACGCAAAATCGCGCACCGGAACACTTGCCGGAACACTGACCTGAATCATGCGGCCCTGCTTGTCACTTTTCAGATCGTAAGTGCGCTCCTTGACCACATCGGACGGCGTGCCGTCTGCGTTCTCCTCGAACACCTCGCGGCGCATTGCCGAAAAACGCAGCGTGCCGAGCGTTGCTTCATTTTCACCGAAAAAACCATTGCTGAATCTCATAAATCGTACCGTCCTTTCCCGTTTACGCCTTTTCCATATCTTCCGCGTGCAGAATGTAATCCACGAACGCCCGGCCGTTGATAACATAGCCCTCAGCCGTCACCGACGGATTCTTGAGCTTGACCGGCTCCATGTATGCGAACTGTTTCTGACCTGCCGCGCCGTCGATCACGACCTCAATATCATCCGCACGCTGTACATCGCTGAACAGCTTGTAGCGTCGGTACAGCACCTTGGTCTGGGTGCCGTTGCGACGGGTGTCGCCGCGCTTCACCTCGGCCGGACCGCCAAATTCCAGATTGCCGAGCGACTTCGCCATGTTCGGGATAACAAATTTCAGTTCCATAAAAAGACCTCCAAATTCTAATTCATTACTTCCGCGATACCCGCCATCACATATTCTGCGCACGGCAGGGCAATCGAGTTGCCGAGTGCTCGATAACGGGCATGATCGCTGATTTCTTCATTCTTGCAGCCGTACTTTGTCCAGTTTTCAGGCAGACCCATCAACCGCTCACATTCCAGCGGTGTCAGCACGCGCAGGAATCCGTCCCGTTCCTCACTCTCGTACCAAAACGAAAACGGCGCCGTTACACTGGCAAGCAGAGTTGGGAACGGTTCTCCTCCTCGTCCGAAGCTGGCGCAGAATCCTTTCTGATCTCCGACCTGTGCCATAGTTCGCATCCGCCGAAGGGAAAACGGTCTGACGATGGGTACCTGCCGCCCTGTTTGAGCAGCAGGTACTCCACTTCTGGCGGTGACGGACAGCCCGCCCGGACCGCCAAGCGCAGAAAACGGGAGCACAGTCCGGGGCTTAAATAATACTTCTCCGGCACGCTGGCCTGCAAAATCCGCCACGACGAACACGCGCTTACGCCGCTGTACGAGGGCGGGTTCTCCCCAATACTGGGCGTCCAGCAGTCGCCAAGCGGTATCAGCGCATCCCCCTCGCACCATTCCGGCGTGTGCCCATCCACGAGGAGGCACTGAAACCTCGGCACCTGTGAACGCACTGAGCATGGCTGCAAAATCCAGCCTGTCATTTGAAGAAAACGCTCCCGCGACGTTTTCCCAAACAGTGAAAGCTGGATACCTGCCGTTTGTTGCATATCTCATCTCCTCGATAATTCGCATTGCCTGATAAAACAGGCTGGATTTCTTGCCCGCAAAACCGTTTCTCGTGCCAATCTGCGACAAGTCCTGACAGGGCGAACCGAATGTAATCACATCGACCGGCGGTATCTCCGCACCGCTGATTTTCGTAATGTCACCCAGGTGCAGCATATCCGGGAATTGCCGTTTGGTAATGGAGATCGGGCGTGCTTCAATCTCGCTCGCCCACACAGGCTCTATGCCGCAGTGTACCGCCGCCAATGGAAACACGCCGATTCCATCAAACAGACTGCCGAGTTTAAGTACGGTCACGCGCATACCTCGTGCGGCCCATCGTGCCGTGGATATGACAGTTGCCGGTGCGGATTTTCTTACCGCGCACACGGGCAAGGCAGTCACAATGCTCGTCCGGGTCCAAGTGTGCGCCGCAGTGCGGACAGGTGTTGTAGTACATGAGTATCCCTCCTATATCCTATACATAAATTGCTCTTGTTTTTTGCGTGCTTGACGGTGGAGGTCGGGCAAGAACTCCAGCCACGATTTCTTTCCGATACCAGCCCATATAAAATTCCTTGAACTTTCTCCTCCCGCACTACTCTCTATAAAGCAAAAGGACCGTCCCTTATCCTTAAGGTCGGTCCTTTTGCTTGTGTCGATCAGTAGCGTATGTCTGCCAAAATGTCTGTCAATTTTCCAAAATTTCAGAAACGAGGGTCTGCAACTATTTTTTTACCTACATTTCAAGCCATCATTATTTAGAGCTTTTTCTGCACTAAAATCGGTAAATGCATATTTTTACTTAAAATATCAGAACTTTTTCGATAGAATCTATACAACATGGCAGCACACTATAACACAGGTCATTTTCCACATATTTGTAACTCTGACTCTGTTTGTGAGGGTTCGAATCCTTCTTCGGCTGCCACCGAAAACCGTCTTTTCTTTGAAAAGACGGTTTTTCTTTTGCCTTTTCGTAGTTTTCCTGTGACGGCTATTTGACAGACAGCCTCTCTCCCGATATACTAAAGTATATGTAAAGGAGCGATTACCATGTTTTGCATGAACTGCGGCACGCAGCTGCCGGACGGCGCAAAATTCTGCATGAACTGCGGCACAAAGGTCGGTGAGCTCGGCGCCGGCGCTGTCCCTTCCGGCAAAAAATATCCCTCGTACGCGATGCTGTACCCGGACAGCATGGCTTATCTCGAGTCCCCTGCCTATCAGCGCGAGCGCGGTCTGATGAAGCAGTCCGAACTTGGTGCGACACCGTATGCGGGTTTTGACTTTACCAACTACGTTTCGCTCGATGACGGCACAATGATCGGCTTTGTGTTCGGGCACACCGCGCGTTACCGCGCTGCCGAGGACTTCGGCTACAATCTCTACCGCCTGAATCCGGACGGCACAGCTGTTTTCCTGAATGCCGGCTGCAGACGCGGCGGCTCCGAGCTGTATGTACAGGACGGAAAAGCGCACTGGACGGTGAATGGAGAAACGTTTTCCACATCTATTTGAGCATTAAGGCACCTGATATCAGGTGCTCTTATTTTTTGCATATTTTTCGTAAAACCACTTGACTTGGAGCACACTCCAAGTGATAGAATTAATTCAGAAAAAAATATTCAGGAGGAAAACTATGTATATCGAGAACATCAACGGTCCCGCTGACGTGAAGAAGCTGAACATTGCGCAGATGACCGTGCTTGCGTCCGAAATGCGTGATGCACTGCTGACCAAGCTGAGCCGTCACGGCGGCCATTTCGGCCCGAATTTCGGCATGGTAGAGGCAACCATCGCACTGCACTATGTATTCGAGTCCCCGAAGGATAAGTTTGTATTCGATGTTTCCCACCAGTCCTACCCGCACAAGATGCTGACCGGCCGCAAGGACGCTTTTCTCTACGAGGAGCACTACGACGACGTTTCCGGCTACAGCAGCCCGCACGAGAGCGAACACGACCATTTCACCATCGGTCACACCTCTACCTCGGTCAGTCTGGCCTGCGGTCTGGCCAAGGGCCGCGACCTCAAGGGCGAGAACGGCAACGTGGTTGCTATCATCGGTGACGGCTCGCTCAGCGGCGGCGAAGCACTGGAAGCGCTCGACTATGCGGCAGAACTGGACGGCAACCTGATCATCCTCGTCAACGACAACGATATGTCCATCGCGGAGAATCATGGCGGTCTGTATCAGAACCTGCGCCTGCTGCGCGAGACGGGCGGCAAGGCAGAATGCAATCTGTTCCGCGCGATGGGTCTGGATTACCGCTTTGTAGCCGACGGCAACGATATTGCTTCGCTTATCGAGGCATTTAAGGCCGTAAAGGACAGCACGCAGCCGGTTGTTGTGCACATCGTCACCCAGAAGGGCAAGGGCTACGTGCCTGCCGAGCAGCACAAGGAGGAATGGCACTACTGTGCTCCGTTCCATCCGGAGACCGGCGAGCCGCTGATGGACATGAGCGGCGAGTGCTACGAGAGCATTACGCTCGACTTTATGATGAAGAGGATGCAGGCTGACCCGTCTGTGTGCATGATCACCTCGGGTACGCCGACCGTGCTTGGCTTCACCGAGGAGATGCGTAAGAAGGCAGGCAGGCAGTTTATCGACGTAGGCATCGCCGAGGAGAACGCAGTTGCGCTGGCGTCCGGCATTGCGGCAAACGGCGGCAAGCCGGTCTACGGCGTGTACAGCACGTTCATTCAGCGCGCTTATGACCAGATTTCGCAGGACCTGTGCATCAACAGCAACGCGGCTACCATTATTGTTGCGTGGGGTTCGGTTTACGGCATGAACGATGTAACGCATCTCGGTCTGTACGACATTCCGATGCTGGCGAACATCCCCAACCTGGTTTATCTGGCGCCGACCACCAAGGAAGAATATCTGGCGATGCTCGACTGGAGCATTGAGCAGAACGAGCATCCGATCGCTATCCGTATGCCGGGCGGCGCACTGGTATCCGGCGGAAAGGCTGTAACTAAGGACTTCAGCAGGCTGAACACCTACGAGATTAAGGAGAAGGGTGCAAAGGTCGCTGTCATCGGTCTGGGTTCGTTCTACCCGCTCGGTGAACAGGCGGCGGCGCTCATCAAGGAAAAGACCGGCGTACAGCCGACTCTTATCAATCCGTACTATATCACCGGCGTGGATACTGACCTGCTCGAGAGCCTCAAGGCGGATCACGACGTGGTCATCACTCTCGAGGACGGCGTACTCGACGGCGGCTTTGGAGAGAAGATCGCGCGTTTTTACGGTGATTCCGACGTTAAGGTGCTGAACTTCGGCCTCAAGAAGGAGTTCCTCGACCGCTATGACGTAGACGAGGTATTGAAGGACAATCACCTCACCGCAGATCAGATTGCTGAGGATGTGGAGAAGGTTCTGTAAGATTCCCTTTCCATTAGGCATTCGGTAACTCTCCTCCGCAGAGCGGGCTGCCCTACGATTCTCTAAACACTGTTGCACATATTTGTGCATGAAAAAACACGAAAGGCTTCGGAGCAATGCTCCGAAGCCTTTCGCGCTGTATGTCAAGTTTGGGGAGGTTTATGCCAGTCCAAGTTCCTTTACGCGAGCCTGTGCCGCTGCCAGACGTGCGATCGGCACGCGGAACGGCGAGCAGGAAACGTAATTCAGGCCAACATTGTGGCAGAACTCGACGGAGGACAGGTCGCCGCCGTGCTCGCCGCAGATGCCGAGCTTGATGTCCGGGCGGGTGCGCTTGCCTTCTGCAACAGCGAAGCGGATCAGGCGGCCTACGCCGTTCTGGTCCAGACGAGCGAACGGATCAGACTCGAGGATCTTCTTGTCGAAGTAGGTCTCCAGAATGCGGCCCACGTCATCACGGGAGAAGCCGTAGGTCATCTGGGTAAGGTCGTTGGTGCCGAAGGAGAAGAACTCCGCTTCCTTGGCCACATCGCCTGCGGTGACTGCGGCACGCGGCGTCTCGATCATCGTGCCGACCATATACTTCATCTTCAGGCCGGACTGCTCGATCAACTCGTCAGCCTTAGCCTTGATAACCTTCTTTACAAAGCGCAGCTCGTTGACCTCGGATACCAGCGGAACCATGATCTCCGGGGTGATGTGCAGGCCGTCTTCCTTCCAGACGTTGATGGCTGCGGAAATGATGGCCTCGGTCTGCATTTCTGCGATCTCCGGATAAAGAACGTCCAGACGGCAGCCGCGGGTACCCAGCATCGGGTTGAACTCGTGCAGGCTTTCTACCTTGCCCTTGAGCTTGTCGAAGGATACGCCCATCTCATCGGCCAGCTCCTTGATCTCGTCATCCTCGTGCGGGAGGAACTCATGGAGCGGCGGGTCAAGCAGACGGATGGTAACCGGCAGACCGCCCATTGCGCGGTAAATTGCCTCAAAGTCGCCGCGCTGCATCGGCAGGATCTTGGCCAGAGCGGCCTTGCGCTGCTCGAGCGTATCGGAAATGATCATCTCACGAACCGCCTTGATGCGGGCCGGCTCGAAGAACATATGCTCGGTACGGCAGAGGCCGATGCCTTCTGCGCCGAACTTGCGGGCCTGCGTTGCATCACGCGGGGTATCGCCGTTGGTGCGAACGTGCAGGGTGCGGATCTCGTCAGCCCAGCCCATGAAGCGGCCGAAGTCGCCGGTCAGCTCAGCCTCCTGCGTTGCGATCGCGCCGAGGTATACGTTGCCGGTGGAGCCGTCGAGCGAAATAACATCGCCCTCGTGTACTACCGTGCCGTCGGCGAAGGTCAGGGTCTTATCCTCTTCGGAAACCTTGATGCCGTTTACGCCTGCTACACAGCAGGTGCCCATGCCGCGTGCTACTACGGCTGCGTGCGAGGTCATGCCGCCGCGGGCGGTCATGATGCCCTCGGATACGGCCATGCCGTCGATATCCTCCGGAGAGGTCTCCTGACGGACGAGAACAGCCTTGATTCCGGTCTTGTGGGCCTTGGCTGCATCATCAGCAGTGAAGTAAACCGCGCCACAGGCTGCACCGGGAGATGCCGGCAGGCCGGTGGTGATCGGCGTAGCTGCCTTGAGAGCTGCCGGATCGAACGTCGGGTGCAGAAGTGCGTCAAGCTGCTTTGCCTCAACCTTCATAACGGCCTGCTCCTTGGTGCAGACGCCTTCGTCTACCAGATCAACCGCTACCTTGAGCGCTGCCTGTGCGGTGCGCTTGCCGTTACGGGTCTGCAGCATGTAGAGCTTGCCGTTTTCGATGGTGAACTCCATATCCTGCATATCGCCGTAATGCTTTTCAAGGCGGCTGGAAATGTCAACAAACTGCTGATAAACCTCCGGCATGGTATCTGCCAGCGCGGAGATCGGCTGCGGGGTGCGGATGCCGGCTACAACGTCCTCGCCCTGTGCATTCATCAGAAACTCGCCGTACAGCTTCTTTTCGCCGGTGGCCGGGTTGCGGGTGAAGGCTACGCCGGTGCCCGAGGTCTCGCCCATATTGCCGAATACCATGGACTGTACGTTTACGGCAGTGCCCCAGCTGTGCGGGATGTCGTTCATGCGGCGGTAGGTGTTTGCACGCGGATTATCCCACGAGCGGAATACTGCGCGGACAGCCTCCATCAGCTGCTTCTTCGGGTCCTGCGGGAAATCTTCGCCGAGGGACTTCTTGTAGTGATCCTTGAACAGGACGATCAGCTCGGACATATCGTCCGCGTCCAGCTCATTATCCATCTTAACGCCCTTTTTGTCCTTAACCTGATCGATAAACTGTTCGAAGGAGGACTTAGGCAGCTCCATAACAACGTCAGAGAACATCTGAATGAAACGGCGGTAGGAGTCGCGTGCGAAACGCGGGTTATTGGTCAGCTTGGCAACTGCTTCGCAGATCTCGTCGTTCATGCCGAGGTTGAGGATGGTGTCCATCATGCCGGGCATGGATGCGCGCGCACCCGAGCGAACGGATACGAGCAGCGGCTTCTCGGGATCCCCGAGGGTTTTGCCGGTAATCTTTTCAAGCTGATCGAGGTAAAGCAGGATCTGATCCTGAATATCCGGATAGATGGTCTTGCCGTCCTCGTAATAACGGGTGCAGGCCTCGGTGGTGATGGTGAAACCCTGCGGCACAGGCATGCCCAGTCCGGTCATTTCAGCCAGATTGGCACCCTTGCCGCCAAGCAGCTCACGCATTTTGCCGTTGCCCTCCGGGAACATGTAAACATACTTTTTCATTTGGGTATTTCCTCCGTTTCGATTGATGCTCTCTCTAATACTCATTCTCTTTATCACGCAAGCACATTATAGCACGTTAGCGGTGAAATATTCCATTGTAGTATTATACCGATTTCCCACGAATATATTGTGCATTTTGACTAATCATGTATTTTTAACCAAAACTCAAACGTTTGCGTAAAATCTATCTTTTTAGTTTATCAGAAATTTTGTCCGAATTTTATTTTATCTTTTCTCGTTTTTCTCGATTTTTATGGCATTTTGGGCGTAAATACGTTTCATGCCTGTCAGCTTTCATTTCATTAGGCGTAATGCACAAATTCCTGCAAAAGAAAATCGACGGTCTGAGGCAGACCGCCGATAGAAGCGAATGAATTGCTGGAAACCACGACGCTGATCGCAGGGATGCCGTCGTAGCTGGTCTCGTAGAGCTTGACCGAATACGGATACGTCGAGGACGAGGTGAACGAGCCGCCGGTGAACTGGTAGAAGGTGTTTTCACCCAGTGCAGCATAGTAGTGGAGCAGAATCTTGTCGCCGGCTTCTACCTCTTCCCTGTCGTAGTAGTAGGTGGTCGTGGCGCCCTCCCGGATGGTGCCGAGCAGCGTAACACCGGTCACCGTGCCGAAATCCGGCACCGGATAGTGCTTGCTGTAGCAGCGCGATGCATCCGGCTTGTGGTTGCGGTTATACTCGCCGGGAGAGTACGCCGTGCCGTCGCCGATCAGGCTGTTCAGGTAGCGGATCGGCACTGAGTAAGACGGTACGCCGCCGGAATGGCTGCTGACCGTAATGCCGACAACCTTGCCCTCATCGTTGATGAGCGCACCGCCGGAGTTGCCGCTGATGACCTGCGCCGTGCTTTCGATCATCGGTGCAAGGTAATCGTCGTTTTCCGGGTCGGTCACCTTGCCGGTCGTAACCGTTGCGGCGCCGCCGCCCGGGTAACCGAGCGCGTAGACCGTGTCGCCTTCCTCGACCTCAGTGGTAACACCGAGGTACGGCAGCGTGCTGCCGACTACACGGATATGCGCGATGTCCGCGTCCGCGTCAAAGCTGTAGATCGTAACTTCCCGCTTGGTGCCGTCGTACATCTCAGCCACAAGGCGGTAAACGCCGTTGACAAGGTGTCCGCAGGTTACAGCATCGCCGCGTGCGCTGAGCACAACGCCGCTGCCGATGCCGAGGATATTATTCTTGTAATCGTAGGCGTACAGCTTGAAAATCGCCGGTACACAGGCACTGAACACCTCGTCCGCCGTCATGCCGACATGTGCTTCCACAGTGAAGCTCTGCCGCAGATCCGGCTTTGCCATACGGGTGACGATAGCCGCAACCTCGCTGCGGCGAATGTTGGTGTTTGGCTTGAAATCATGCGCGTTGTTGCTGCCCGTAAGTACGCCCGCCCGGTACAGACGGTACACATCAGCGGCATAGCCTGCCAACATGTCAACATCCGCAATCGCACCGTCCGCAATGTCGTTGATCGCGGTCAGGGCGTCCTCCGGCAGCGCGTTTGCAAAGATGGACGCAAACTGTGCTCGGGTCGCCGGCTGATCGTAATCCGCATAAGTCGTGTTAATAATACCATTTTCCAATGCATACGTCACATATGGCTGATACCACGGACGAACTTTGTCAAAATCCGCACTGCCGCTGACATAGGTGCTGTGCAGACACGCCGCCAGCTTGATCGCCTGTGCGATCGTCAGGTTGCTGTTCGGCTTGAACTGGGTGGCGTTTACGCCGTCCACCAGCTTGTATTCATACGCCGCCTGAACATTCTGCGCGTACCACTCGGTTGAGGGCACGTCGGTGAACTGGCCGGCAGGATACGTTGTTTTTGAGGTAAAGTTTTCATAGCCCGCAAAAGCCGCAGGCAGCATGCCGACCATCAGCGCAGCCGCTGTGATCAGACTGAGCAATCGTTTTTTCACGAATTGCATTCCTCCCTTTTGAGGCGTGGGTTTGTGGATTGGGATACAGGGCCGCAGAGCGACCCTGCTGAGCTGTCGCGAAACTACAGTTTCGCCGACAAGAGGAACGGACCGTGGGCCGTTCCAAAGTCGTCCGAAAGTTCCTATTCAGAAACTTTCTCCCTCTAGAAGTCAAAAAAGCGTGATACATGCTCCCGCTTTTTTGGCATTTGCGCAGCAAATGCTATTTCATGCGCGCTTCTGCGCGAAACACTTAGAAATACCAGTTAAATAGCATCTCCAGCAAACCGGTTCACATTTACTTAAATATACACCGATTCTGTGAGGAATTGGTGAAATATTTGTAAAAATCGGTTTACAGAACGGTTTGCAAAACTTAGTTCTCGTAAGCGGCTACGATCTCGCCGATATACATGGTGTGGTAGTCGTGATCGCCGTACCACTTGTCCTGCACTTCCTGAGCCATGTCGTCCGGTGCGATGTCGGTCACACCGCGCTTGCGGCAGATGAGTACCAGCTCGGCCTCCTCGAAGGTCGGCTGACCCTCTACGAATACCGGGGTAAGGCCGCTCTCGTGCATCTTATCCATGTCACGGCCGGACTTGGAGCCGAGGGTGTTCAGTGCCTGACGGTTGCCGTCCTTGAGCACGGTCAGGGTGAAATACTCGCCTGCGTCTACAAACTCCTTGGTGAAGCGGCTCTTGCGGATATAGCAGGTCGCACTCGGCTTGCCCCACATAACGCCTACAGCACCCCAGCTTGCGGTCATGGTGTTCCACTTGTCCTCGGTGCCTGCGGAAATCAGCATCCACTTCTGACCGATCAGATCGAACGGATTGAAAGACTTTTCGGCAATGTTGATCTTCTTCATGATATGTTACCTCCTGAGAGAATTGTTTAGCGAATTGAGAATGGAAAATGGAAAATCAGCGCTATCCTTGCGCGAGTACCGTCCGCGCTGCGCTGGTATCGCGCAAGGATAGCGACATTCTCAATTCCCCATTATCCATTACTGCTGCTTATCCAGCGGCATTGTGCGGCGCAGCTTCATCTCCTGCCAGTCCTCACGCGAGATGAGGATCTGGCGCGGCTTGGAGCCTTCGGACGGGCCGATGATACCGCGATCCTCAATCTGGTCGATGATACGCGCGGCACGCGAATAGCCCAGCTTCAGACGGCGCTGCAGCATGGATGTGGACGCCTGACGGCAGTCCATGATGACCTCGATGGCTTCCTCGATGAGTTCATCCTCATCGTCGCCCGGGTCGTTCGTGCCGCTGCTGCCGCCCTTGTTATTGCCTACCTGCTCGGCCTGCTGCTCGATGTGCTCGAGGATTTCCTCGCTGTACTCGGCGGTGCTGGTCTCCTTGATGCGGGCAATAACAGCTTCGATCTCCTCGTTGGAGATAAAGCAGCCCTGTACACGGGTCGGCTTGCCCTCACCGAGCGGCGCATACAGCATATCGCCCTTGCCGATCAGCTTTTCCGCGCCGGTCGTATCCAGAATGATACGGGATTCGATCTGGCTGGCTACCGCAAACGCGATACGCGACGGGATATTTGCCTTCATGATACCGGTGATAACGTCAGCCGACGGACGCTGTGTTGCTACAACAAGGTGCATGCCTGCGGCTCGCGCCTTCTGCGCGATACGGCAGATGGAGTTCTCGACTTCCTTGGCAGCGACCATCATCAGGTCGGCCAGCTCATCGATGACGATGACGATTTGCGGCAGCACCTGATACTGCTCGGGATGACCGTCCTCGGTCTGCTCTGCTTTGGCCTTTTCGGAACGCATGAGGTCGTTATAGCCGACCAGATTGCGCACCTGATGGTCCGCGAACAGCTTGTAGCGGCGTTCCATCTCACCGACCGCCCAGTTGAGCGCACCGGCAGCCTTTTTCGGGTCGGTAACGACCGGAATCAGCAGGTGCGGAATGCCGTTGTAGTTGCCCAGCTCAACCATCTTCGGGTCCACCATGATCAGGCGGACCTCCTCCGGCGTAGACTTGTACAGCAGCGAAATCAGCATGGAGTTGATGCACACCGACTTACCGGAGCCGGTGGTGCCGGCAATCAGCATATGCGGCATCTTGGCAATGTCGCCAATGACCGGCTTGCCGGTGATGTCCTTGCCAACGGCAAAGGACAGGCGGCTTTTCGCATTCGCGAACGCCGGAGAACCGATACACTCGCGGATAAAGACGGTATTGACCGTCTTGTTCGGCACCTCGATACCGACCGCGACCTTATCCGGGATAGGCGCGATACGCACGTTCGCCGCGCCGAGCGACAGCGCAATGTCGTCCGACAGGGCGGTGATGCGCGAGATTTTGATGCCGCGCGGGATGGTCAGCTCGAACCGGGTGACGGACGGTCCGCGCACGATGCCGATGATCTGCGCCTCGATGTTGAACGAGTCGAGCGTATCGAGCAGGCATGCCGAGCTTTCGCGCAGCTCGGCTTCTGCGCCCGCGACAGAGGCGTGCTTGCCCTGTGTCAGCAGGTCGATCGGCGGGTAGTCGTAGACCGGCATGGGCGCCTTCTGGCTCTCGTCGATGGCGATATTCATGGCTTCCTGCTCGGTCTCCGAGATATTCTCGGTCTTTTTCGACTTGGATGCCGGTGCAGGAGCCGCCTCATGCTCCGGCTCGGAAACATGCGCCGATTCTTCCTCCGGCTGCTTGTTCTCGACCAGATCCATAATGCTTCCGGCCTTTTTCTTCACGTTATCACGCAGTGAGCGCAGATATTCGTCCGGTGCGATGGCCTTGCCTTTGCGCTTTCGCGGGTCAATCAGTTCCTCGCCCGGCTTATCCTCTCCGGGCGGGTCAGTGTCAATCGGGATGTCAAAGTCGGATTTACGGTGTGCGCGGCGTTCCTCTCTGCGCTGTGCATGCGCAGCTGCCGCCTCGTGGATGTTCGGCAGCTGGAGAGGTGCTTCGTAGCGCTCGCGCTCCTCCTCGTCCTCGTATTCGTACTCGGGCGGACGAACCATGTCGTACAGCGCCTGCGGCGTAATCCGGCAGGCCACCAACAGCGACACGATGAACAGCACCAGCAGGATGAGCAGTGCGCCGATGGACGAGAGCGCCCACTCGAGCAGGATGTACAGACCGCCGCCCAGCAGACCGCCGGACGAGCCTTCCATGCCGGTAGAGAGCAGACCGCTGAGCGTGCTCATGGACAGGTCGTACTCATTTGCACACGAAAAGGCGTGAATGATACTGCCGATCAGCAGCGGCATGAGCGCGATACACGTTCCGCGCAGGCGCACGGGACCCTTGGGACGCGCAAACAGCAGCACGGCGATGCCGATCAGCGCAAACGGCATGACATACGCGCCCTTGCCGATGAGCGCACCGATGCCGCGGTGCAGCCACTTGAGCAGCACGCCGTCGATCGGCAGGATCGACAGCAGGCACAGCAGACCGACAATGCCCCAGATTGCGCCCCAGACCGGACGGGACAGGATCGGACCGAGTTCCTCCGGCTGCGGCTGTGCCGCACGCTTGCCCTTGGGCGCGCTTTTCGTCGATTTTTTAGTTGTGGTTTTCCTTGCAGCCAAAACTTCTATCCTTCAACTTTCTTTGTGATTCAATCTGACGGCGTTCTGCGCCGTTTTTCCGCTTTCTGCGGATACTCTGCAAGTATATTATAGCATAGAAATCCGGTTTTTACCACTGTTTTTCCGGAAAACAGCGACCGGTCTGCTCGTTTAGCCGTTCTCTGCGATGATGCGGTCAATGGCGGCTGCTACGCCGTCCTGGGCGTTGGTGAGCGTCTCGCGCAGGCACAGATTTTTGACGGCTGCGCTTGCGTTTCCCATCGCAATCGGGAGGGCTACGGCGTTCAGCATTTCAAGGTCGTTTTCGCTGTCGCCGATGGCCGCGGCGTGGTCGAGGTCGGTGCCCAGCTCACGGCACAGCATGCCGAGAGCAACGCCCTTGTCCGCGGCCGGCGTGATGACCTCGAGGTTATCGGTCGCGCTGCTCATCACGCGGATACCCGGAATCTGTTCCAGCTGCGCACGGGCGCGCACGAGCATGACCGGGTCCTGGCTGCGGATGAACATTTTATCGACCGAAATGTGGTTTGTGGCAATATATTCCGCAACAGACGGCACAACTTTTTTCGCGCTTAAATAGCCTTCATTCGACTTATACTTGCCAAATTCGATATCATCATACGGAGTAATGAGCAACGTCTCCCCTACATACACCATCGTGATCATGCCGATGCGCTCCACCACGGCAGACGCACGCACGGCAGCTTCCCACGGCATGGACATACGCATAGTGCAGCGCTCCTGCGACACGCTCGACAGCGTAGCGCCGCCCGAGGTGACCATCTGGTCATCCGTACCGAGCATGAGCGCGAAGTCGCGTGCCTCGCCGCAGATGCGTCCGGTGGAGACCACAACATGAATGCCGCTCTCGCGGGCACGGCGCACGGCATCAGCGGTCGCCGGAGAGACCTGATTCTGCGGATTGAGCGCGGTTCCGTCTAAATCGAGCGCGATAAGGTCGATTTTTTTCATCTTCTTTCCTCCTGATACTGGCGCTGCTGCGCCGCATATTTTCCATCTTATTCAGCATACCGCAGCTGGGCAAAAATTGCAAGCAAATAAAAAATCGAACATTTGTTCTTGACAAATTTGGATTTTGCTCCTATTCTATGGCTCATCGAAAGGAGGTGAGGCCATGTGCAGCGAAAACGAAAGGCCGGATCGGCTGATCCGCATGCTGTACGACATCGCAGACGATGCGGAAGCGCCCGCGAACAGCCGGCTCAGCGCGATCAAGGAAATTCTCGACCGGACGGTCGGCAAAGGCGTAATGCTGGGCGGCGAGCAGACCGAAGTCCAGCCGGTGGAGATCGTGTTTCGGATCGTAGACGATACGAATTCCCCGTAACACGGCGGCAGGCAGCGTTCATGCAGTCGGATACGCTCGAAACCCTGTTCGGCGGCGCAGCAGGCGGCGGCAAAAGCCACGGCCAGCTGCTCGATGCTTTGCGGTTTGCGGTGTGCTATCCGGGTTCGCGGCAGCTCATGCTGCGACGGACCATGCCGGAGCTGGAGCGCTCGCTTGTACCGGCGGCTTTGCGGCTGTATCCGCAGTGCATTGCAAAGTACAAGGTGAGTGAGCACCGGTGGGATTTTGCAAACGGTTCGGCGCTGGAATTCGGGTACTGCGACGCGGAAAGCGACGTGACCAAGTACCAGAGCGCGGAATACGATGTCATCCGGTTCGATGAGCTGACACATTTCACCGAAAGCCAGTTCACCTATCTGCTGTCGCGTATCCGCGGCACGAACGGATTCCCCAAGCAGGTCAAGGCAACGACCAATCCCGGCGGTGTCGGTCACCAGTGGGTAAAGAGCCGGTTTATCGACTCCATGCCGCCGGACACCGTGCGCGAGTTCGACGGCGGCACGCGGCTGTTTCTGCCCGCAAGACTGGGCGACAACCCGTTTCTCCGCAAGGCGGATGCAGGCTACGAGAAACGCCTGAAGCTGCTCTCTCCCACCGACCGGAAAGCACTGCTCGACGGCGTGTGGGAACTGAACGAGGGACAGTATTTCAGCGAATTCTCACGCGGCCTGCATGTTGTAAAGCCGTATGCCATCCCGCACGACTGGCGGCGCTGCCTGACCATCGACTACGGTCTGGACATGCTGGCAGCGCTTTGGATCGCGCAAAGTCCGGACGGGCACAGCGTGGTCTACCGCGAACTCTACCGTCCGGGACTCATCATTTCGGATGCAGCGGCGCAGATGCTTGCCTGTGAGACGGCGGGAGAACACATCGACTGCCGTCTCGCGCCGCCCGATCTGTGGAACCGACGGCAGGAAACCGGCAGAAGCGCGGTAGAACTGTTCGCGGACAGCGGACTGGATTTTGTCAAAAGCAGTAATGAGCGCGTCGCCGGATGGCTGGCGCTGCATGAGCTGCTGCAGCCGCGCAAGGATACGGACGGCGCCGTTCGTCCCAGGCTGACGATTTTCGACACCTGCCACAATCTGATCCGCACGCTGCCTGCACTGCAGCACGACAAGCGCAATCCGTCCGACACAGCGAACACGCCGCACGAGCTGACCCATGCGCCGGATGCGCTCCGCGGGTACGCCGCGACCGTTTATGAGCCGGTTAAGGCTGTGCCGCAGTCGGCGTATGACTGCGAAGTAGGAGAATTTCTCAGGTTTTGACTGAAAGGAGGCATTATGGAAATTTTATGTTACGCGCTGTCTGCGGCGGTGCTGGTCCTGACCGGTGCAGTCATCTCCGGCGGTGTGGTTCTGCCGCGGCGTTTGCCGAAGGAGCACACGGCAGAATCTACGCCGGAGGATACGCTCAGCCGCGATCTGGCGGCGCTGATGAACTACGGACGAGAGGAGGACAACGATGAAATTTGATCCGTCACCGACGGCAATCTGGAAGAAATACGAGCGCGACCGCGATTACAAGCGCTCCATTGGGCTGTACGACCGTGTGCGGCGCAACGAGGCGTTTTACCTCGGCAGGCAGTGGGAGGGACTGCGCGTGCAGTCCCTCGACCCGCTGATCTTTAACGTGCTGCGCCGCTGTGTCAACCTGTTTGTGTCCATGCTGGTCTCCGACGATGTGGCGGTACGCGCCCAGCCATTCGACATGGACGAGGACGGTCGGCAGACCGCGCATGTGCTCGAGCGTGCGTTTGCATCCGCGATCGAGCGTTCGGGTGTCAAGGCACTCGGCCGCCCGCTGCTGAAAAACGCCTGTGTGGACGGCGATGCGTGCTTCTACATGCACTTTGATCCTGCGCTTGAGACCGGTCAGGCGGTTAAGGGCGATATTGCGGTGGAGCTGATTGATTCCACGAACATCTGCTTCGGCAACGCCGCCTGCGATGAGGTACAGCGCCAGCCGTACATTATCATTGCCATGCGGCGCGACGCAGATGAGGTGCGGCAGGAAGCGCGCGACAACGGCATCTCTGCGAGCGACGCGGAAGCCATTCGGTCGGATGACAACGGCGAATACCATCGTTACCGCACCTCAAGCGACAGCGACCGCGTGACTGTACTCCTGCACATGCGCAGGACCGAGAACGGCATTGCCTTCTGCAAGACCACGCGAAACGCGGTCGTAATGCGCGAAAAGGTGCTTCCCTATCGGCTGTATCCGGTGACGCACCTTTGCTGGAACCGCGTGCGCGGCTCGTGCCACGGCGAAAGTCCGCTGACCGAGGCGATTCCGAACCAGATCGCCATCAACAAGCTGTACTCGATGTACGTCCAGTGCATCAAGCAAGTGGCGTTCCCTAAGATCGTGTACGACATGACGCGGTTCCCGAACGGCTGGTCGAACGACGTCGGCAAGGCGATCGGCATGCGCGGCAACCCGAATGAAGCGATTGCTGCCGCATTCCGCGCACCGGATATCTCGGCACAGGTGCTGCAGCTGCTCAAGCAAATGATGACCGATACCGCGGAGCTCATGGGCGCAAGCGAGGCCGCACTCGGCACGGTCAATCCGGACAACACCTCGGCGATTATCGCGGTGCAGAACGCAACGGCAGCGCCGCTCGAGCTGACCAAAATGGAGTTTTACCGCTTCACTGAGGACTGGGCGCGCGTGTTTCTCGATCTGATGGGCGCGCACTACGGCGTGCGCACGCTCGTTCTGCCGAACGAGGACGGCGGCGAACCCGAAACATGCACGTTCGACTTCTCCGCACTCGCCGGGCAGGACATGCGCCTGCAGGTGGATGTCGGCGCGGCAAGCTACTGGTCCGAAACCATGCAGACGATGACAAACGATCATCTGCTGGAGAGCGGCGTTATTTCCGACCCGCTCGTATATCTGGAAAACGTACCGGATTATCAGGTACGCGGCAAACACGACCTGCTGCACGCACTTCGCGTACAGCGACAGCAGCAAAAGGAGGCAAACAGTAATGCAGAAAACCACAGTGAATCCCAATCCTGAGCAGGAAATGACGGTCAATCCGTTCGCACAGGAGCAGGCGGCGGAAATCCAGCCGCAGGAAAATGCGCAGACCTATCCGGTCGAGGTAGACGGCGATATCGTCGAACTGACGCTCGAGGAGCTGATCGACGCAGCCGCACAGGGCCTTTCCAAGCGCAACGCCTACATCCGCCGTAATCGTGCGGCAAACGCCATGCCGAACGGCCAGATCTACGCCGCATTCGTCGAGGAATATCCGGATGTTCGTCCGGAGGACATCCCGCCTCAGGTGTGGGAGTGGGCGCAGCAGGAAGGCTCGCTCGTGTCCGCGTACCGCAAGTGGGAGATTGCCGAACTGAGAGACGAACTGGCAGCGCTCAAGATGAACCAGAAAAACCGCCGTGCGGCGGTCGGTCCGGCGCAGTCGGACGGGGAACCCGTGGGGGTAGACCCGGTTACCCTCGCTTTGCTCGGCAAGTAACATTCTCATTACTTCACGATTTAACATTTATGTAGGAGGTAAATTTTTATGGCTATCAACCTCGCAAGCAAGTATTCCGACCAGATTGCAGAGGTATTCACCCGTGCGTCCTTCATCAAGGGCAAGACCGCCGAGACGTATGACCTGACCGGCGTGAAAACGCTCAAGGTTTACACTCCGATCACCGTCGAAGAGGTCGATTACGACCGTGACGGCGGTCTGAAGCGCTACGGCGATGTGACCGAGATGCAGGACGTGGTACAGGAACTGACTATGACGCAGGACAAGGCGTTTACCCTGACCATCGACAAGGGCAACAACCTCGATCAGAATCTGGTCAAGAATGCCGCCGACATGCTGCGCCTGCAGCTGAACGAAAAGTCCACACCGGCGGCGGACAAATACGCATTCAAGCGCTTCGTCACCATGGCGGGCAGCATTGTGGAAAGTGCAAAGCCGACCAAGGCGAATATCATCAGCAAGATTGCGGATGCATCGCAGGCACTTGACGATGCGCTTGTGCCGGACGACAACCGCTATCTGTACCTGACCAGCGAAATGTACAAACTGGTGTGCACCTCGGACGAGTTTGCCGGTGTAGACGTGCTGGCGCGTCAGTCCATCGCCAAGGGCGTGTGCGGCGAGGTATTCGGCATGAATGTCGTCCGTGTTCCCAAGAGCTATCTGCCGGAGGACGTGTACTTCCTCGTTGCACACAAGGATGCCGTGCTCATGCCGTACAAGATTGCGGATGCCAAGGTGCATGAGGACCCGGTCGGCGTGTCCGGTGCACTGATCGAGGGCCGTCACTACTACGACGCATATGTGCTCGGCGCAAAGTGCGGCGGCGTGTATGCACTGGTCGATGAGGACTGCCGCTCGAGCGCACCGACCATCAGCCAGGGCAAGATTACCGCGTTCGGCAAGGTGCGCTACACCCTGGACGGCTCGGATCCGCGCTACTCGGATTCTGCGAAGGATTACGTTGCCGGCACTGTGCTGACGCCGGAGACCGGCTGCAAGATCCGCGCATACTGTGTGCAGTCCGGCGCGTATCCGTCCGAGGTAGCGGAAGGCTAAATTCAAATAGCAGATAAGAGTTAGGAGTGAGGAGGTAGGAGGTAGGAGGTTTTCTTCGTTTACTCCCCACTCCTGCCTTCTAACTCCTCACTGTATCCAATGAACCCATCACAAAGGAGGTAACCCTATGACCGGAACCGAATGCTTTCGTGCAGCGCTGAATATTTTATCTGAAACACCGGACAGCGGTGTGTATTACGAGCAGTTTGCGCTCGGTGCGCTCAACCAGCTGTTAGCGAACAGCCTGCGCGAGATGAACGCGGAACGTGCGTCTGACGGCAAAGACGTGCTGCTTGTGCCGCCGCGCATGACGACGCTGACCGAGGAACTGCCCGCCGGTGACTGGCTGGCGCGCGAATGTTTTCCGTACGGACTGGCGGCGCTGCTTGTCGCGGATGACGACAAGGCCAAGTTCAACTGGGCGGCAACCGAATACAGCGAACGCCTGCTGAGTCACTGTCCCGCGCAGTTTACCGCCGTGCAGGAGATGATTTAATGCGAAGCTATGAATTTCCCTATCCGGAGACCGAGCAGCAGACCGTGGTCAGCCGGTTCGGCGGCATCGACTGCCGCACGCATCCAACTAAGGTGTCTCTCTCCCGCTCGCCGGATATGCAGAACATGATCTGCGACCAGAACGATTTTCTGGTAAAGCGCACCGGATGGCGTACACAGGCGCAGTTTAACGCACCCATCTACGGGTTATTCGCCATGCCGGATGGTGTAGGCTGTGCCGTTCATGCGGGTGCAAAGCTGTATTTTCGGGCGCCGGACGGCACGCAGACCGAGCTGTGCGCAGACATGAACGAGGCGTTTTCCCAGTCGTTTACGATGAAGGGTGTGCTGTACCTGATGGACGGCAAAACCTATCGTGCGGTGCGCAAAAGCAGCAAAAACACGGCCTGGGAAGCCGTTTCCGTATCCGGCACAGCCTATGTGCCGACCACGACCATCTCTGCGGCGCCGACCGGCGGCGGCACCAGCTACGAGGCGGTAAATCTCTTGACGCCTAAGCGCATCAACACCTTTATCGGTGACGGCACGGCGACCCAGTTCAAGGTGGACGCGACCGACCTCGACGAAACAGCTGTTACGGCTGAGGTCAACGGCTCGGCGGTTACCGTTTCGGCGGTCAACCGCTCGACCGGTCTGGTAACGCTGGCCTCTGCTCCGGCAAACGGAAACGGACTGGCGAATGTGTCCATCGCGTTTGCCAAAACCGTCAGCGGACACGCGGACAAGATCAACAAATGCCGCTTTGCCGGGCTGTACGGCGGCAAAAACGACACGCGCGTGTTCCTTTCCGGCAACCCGGATGAGCCGGACTGTGACTGGCAGAGCGGCCTGTACGACCCGACCTACTTTCCGGACACCGGCTACACCCGCATGGGTACGGATGCATCTGCGATCGTCGGCTATCTCAAGCAGTACGAAAGTCAGGTCGTAGTCAAGTCCGGCGGCGCACAGGAGGCAACCAGCTATCTGCGCACCTACATGATGGCTGATGACGGTTCTGCGCTGTATCCGCTCAAGCAAGGTGCGCAAGGTGAAGGCGCGATTTCGAGCCGCTGCTTCGCCGTGCTGAACGACCTGCCGCTGTATCTCTCAGCAAGAGGTGTGCAGGGCGTGTACGGCACCGCCGTTGCCGAACAGCGAACGATCCGCTCGGTATCCGATGCCATTGTGCCGAAATTATCGCAGGAGGCCGACCTCAAAAACGCCTGTGCGGTGGTATTCGAGGGCAAATATTATCTGGCAGTAAACGGACACATTTATGTCGCGGACGGCTCTCTGACCGAGGAAAACGGCGATCCGGCGTGGTTTTTCTGGGTCAATGTGCCTGCACAGTGTCTGGCTGTGCTGAACGGTCAGTTGTGGTTCGGCACGGCAGACGGCCGGCTGTGCCGCTTTGCCAAAAGCGAGGAGGAGCACGCCTATCTTGATGACACGGCGGCGATTGCCGCGTACTGGCGCACGCCTACCCTGCCGCTCTCCGACTGGAGCCGCTTCAAGACCGTGCGGGACGTGATTCCGACGCTCATGCCGCATTCCCGCTCGGGCGCGACCGTGCAGTACGAGAACGAAAACGGTGCCCAGCTTGCGCTTTCCCGCAATATGGACCTGTTTTCCTTCCGCACACTGGACTTTTCACGGTTCTCCTTCCGGTGCATTCCGGGCGCCGTGACGTACCGTACCCGATGGAAGCAGCACCGCAGTCCTCTGTTTGCCGTGCGCATCGGCAACGACCGGCCGGATGAGCCGTTTGGTCTGCTCGCGCTCACCATCCGCTGGACACAGGGTCAGACCGTAATTTAGAAAGGAGGATTCCCCTTTGGCAATCATCAAATCAACTTTCGCGCGCCGAACATCAACGGTAAAGTCAGCCGCGTCCAAGTCCGCTTCGTCTAAGACGGCGGCAAGCAAATCGACGTCAAGTACGTCCTCCGGCACGCTCAATTCCAACGGCTACCGCGACCATTTTGACTACTCGGCGGCAATCGCCGGCACGACTGATTCAGCGAAACGCCAGCAGCTGCTGAGCGAACGCCAGAACAAGATTGACTCGCTCGGTCTCGGCGGCAAGGTTGCATCCAACGACGCGGTTTCGACGTGGAACGGCACCTACCGTCCGTACTCGGTTTCAAGCACAACAACCGGTGCAAACCGCGTCAGCAGCCTGTATGATGCGGCGGAAAATGCCCGTTTCAAGCGATTTGAGACCGCCCGCAGCCGCATTGCAAGGCAGCTGGAGAGCAATCTCGCATCCATCGAGAACGACTACGCCGCCGGTATGCGTCAGACCGACATCAATGCCCGACAGTCCGCGGTGAACAACGAGGAAAAGCTGGCGGCGCTCGGACTTAACATGAGCGCACGCGGGCAGGCAGCCACCAGCGGCATGGCGGAGACCAGCCGCATTGCGGTGGACAACCGGTACCGCAGCGACCTGAATTCGCTTGGGCAGGCGCGTCTGTCCGCGCGTGCGGCAGCGCAGAATGCTGCCGATGAACAGACCGCAGCCGCCGAGAGCAGCTACTATACCGCATCGGAAAATGCGGCGCTCCAGCAGGCGCAGGCGGCACTGAGCCAGTTTAACGCCGACCGCGATTACGGCTTGTCCGTAGCCGGTCTGACCGGCTTCCTGAACGGCACGCCGACGCTGAACTGGCGCAATTATCAGCTGAATGTCAGCAGTGCGGCCGCGAATGCACAGACCCGCGCCTACGAGCAGGCGCTTGAGCGCTGGAAAACCAGCGGATACGTTCGTCAGGGTGACGCGGCTATCCTCGGTGTGCCCGCCGGAACGCCGACCGCCGATGTCAGCTACAAGAACGCAGTGCTCGCGCTGCAGCGATGGAAGAACGGCTACGGCGGCTGATTTTTTTCAAGCCGCGTCTGTCCGAAAAAATAAATCACCTCTGCGCACAAGGCACAGAGGTGATTTATGATAAAGAAATGAAAATGTGAGCAATTTTATCCAAAAAAGCCAGATTCTCTGTTTCAGCACAGAGGATTCGCTATGCTACTGCGTTTATGATAGCACAGGTTTGTCCATCCGTCAACTCAAGCGCAAGAATTTACTATATATTCGCAAGAAATTGCTATAAAAAAAACCGCACGTAAAAGCGTGCGGTTTTCTCATATTACAGTATCGGTAAGGACGGAGACTTACTTGTTCTTCAGGTTGAAGAAAGCCTTCTTGCCCAGGAACTGTGCAACGTCCTCGCCCAGCTCTTCCTCGATGCGGAGCAGCTGGTTGTACTTTGCAACGCGGTCGGTACGAGACGGAGCACCGGTCTTGATCTGACCAGCGTTCAGTGCAACAGCGATATCAGCGATGGTTGCGTCCTCGGTCTCGCCGGAACGGTGGGATACAACTGCGGTGTAGCCTGCGCGGTTAGCCATCTGGATAGCGTCCAGGGTCTCGGTCAGGGAGCCGATCTGGTTAACCTTGATCAGGATGGAGTTAGCAACGCCAAGCTCGATGCCCTTGGACAGACGAGTGGTGTTGGTTACGAACAGGTCGTCGCCAACCAGCTGGATCTTGTCGCCCAGAGCCTTGGTCAGCATAGCCCAGCCTTCCCAGTCTTCCTCTGCCATGCCGTCCTCGAGGGAGATGATCGGGTACTTCTCAGCGAAGTTCTTCCACATCTTAACCAGCTGCTGCTGAGTCAGCTTCTTGCCGGACTTCGGCTGGATATAGCACTTCTCCTCGTCGTTCCACCACTCGGAGGAAGCAGCGTCGATCGCGATCATGAAGTCCTCGCCCGGCTTGTAGCCAGCTTCTTCGATTGCCTGAACGATAACCTTCAGAGCGTCCTCGTCCTTCTTCAGGTTCGGAGCGTAGCCGCCCTCATCGCCTACACCTGCTGCCGGAGTGCCGTTCTCCTTCAGGGTGGTCTTCAGCTGATGGAATACCTCTGCACAGCGGCGCAGAGCCTCGCGGAAGGACGGAGCGGAAACCGGCATGATCATGAATTCCTGAATCTCAACGTTGTTGGTAGCGTGTGCACCGCCGTTGAGGATGTTCATCATCGGCATCGGCAGGGTCTTAGCGTTGCAGCCGCCGATGTAGTTGTACAGCGGCAGGCTCAGAGCCTCTGCAGCAGCCTTGGCAACAGCCAGGGATACGCCGAGGATAGCGTTTGCGCCGAACTTAGTCTTGTTCGGGGTGCCGTCAGCCTCGATCATAGCCTTGTCGATTGCCTGCTGGTCGAGAGCGTTCATGCCGATAACAACTTCAGCGATCTCGCCGTTTACAGCGTCAACAGCCTTGAGTACGCCCTTGCCGTTGTAGCGGGACTTGTCGCCGTCACGCAGCTCGCAAGCCTCGAAGATACCGGTGGAAGCACCGGACGGAACAGCAGCGCGGCCCATGTATGCGCCGGTGTCGCCCTCAACGTAAACCTCAACCTCAACGGTCGGGTTGCCGCGGGAGTCCATAACTTCGCGGCCAATTACATCAACAATTTCAATGTAGCCCTTCATAATTCTTTCTCCTTCTTACATAAGAATAGATTAGCTTATAAAAGAGTGGAGAGTGAAGAGTGGAGGGTGGAGATTACTCCGCCTTTTCACTCTTTCTGCTTCACTCTATTATTATCAATAAGAATATCCGAATTGCCGAGCGTTAAATGAAGATTTCTCTTCGCTCTACACTCTCAACTCTTCACTCTGCTTACTTAACAAGCAGACTGTGACCAGTCATCTCTGCAGGCTGCGGAATGCCCATCATATCCAGCATGGTGGGAGCCAGATCAGCCAGTACGCCGCCTTCTGCCAGCTTGCCCTCGTGACCGACCATTACGAGCGGCACCGGGTTAGTGGAGTGTGCGGTGAACGGAGTCACGCCGTCGGCGTCGAGCATCTGATCGACGTTGCCGTGGTCGGCGGTGATCAGGCACTGGCCGCCCATCTTGAGGATGGCGTCAACGACCTTGCCTACGCCGTCATCGGTAGCCTCAATAGCCTTGACTGCAGCTTCGAATACGCCGGTGTGACCTACCATATCGCAGTTTGCGAAGTTGAGGATAACAACGTCGTACTTGCCGGACAGGATGCGCTTTACGCACTCCTCGGTAACGGCAGGCTCGCTCATCTCCGGCTGGAGATCATAGGTTGCAACCTTCGGGGACGGGATCAGAGCACGATCCTCGCCCGGATACTCCTTCTCAACGCCGCCGTTGAAGAAGAACGTAACGTGTGCGTACTTCTCGGTCTCGGCAATGCGGAGCTGGGTCATACCCAGATCGGAGATATATTCGCCGAACGTGTTCTTCAGGCTCTGCGGCTTGAAGGCGATTTCCACGCCCGGAATAGTAGCATCGTACTGCGTCATGCAGACGTAGTGGATCTTAGGCTGTACGCGCTCAAAGCCGGTGAATTCCGGATCAACGAATGCACGGGTGATCTCACGCGCACGGTCGGGACGGAAGTTTGCGAAGATGATCGCGTCGTCGTCCTTGACGGTCGCGCCCTCGGTAACGATAACCGGAACAACGAACTCGTCGGTTACGCCGTTTGCGTAGGACTGCTCCATAGCCTCGTGTGCGGTAGCAGCGTGCTCGCCTTCGCCGAGTGCGATAGCGTTGTACGCCTTCTGTACGCGATCCCAGCGGTTATCACGATCCATTGCGTAGTAACGGCCGGATACGGTTGCGATGCAGCCGACCTCGACAGCGTCGATCTTGGCCTGCAGGCGGTCGATATACTCGATACCGGACTGCGGCGGCGTGTCGCGGCCGTCCATGAAGCAGTGGAAGCAAACCTTGCGCAGACCATTGCGGCGTGCCAGCTCGAGCAACGCAAACATGTGGTCAATGTGGGAATGCACACCGCCGTCAGACAGCAGACCGAAAATGTGCAGGGTGGAATCAAACCACTTGCACTGGTTGATCGCGCTCATCAGAGCCGGATTCTCGAAGAAATCGCCGTCCTGAATGGCCTTGGTGATGCGGGTCAGCTCCTGATATACAATGCGGCCTGCACCGATGTTGGTGTGGCCAACCTCGGAGTTGCCCATCTGGCCGTCCGGCAGACCAACGTCCAGACCGGATGCACCGATATAGGTGAGCGGGTTCTCTGCGAAAATCTTATCGAGATTCGGCTTTTTAGCAGCCTCGATGGCGTTGCCCTTGGTCTCCTCGCGGTGGCCGAAGCCGTCCATGATGATCAGAGCGGTCGGCTTCTTCGGGCCCTCTGCCTTCTTGGCAGCAGCGGTGGCTGCCTTGGGCTTGCGGCCGCGCTTGGCTGCCGGCTTTTTCGCCTCAGTCTTGGCTGCAGTTGTCTTTGCCGCAGCGGTCTTGCGGGTACGCTTTGCCGCCGGCTTTTTTGCAGGAGCCGGATCTGCCAGAACATTAACCGGTGCAGAAGTCTTGATCTCGACTACCTCTACCTCCGGCATGCCCGGCATAGTGGTTTTTTTCATACTGATAAAACTCCTTTACAGAAGCGAACGATAAGAGAATAAAAGGGGACACGATATCACCATGTCCCCCTCCGCAAAACGGTGAGGGAGCGTTTCCCTTTCCCGTATCCTTATCTTACTGGTTAGCTGCTTCTACGATGGTAGCGAAGTCAGCGCTCTTCAGGGAGGCACCGCCGATCAGGCCGCCGTCAACGTCCGGCTGAGCCAGCAGCTCGGAAGCGTTCTTTGCGTTCATAGAGCCGCCGTACTGGATGGTGATGCCGCGTGCAGCGCGTGCGCCGTACTTCTCGCGCAGGCAGTCACGGATAGCGGAGCAAACCTCGTTAGCCTGCTCTGCGGTAGCGGTCTTGCCGGTACCGATTGCCCAGATCGGCTCGTAAGCGATGACAACCTTCTTAATGTCCTCAACAGCTACGTTCTGCAGAGCGATCTTGATCTGCTTGCGGATAACTTCCATGGTAACGTCCTGCTCGCGCTCGGTCAGAGACTCGCCTACGCACAGGATCGGGCGCAGACCGTTCTCGAGAGCGACCTGAACCTTCTTGCCGCAAGCCTCGTCGGTCTCGTTGAAGTACTGACGGCGCTCGGAGTGGCCGATGATAACGTACTTAACGCCCAGCTCCTTGAGCATGTCAGCGGAGATCTCGCCGGTGAAAGCGCCGGACTTCTCGAAGTGCATGTTCTCAGCGCCGATTGCAATCTTGGAGCCCTTAGCAGCCTTTACAGCAGCCTGAATATCGGTGAACGGTACGCAAAGAACCATCTCGCACCACTTGGTCTTGGACAGGAGCGGCTTCATCTCTTCGATCAGAGCCTTTGCCTCTGCCGGAGTCTTGTTCATCTTCCAGTTACCGGCGATAATGGTCTTACGATATCTGCGATTCATGTTGGTTTTACCCCTTTCAAACATTCGGACGGACTTTTCCGTCTTAAATCTTTATGTATTTATACGGAGCGCTCAACAGAACGCGCTCCGATATAAAGCGTTCCTAATGGACTTACTTGTCCTGCAGGCATGCGATGCCCGGCAGCTCCAGACCCTCGAGGAACTCCAGAGAAGCGCCGCCGCCGGTGGAGATGTGGGTCATCTTGTCAGCAAAGCCCAGCTTCTCAACAGCAGCTGCGGAGTCGCCGCCGCCGATGATGGAAACAGCCTTGCTCTCAGCGATTGCCTTGGCAACAGCCTTGGTGCCGACTGCGAAGGTGTCAAACTCGAATACGCCCATCGGACCGTTCCAAACAACGGTGCCTGCGTCCTTGACAGCCTCGGAGAACAGCTCTACGGTCTTCGGGCCGATGTCCATGCCCATCATGTCAGCCGGGATCTTGCCAGCCTCGTATACGACCGGAGCAGCGTCTGCGCCGAAGTGATCTGCACAAACGGTATCAACCGGCAGGAGCAGCTTAACGCCCTTGTCAGCAGCCTTCTTGAGCAGGCCGAGTGCCAGCTCGATCTTGTCTTCCTCGCAGAGAGAGGTGCCGATCTCGCCGCCCTGTGCCTTGGAGAAGGTGTAGGCCATGCCGCCGCCGATGATGATGGTGTCGCACTTGTCGATCAGGTTTTCGATAACGCCGATCTTGTCGGAAACCTTAGCGCCGCCCAGGATTGCAACGAACGGACGAGCCGGATCGCTCAGGGCCTTGCCCATGATAGAGATTTCTTTCTTGATCAGGAAACCACATACAGCCGGCAGGTAATCTGCGATGCCTGCGGTGGAAGCGTGTGCACGGTGTGCGGTGCCGAATGCGTCGTTGACGTAAATGTCAGCCATGTCAGCCATAGCCTTTGCCAGCGCAGCGTCGTTCTTGGTCTCGCCCTTTTCAAAGCGAACATTCTCAAGCAGAACGACCTCGCCCGGCTTAACCTCAGCGGCCAGCTTCTTAGCGTCCTCGCCTACAACGTCCTTTGCCAGCTTGACTTCCTTGCCAAGCAGCTCGCTCAGGCGCTTAGCGACCGGAGCCAGCGAATACTTCATGTTTACTTCGCCCTTCGGACGGCCGAGGTGCGAGCACAGGATTACAGCAGCGTTGTGATCCAGCAGGTAGTTGATGGTCTCCAGCGAAGCACGGATGCGCTTGTCATCGGTGATGTTGCCGTTCTCATCCTGCGGTACGTTAAAATCGCAGCGGGCAATTACCTTCTTGCCGGATACGTCGATATCCTCAACGCTCTTCTTGTTATACTGCATAAATATCCCTCTCCTTTAAGATGTATTATAAAGTTACGATAAGGAACAAAAGCACGAACTTATTACTTAAATAATTCCGTTTCCAATACAGAATTATACTCGTAATTCGTGCCATTCGCAAGCAAAATTGTGAAAATCATCACATTCCAACTCGCTTTTAGAGGATTTTTGCGTTTTTCGCCAAAAAGTTGCGAAATATTAAACAACATTCACAATTTTTGCATCAATCCCGCGGCGTTCCATAATACGCTACAGCCATTGCCAGCGGACCAGTATTTGTCAGAACCGAAGGACCGATCGCTACGCGTTCCACATCGCGGAATCCAATTTCGGTACGCAGACGCTTTTCCATTTCATCCAGACGCTCGGCGGGTACATCGCCGTAGAGCAGGATAGCCGTCTGCTTATCCGGCTGCACCACACGGGCGGAGACTTTTTTGCTCATTCCGGCAACGAGTGCCTTCTCACCGCGCACCTTGTCACACACCTTTACCGCACCGTCATACACATGGCTGATGGGCTTGAGACCGAGCGCCTCACCCACGAAGGCCGCGCCGCCCGAAATACGGCCGGACTTCTTGAGGAACTTGAGGCTGTACACACCGAGGTAGGCTTCCACGCGGTTAAGACGGCTTTTTACCACGCTGACGATCGCGTCAAAGCTCTCGCCCTGCTCGCGCATTTCGGCAGCCTTGACAACAATGTGTCCGTAAATATAGGTGTATGTCTTGGAGTCGATGACCTCGATGGTCATTTTGCCCTCACCCTGCTCCTCCTCGAACATGGATTTTGCAAGACACGCCGCCTGATAAGTGCCCGAGCCGTTGCCGTTGATGAGCACCGCCAGCAGATGCGTGCAGCCGCGCTCAAATGCACGGTTGTAGGACTCGAGGAATACGGTCGGCGTAGTCATGGCCGTGCCGGGAATCTCACTGCTGGTCTCGAGCAGCCTGCAGTAGTCCTCGGATGTGATGTCGTAATATTCGCGGAAGCTGCGTCCCTCATGCGTCAGCATGATGGGTACGATCTCAATGCCGTGCGCCTCGACCAGATCGTGCGGAATATCCGATGAGGAATCGGTCAAAATATGAATCTTTTCCATTCTTTACTCCTTTATGCCTGTGGGAACGGTCCCGCAAGTCTCAGATTTTCAAAGCCGGTCTGCCGCAGTGCCTCAAACACGATAACAGCGACCGAGTTAGACAGATTAAGGCTGCGCGCGCCCTCTCTCATGGGAATGCGAACACAGCGTTCCGGGTGCTCGATGAGCAGCGCTTCCGGCAGACCGCGGGTCTCTTTGCCGAACATCAGGTAGTCGCCGTCGCGGTATTCCGCCTCATGATAGGCGTGTGGCGCCTTTGTTGTCGCATAGAAGTAGCGGCCATCCGGATTTTTCTCAAAAAATTCATCCAGATTTTTATACATACGCACATCGAGCAGATGCCAGTAGTCCAGACCTGCACGCTTCATGCGCTTGTCGTCGATAGCAAAGCCGAGCGGCTCGACCAGATGCAGCACACAGCCTGTCGCCGCACAGGTGCGGGCAATGTTGCCGGTGTTCTGCGGAATCTCCGGCTCGACCAAAACAATGTTGAGCATACTTTCGCCTCATTTACGAACTAAACTTCTTCTATTTTATGCGATAACACCGTATTTTTCAAGGTATATTCCCATTTTTCCGCAAAAAAGTTTCCTCTGAACACAAGATTCAGAGGAAATTTTCATGCACTATACTAATTTTTGATGATTTTGGACGAATGGCACATATCTTCAATTACTCAATATCCGCATAGACGCCATAGATATAGCCTTCCGCCGCGGCCTGCTCATCGGTCAGCACTTCGCCGGTAAGGCTCGGACCGGATGTATCGTCCTTGTATTCCACGCCCAGCTTGCCGGTGTGCAGCGTCATCGAGCGGGTCTGCTCCGAGCCGTCAGTAAAGGTGATGGTGGCGGTCAGCTTTGCGCCTTCAAAGCCGTCCACGGCCTTGTGCCGCGAATCCTGCAGATCATCGTCCGTGGTTAGCGGCTGGCTGGGCAGCCACAGACCGTAGCTGGTGTCCGGGTCGTACGCGTCGGTGAAGCCGTTGTCCAGCTTCCAGCACAGGTCGGCGTACATATGCATCTCGTCACTGCCCCAGACCATGATCCAGTCTGCACCGTCGAGTTCGGGGTTCGTGCCCTGATGCATCGAGCGCACCCACTCGTCGCGGTCGTCCGATGTATCCTTGACGGTTTTCGTGCGGTAGACTGCGCCCTTGTCGATGGTCGCGGATACGGTTTTGATATCCTCGCCGGTCACCTTGAACAGACAGCCGGAGTAGAAACCCTTTTCCGGATCGTCCGCGGCACTGCCGGTGTCGAACACGATCTTGCTGTCCTTCGGCTGACGCAGCTCGCCGGTATCGGCGGCATAGGCTGCAAAGCCGAATGTGTGATTGATGGCGTCCGCTACGGCTGCACTGCCGGTCTGCGCGGTGCCATTATGCGTGCGATAAACCGCCGTACCGCCCAGCACAATACCGAACGCGCAGACTGCCGCCAGAAGGCGCTTTGCCATTCCCCACGGATGGCGCGGCACCGCATGCAGCGGTTCGTTCGTCAGCTTACGCGCTTCACGAGCTGCTGCCAGCGTGCGCTCCTTCAGCTCCTGCGGAGCCTTGATGTCCTTCAGTTCGTTCCAGTTGTTCTTCATCGTAAGATCCCTCCAAATCCAGCTTTAATTGCTTTCTTGCGCGATGCAGCCGCGTGCGTACCGTTGCCGGACGGCAGCCGACCATTTCCGCGATCTCCTCTGTGCGGTAGCCCTCCACATAGTGCAGCCACACCGCGATTCGCTGATTGTCCGGCAGTGCGTGTACCGCCTGCCACAGCTCACTGCTGCTTTCCGGTTCCGGAGCGGCAGCATCCGCGGCAGCTTCCATCGGTGCGGTGCGCTTAAACCACGCCGACCGGCGAAGATCGGCGCACCGGCTGAGCGTTACGCGCAGCAGCCATGCTTTCAGGTGCTCGGTGTCGCGGAAATCGGTGTCGTCCCGCAGCAGCCGGAGAAAGACTTCCTGATAGACGTCCTCTGCGTCCGCGCGGCTGTTCAGTCTGCACAAAGCTAAGCGGTAGACCGCGTCGCCGCAGGTGTCCATCGCCTGCTGCAGAAATGCGTCCGACCTGAGTTTTGTCTGCATTGCTCTCTCCTCCTTTCACCAACAACACGTTTTGCAGCGGCAAATCGTTCCCGCTGCCGCCGGATTTTTTGAGACTTCGGCTTGTTTTCCCTTTGTTTTGTGTTTCCCTACAATTTACAGATGTTATTTTTGTAGTATATGCACAAAAACTTTTGCATTTTCTCTGGAACATTAAACAAAAAATCTATTGCATTTTTATCTAAAACGACTATAATAATAATTGTTCTAAGGAACACAACAAATCGACAATAACCAACAACCACATTGGTTTTTATATTTCATTTGCTCTCTTTTTTTCTTTTTTCTTTCTTTACTCTTTACCTGCTCTTTGAGGGAAAATCGCCGTCTGATTCATCAGGCGGCTTTTTTCCGCCTTGCGGCAAAAAAGCTGCGGTTTAACCGCAGCTTTCAGTCTGTCGATAAAGTCAATCTATCGTTTTCACTTTTCGTGCGGCAGCACGCATAAAATAGAATTTGCACAGCAAATTCATAATTCCCGGGGGCGTGTACCTCGGGAATTATACAAGGGACGAAAAATTGTGCCCGTAGGGCGCGGCTTTTCGTCAAGATTCGATTGAAAGCGTGGTTTCAATCGAGAGGCTGCTCGAAAAACGGAGTTTTTCGACAGCCTCAAAGCTGCGGTTTAACCGCAGCTTTTTTAGTTTGTTCCGACAGTATGCGTTACAGTGCTGCCTGTGGTATCATACGGATACAGGGTATTCAGAGCCGCCGCAAGCGCCGGACTCTCCAGCGTATACCATCTGTCCTTGCCATGTAGTTCTGTTTTCAGCAGCAGCAACTCTTCCGAATCATTCCTGCACAGAAAGAGCATATAATCTGCTTCCGCGCTGTCTATTTGCACTGCAACGACGCACGGAATCCTGGTATTCGTGCCGTACGGTGTCCATCTGCCCGGAAAGCGCCGCTTGCCCTTACTGTCTGCAAGCAGCTGCACGATCGTCTCCCGATTTTCCGCAGAAAGTGTAATTTCTTCGGACGGGAACGCATAGTTATAAATCGTTTTGCTCGTCACCGGCGTATAGCTGTACGCCTTCCACGAAAACGAATCATCGACTGCACAGCCGATCTTCCGTGGTGCAAAGAATATGCCATAGATCCCAACCGCACAAAGCAGAAGGAGCAGTGCCACTGTCACTGCACATTTGACCGATTTCTTCATATTGTCTTCCTCCCGATTCTCTATCCTTATTCTTGTACCTTGATGATACCGAACGATCCCTTGATTGTCAACCAAATTGTTCCCTGAGATACAGAAAGGCGGTACCGCTATGCAGCGATACCGCCTTTTCTTATTTCTCTTTGAAAAATTCTCTGGTCTGCTGCACATTCTCCTCGATGGCGGTCTTGAGCGCCTCCACCGATTCAAACTGCATTTCCGGACGCAGGAACTTATGCAGCTCCACATGGATCATCTTGCCGTACAGATCGCCCGCAAAGTCGAGCAGATGCGGCTCGATGGTCGGTGCACCGCCGTCCAAAAATGTCGGCTTTACACCGATATTGGTCGCTGCGATATAGCTCTGTCCGTCCACCAGAACGCGGGTTGCGTACACGCCGTACGGCGGCAGCGCCATTTCGGTCGGCAGACGCAGATTGACCGTCGGCACCTGCAGCACGCTTGTGCCGACACGCCGTCCGTGCTCCACAATACCGGAAACCGTATACGGATGACCGAGAAACTTAGCCGCACCTTCCATATCGCCCTGCGAAATCAGCTGACGAATATAGGTGGAGGACACCACAATGCCGTCAATCTTGACATCCTCGATGCAGTCATAGCCGATGCCGGCCTTTTCGCACTCGATAGCCATGCCTTCTGCGTTGCCCTGCCCCTTATAGCCGAAACGGTTATTGCGTCCCGAGATAATCCAGCCCGCATTGAAGCGACCAATGAGCAGCTTGTGGATAAAATCGCGCCAGTCCATGTGCTGCATTTCATGGTCAAAGTGGCCGAAAATAACCTCGTCCACACCGCCGAGCTTTTTGATCTCCTCGGTGCGATATGCATTTGCGGTCAGCAGCGGCACCTGACGGCCCATGACAACCGAATCCGGATGCACATCAAACGTGAAAACCGCACTCGTGCCGCCGATTTGCTTGGCACGCTCGACCGCACGCTGCATGAGCGCCCGATGGCCCAGATGCACGCCGTCAAAGTAGCCGAGCGCGATGGCACGCGGCTTTGTAACTTCTATCATAAGGGAATCCCCCTGAAAAAATTGATAATTGAAAATTGAGAATTGAGAATGAATGCGGCGCTTCGCGCTTATTAAATCATCGCGCAAGGCGCGATACCTTCATTATCCATTTTCCATTTTCAATTCTCCATTTCTGTTTGTATGCAAAAACTTATCGGAAGTTTTTGTATACAAACAGACCCAAACCGCCCTTATCCAGCTCTCTCACCTGACCGAGCATGAGGAATTTATCCTGATGGTACACACGGCAGATGGTATCTGCGGTTTCCGGCAGGCTGTCGGTCTGGCGCGGAAATACGACTGCGCCTCTCGCAATGCGCTCTGCGCCCTCATCGGTGAGCGAAACGGCGGGTCTATCGGTAAACAGGCTGTCTGTCGGCAGCAGAAGCTGCTGCATGGTGCCCTCTGCCATTGCCTGCTCACACTCGGCAAAGGTATGGCACTGCGCCAGCTCATACGCGCCCGAACGGGTGCGCTCCAGACTGTGCAGCACGGCCAGCGTACCCAGCTTTTCGCCAAGGTCATTGACCAGTGTGCGGACATAGGTGCCCTTGCTGACCTTGCACCGCAGCGTGCCCTTCTGGGCATTCTCGTCGAAGTCGAGCAGGTCCATTTCGTGCACAATGATATCGCGCGCCGGACGCTCCACTTCCCTGCCCTTGCGGGCGAGGTCGTACAGCTTCTGGCCGTTCACCTTGACCGCCGAGTACATGGGCGGCACCTGCTGCTGCGGACCGATAAAGCGCCGCACCATCTGCTTTACCGCGTATTCCGCGGCATAGCGTTCGCTGGTCTGGAGCATTTCGCCGGTGACATCCTGCGTATCCGTGCAGTAGCCGAGCGTGAACCCGGCAACATATTCCTTATCCTGTGCTGCGGCAAAATCTGCCGCCTTGGTCGCACCGCCGACGAATACCGGCAGAACACCGGTCGCCATCGGGTCGAGTGTGCCGCCGTGACCGATCCTGCGCGTGTGCAGAATACCGCGCAGCTTGGCAACCACATCGTGCGAGGTAAAGCCCTGCGGCTTGTTCATCAGCAGAATGCCGTTCAGGTCACTTTGCTGCATGAAACTGCTCCTCTGCCGCCTTCAGCATAGCAGCCTTGGCCTCCGCCATGCCGCAGGTGAAGCTCGCACCTGCCGCACGGACATGACCGCCGCCGCCGACCTTCTTGCAGATAGCGGCCGCGTCCATCTCCTTGGTGGTGCGGACGGAAACGCGAACCGTGCCGTCCGGCTTCTCGGTCAGCGTGATGCCGATCTGTACGCCCTCAATCTGGCGCGTAAGCGATGCAATCGAGTCCAGATCGTCCATATCCGCGCCTGCATGGTCGATATCCCTGCGCCAGAGCACGGCAACCGCAATCGCGCCGTTCTCGTGGAACTCCATCGTATCAAATACAATGCGCTCCATCTCAAAACGCGGACGCGATTTGGTCTCAAACAGCACGCGGTTGATCTCACCGCCGTCGATACCGGCAGTCAGGCAGGCCGCCGCTACCGCATGCGAATGCGCGGTCGTATTCGAGAACTTAAAGCAGCCCGTATCGGTCGAAACACCGATATAAATGCACTCTGCAATGTCGGCCGTGAACTTAACGCCGAGCGCCGTCAGCACATCGTACAGTACCTCGGCACAGCCGCCTGCATCCGGCCGGATGAGGTTTTTTTTGCCGAAGCCGTCGTTCGAGCCGTGATGGTCAATGACCAAATCGACCTTGCCCTTGTACGGCTCGGCCGTGTCCGGAAACAGCTTCTCCTCAGCAATATCGGTCGAAACCACATACGCCGGAACAAAATCCTCCGGCGGATAATACGGCACGATCAGCGGCGCATAACGTCTGGTGATCTCCGGATTTTCCAGAATATATGCGCGCTTGCCAATCTGCTGCAGACCGCGGCAGAGTGCACCGGCACAGCCTGCCGTGTCGCCGTCCGGTCTGCGGTGAGTCAGGATGAGAATGTCGTCCGCTGCCTGCAGCGCAGCAGCAGCGCCAGCAACGTCAACGATCATTCTGCGTCCTCCTCTCCCAGCTTGCCTTCATTTTTCAGCTCGTGCAGCACCTCAGAGATGTGTGCACCGTGGGTGATGGACTGATCCAGCTCAAATACCAGCTCCGGCGCGTAGCGCAGCTGTACCTTGTGGCCAACCTCGCGGCGCAGCCAGCCTGCCGCAGACTTCAGGCCCTTCATCACGTCCTTGGTCTGCTGCTCGCTGCCGAGTACGGAAATATAGCACTTCGCATAACGCAGATCGTTGGTAACATCACAGTGTACCACGGAAACCATAGCCTCCTGCACACGCGGGTCCTTGACAGAGCGCATCGCCTCCGCCAGAGCCTTCATCACTTCTTCGGAAATACGATCAATTCGAGTAGACATTTTACAAATCAAACCTCCTTCGTGAGGATTGGTTAAATAATGGAGAATTGAGAATGGAAAATGGAGAATGATTCTCTATTTCCACTCTGCACATTCCCTCCGGTCGTATAGGAAAATGCGCTATCGCGCATTTTCACACGCACCGCAGTGCGTGATTCAATTCCCCATAAAAGTCCAGCTCCGCCGGACTTTTATACCACTGCTTCCGGACAAGTGTCCGGAACCTCGTTTGCCGTGCAAACGAGAGGGGGGTATCGAAAAAAGTTTCCTTGGGAACTTTTTTCGTATATAGGGGGGATGGAATCCACCCTATAAGGCGCTTTACTGCTTCACTTCTTCCATAACAAAGCACTCAATGATATCGCCTTCCTTGATATCATTGTAGTTCTCGATGCTCATGCCGCACTCATAAGAGGTTGCAACTTCCTTCACATCGTCCTTGAAGCGCTTGAGGGTATTCAGGTGGCCCTCGTGGAATACGATGCCGTCACGGACTACGCGAACCTCAGCGTTACGCTGAATCTTGCCGTCCTGTACATAGCAGCCTGCAACCGCGCCTGCGCCGGTGATCTTGAACACCTGACGAACCTCTGCGTGGCCGAGAACAACTTCCTTGAACTTCGGCTCGAGCATGCCCTTCATGGCCTGCTCCATCTCCTCGATGGCATCATAAATAACGCGGTACATACGCATATCAACGCCCTGCTGTGCAGCGGAGTCGGTAGCGGTGCGGTCCGGACGAACGTTAAAGCCAACAATGATCGCGCCGGAAGCGGCAGCCAGCATAACGTCGGACTCGTTGATGGCGCCAACGGCACCGTGGATAACGCGCACACGAACCTCGTCGTTGGTCAGCTTCTCGAGAGAGGAACGAACCGCCTCGACAGAGCCCTGAACGTCTGCCTTGACGATGATATTCAGCTCCTTCATCTCGCCCTGCTGGATGGAATCGAACAGGTTATCGAGCGTTACCTTGTGGAACAGCTTGTTGCGCTCTTCCTTCTCCTTGTCCTTGCGCTGCTCAACCAGCTCACGAGCCATCTTCTCGTCGTCTACGGCGTCAAAGATGTCGCCTGCACCCGGAACCTCAGCCAGACCGATGATCTCGACCGGAACGGACGGGCCTGCGGACTCAATCTTCTTGCCGTCGTCGTTGGTCATTGCGCGAACGCGGCCGACAGAGGTACCCGCGATAACGGTATCGCCTGCATGCAGGGTGCCGTTCTGTACCAGAAGGGTTGCAACCGGACCGCGGCCCTTATCCAGCTTTGCCTCGATGACGGTACCGTGCGCCTTGCGGTTCGGGTTTGCCTTGAGGTCAGCCATTTCAGCGGTCAGCAGTACCATTTCGAGCAGGTTGTCGATGCCCTGACCGAACTTTGCGGAGATGTTGCAGACGATGGTCTGACCGCCCCACTCCTCCGGTACCAGTTCGTACTCGGTGAGCTGCTGGAGCACACGATCCGGGTTTGCACCCTGCTTGTCGATCTTGTTGACAGCAACGATGATCGGCACGTTTGCAGCCTTGGCGTGGTTGATCGCCTCGATGGTCTGCGGCATAACGCCGTCGTCGGCTGCTACGACCAGAATGGCGATATCGGTTACCTGCGCACCGCGTGCACGCATGGAGGTAAACGCAGCGTGACCCGGGGTATCGAGGAAGGTGATCGGCTTGCCGCCAATCTTAACGCGGTATGCGCCGATGTGCTGGGTAATGCCGCCGGCCTCGCCCTCGATGACCTTGGTCTTGCGGATCGCGTCGAGCAGAGAGGTCTTGCCGTGGTCAACGTGACCCATAACAACAACGACCGGATCGCGCGGCTGCAGCTCCTCTTCCTTGTCCTCGTGCTCATCGAACAGCTGCTCCTCGATGGTAACGTGTACTTCCTTCTCAACCTTGCAGCCCATTTCCTCTGCAACGATGGCTGCGGTATCGTAGTCGATCACCTCGGAGATGGACGCCATAACGCCCAGCTTGATGAGACCCTTGATAACATCCGCTGCGGTGCGCTTCATACGGGAAGCCAGCTCACCGACGGAAATCTCCTCCGGAATCATTACCTTTACCGGAATCTTCTTAAGTGCTGCCATCTGCTGCTGACGCTGCAGGCGGCGCATCTTCTCCTGCTCCTCCTGACGGCGCTTGTTGCCGAACGGCTTGGAGCGCTGGTCGGACTTCTTGGTCAGCTTCTGCTTCTTGCTGCCCTTGGACTCCATTCGCTCGGCCTTTGCGTCAACCAGCTTATCTACATGATCATCATATTTTGCAAGGTTTACGTCGCCGGTGCCGCGGGTATCAATGCGGTGAACCTGCTTTACCTTGCTCTGTGTCGGCTGCTGCACGATAGGCTCCTCTCTCTTGGACTCGGTCTGCTGTTTGGTTTCCGCCTTGGACTGCTCCGGCTTCTTGCGGGATGCACCCTGTGCGTTCAGCGTACCTTCCATGTCGCTTACTTGATTATGCTGGGTGAGATACTCGAAAATGACCGACAGGTCGGTATCGTCAAGCACCTGCATGTGATTCTTCGGTGCAGAGCGATACTTCGTCAGAATTTCAGTGATCTCCTTGGTGGATACGCCGAAGTCCTTTGCGACCTCGTGTACCCGATATTTATTGTCTAATGCCATGGGCAATAACCTCCTTACACACTTCGTTCAAAACCACGGTTTTGAACGAGAGAGGACGTACCGAACAATGTTCGGATACGTCCAAAGCTGCGAAAAGTTCCTCCTATGTCAAAACTTTTCTCCGCTCTGGTATCAAAAGCACGGGCAAAGCTCGCACATTTGATGCAAAGCTATGCTTTGCTATTGGAATGCGCGCTGCGGCGCGGGAAATTACGTTTTATTGCGGAAGCTGCGCTTGCCGCTGTTGAAGCTCGGCTTGCCGGCACCGCTTTTACAGTACGGGCGGCGTTCGCCGTCCTTGCGGAACGGACGCTTCTCGCCGTCGTTCTTGCGATACGGACGGTCGCCTTCCTTACGGTACGGGCGCTTCTCTCCGTCGTTCTTGCGATACGGACGGGATTCGCCGTCCTTGCGGAACGGGCGCTTCTCGCCGTCGTTCTTGCGATACGGACGGTCGCCTTCCTTACGGTACGGGCGCTTCTCGCCGTCGGCTTTACGGTAAGGACGCTTATTCTCATCGTTCTTCCGATAGGGACGCTTCTCGCCGGACGGCTTACGGTAGGTGCGCTTCGGCTTCTCCTCTGCCGATTTTTCGGTCTTGACCGGCGCTTCCTCGGTCTTTTCCGCCTTATCCTTATGCTTTTTGATGCCCCTGCGGGACTGGATCTTTACGTTCTTTTCGCTAAGCTGCTGCGCCACTTCGGCGTATGCAGGATCCTGCTCCGCCAGCTTATTTACGGCTGCTGCCGCCATGCCGATGTCCGCTACCGCGCACATCGCGCAGCCTGCCTTGCCGATCGCGCTGCCGAGTTCCAGCTTGCCGTGCGGCAGCGTCACGCACGGCACATTGGCCTTATCGGCGTAAAATGCGGCTTTTTTCGCTGCATTTGCGCCTGCGTCACCCGCAATGAACACACAGCGGGTCTTGTGGTCGAAGCACGCCTCGCGCACCAGCTCGTCGCCGTAGGCCAGCTTGCCGGCACGGCGTGCCAGACCGAGCATTCTCAGAACCGGATCAGTTGCCATTTGCACCCTCCTGTTCCATCTGCTGCTCGAGCTGGTCGTAAACCGACTCGGGCACCTCTACACTGAGCGCACGCTCGATCGCACGGCTCTTGCGGGCCTTTTTCAGACATTCCGGCTTGCCGCACAGATATGCGCCGCGGCCGGGTGCCTTGCCCTTGAAATCCAGCGAAAGCTCGCCTTCCGGCGAACGCACCACGCGGATCAGCTCCCGTTTCGGGAACATTTCACGGCAGCCGAGGCACTGCCGCATGGGAATCTTCTTCTGTACCATATTCTGCCGCACCTCCGCTTGCTTATTCGCCCTGAGACTCAGGAGCGATATCGATCTTGCAGCCGGTCAGCTTGGCAGCCAGACGCGCGTTCTGGCCTTCCTTGCCGATAGCAAGCGACAGCTGATCGTCCGGAACGATGACACGGCAGGACTTGTTGTCCGCCTGCATGGTGGCATTGATAACATCAGCCGGAGCGAGTGCCGCAGAAACGAACTGCGCCATATCCTCGTTCCACTTGATGATATCGATCTTCTCGCCGTTCAGCTCGCCGGTGATGTTGGCAACACGCGCACCGCGGGTACCAACGCATGCACCGATCGGATCGACGTTCTCATCGTGAGAAACAACAGCGATCTTGGTGCGGTTGCCTGCCTCACGCGCGATGGACTTGACCTCGACGATACCGGAGTGAATTTCCGGTACCTCCAGCTCAAACAGGCGCTTAACCAGACCCGGGTGGGTGCGGGAAACAACGACCTGCGGGCCGCGGGTGCCGCGGCGAACCTCGATGAGGTAAACCTTCAGGCGCTGACCCTCAGTCAGAACCTCACCGCGCACCTGCTCGGAAGCAGCCAGAACGGCCTCGCTCTTCTCACCGCCGGAAACAACATCCAGATAAGCGGTGCCGGAGCGCGGATCGATGCGGGCAACCACGCCGTTCAGGATCTCGTGCTCCTTGCTCTCGAACTCGGAGATAACCATGCCGCGCTCTGCCTCGCGGATGCCCTGAATGATAACCTGCTTTGCAGTCTGGGCAGCAATGCGGCCGAAGGACTTGGTCGGGATGTCGATATCAATGATATCGCCTACCATCGGGTTGTTCTTGTACTCGGCAGCCTCCTCGAGAGTGATCTCCTCGTACGGCTCGTACAGATCCTCCGCCTTGACAACCGTCTTGCGGACAAACATGTGAATGGTCTTCTTGTCTCGGTCCGGCTCAACGTAAACATTGTCGGTCATGCCGTCGTTATCGCGCTTGTAGGCGGTGATCAGCGCCTGACCTACACGGTCGAGCATATAGTCTACCGGAATGCCTTTTTCCTTTTCCAGCTGTTCCAGCGCGTCAAAAAATTCTGCGTTAACCATTTTTTCCTATTCAGCTCCTTCTTATATCTCTACCGCCAGTCGAACTGCGGCAATGTCTTTGGGTTCGTATACGGTCTGCTCGCCGTTCACTTCCAGTGTTACGGCGCCGTTGTCATAGCCGGCGAGTGTGCCCTCGATCTGCTTCATGCCGTTCATCGGCTTGTAAAAGCCTACTTCGACGGTCTGACCCATAAACGCCTGGAAATGCTCCGGACGCTTGAGGCGGCGCGACATACCGGCCGAGGAAACGCACAGCGTATAGGACGGCATATCGTCAAATTCCTTTTCATCCAGCATGGGATCAAGCGCGCGCGAAACCTGCTCGCACTGGTCAATGTTGACGCCCTCCGATCGATCCACGGTGACGGTCAGCATGTACTGTCCGCCCTCTTTTTCAAACTCCACATCCCACAGGGAAACACCAGCCTGTTCACACAAAGGCTTTACCAGTTCCTCTACGCGGGCTACGATCTGCTTTGCCTGCAAAGCCGTCCCTCCTTACTGAAAAATTTTCTCCGAGCAAAGCGTAAGGAGTGGCACTTGGCCACTCCTTACGGTTACTTATCATCTTACATTGATAGTATATCACGCATTGCCGTACATTGCAAGCGTTTTTGCAATAAAAATATCCGTTTTTACCGTGAAAATGCACAAATTTAGGCGTGTGAGCCGCAAATTTTGCGGGTTAGCGGCTGCTGCCGCGTCTCAGTTCATGCAGAATGCACAGTCCCATGGCCAAGATGGGAAACAGGATGCGCAGACTGAGGAAACCCATCGGGTCTCCGAAATCGATGTTTGCATCCAGTATCAGGCCAATAAACCAGCCTAATATGGTGAGTAAGGTCGCTTTTAGGTACATAATCTCTATCTCCTTTTATTTATTCCAACTGCAATTACTCAAATTCACGCCAGTTGAACGAATCATAAAAAGATTCCAACTCAACACTATAACTAATACCATTTACATTTGCTTCGCTTTCACTACGAGAAAAAGCACTCCACAAATTCATATTAGAATAACTCTTTTGATTATACATTGCTGTATAATTCTTTACTGCATTTCTATATGCCGGAATAAACTCATTATAAAGCGGCAATAGTTCTTCTTCCAAAAGCGAATAGTTGATATTTTCCTTTTGCAATGTCTGTAACATTTTCTCGTTCCGGCTAATAAGAGCTTCACTATCCGGATTTCTTGTTGCTGGATTTATTGTAAATAAATTCGCGTTGATTGATTCATTATAAAGATCAAGTTCTCCTCTGCATATGGTAATTGTACGCTCCAACTTATACGCTGCTGTAACAATTTCTGTGAAATCATCATAAATCGAAATCGTCTGCGTATTGCGGTCGTAGCCGATATCCGCGCCGAACACATTCGACACCGCACGAATCGGCACATAGGTCGTGCCGTTGTAGATAAACGCCTCGACCGCTTTACCGTTGGCGTCTGTCATGTCGATTGCTTCGTTGTTGAATTCCACATTGACGCCGGACGTGACGGTGATCGTCTTGCGATAGGTGTTCGCCGCATAGGATGTGGTCAGGAACAGGGCAAACATCAGGATGATTGCGGGGATTCTCTTTTTCATAGCGGGACCTCCCTTTATTTGTTTGTTACAGTATACCAAACAAATCCTGTTTTTTCAACATCATATTATTCATCCAGCACAAAAGCCGTCCAGCATTTCTGCCGAACGGCTTTGCTATTCCGTTTATATCTCAACCGACTACACACCCGGAATGTCCTCCTGCAGCCGCAGAAATCCGCTTTATCGAAATGCCGCGGCATGGCAATGTACAGCACGATTTTTACCGAATTGCCCTCCTGCCGCTTGAGATTGATCTCTCGCACGGTGATTTTCCTCTGCTCCAGCCAGTCATACAGGCACACAAGGTCGCCTTTGCCGTCTGTCAGACCGGCCGCAATACTTGCCGCCACACGAGAAACGTCAACCGAAACACCGGCTGCTCCCACGATAGGCAGAAAACCATACGAGGAGACCAGCGTCATCAGTGCCGCACCGAGCGAAACCATCATGTGTGTACGCGAACCGGCGCCTTTCATGCGTGTCTGCCGCTCCACACCGATCAGCAGACCGCAGACAGCCGCAACGATCAGCCGCACCAGACAGATCATTTGAATATTTTCCGGCGTACGCAAGCCCCCTTCCGAATAAAAACTATCGCTCAAACGACAGATACCGCGTCCCCTGGAAGGTCAGTCTGCCGGTGTCGCCCTCTGCGAGCATACCGTATTCCAAGCCGGAAACATGGAATTCCATCCGGTCTCCGCTTTCCACCTGAAACGTGACATAATAGGTCGTGCTCGACGTTGTGTGGAAGCCGTGCGCTCCGCTCATGTCGCCTGCATTGGCATGCCGGTGATGCGAGACATCTGTCCGCTTTGCAACGATCACCGCCGGTACGGTCAATCTGGGCGAGTTATTGTTCTTATGCCATGTGCTTATCCCCTGGATGATGGAAAAAATGATGATGCCAAATACGACAATAAACATGATGGGGACGATAAAACTCAATATATCAAACATCTGCATTGCAAACATCTGCAGCCCTCCTTTTCCTGTTCGGCAGAATTTAGCCTTTCGATTTATCTACATAGTACCATACAGGCTGCAAAAAAGCAAAAAGAAAAAGGTTATCCAATAAGCACGCTACTGGATAACCTTTTTAGGATCATTTTTCTGTTTTGGAACAGATCGAGTCGTCAGAAGTTAAAATTTAACTTACTTAACCAGCTCGATGATCGCCATTTCAGCTGCGTCGCCACGACGCGGGCCGGTCTTGATGATGCGGGTGTAGCCACCGTTGCGGTTAGCGTACTCCGGAGCGATCTCAGAGAACAGCTTAGCAACAACAGCTTCCTTGGTTACGAAAGCCATAGCCTGACGGCGGGATGCCAGGGTGTTCTTCTTGCCCAGGGTGATCATCTTCTCAGTCAGCGGGCCTACTTCCTTGGCACGAGCGAGCGTGGTCTCAACCTTGCCGTTCTCCAGCAGGTAGGTTACCAGCGCACGCAGCATAGCCATACGGTGATCCGTAGCACGGCCGAGCTTGCGATTGTTAGCCATGTGAGTTTACCTCCAAATTAAAGTAAAGCGGCGGCGCGGTAATCGTACCGCCGCAGCAGTTCAAGTTACAGTGTCCGAAGATTACTCTTCCGACTTCGCCAAGTGGAGACCCATAGCCTCCAGCTTGCCGATAACCTCTTCCAGGGACTTGCGGCCCAGGTTACGAACCTTCATCATGTCCTCCTCAGAGGTGTTGATGAGGTCCTCAACCGTGTTGATGCCTGCGCGCTTGAGGCAGTTGAACGAACGCACGGAGAAGTCAAGCTCCTCAATGGTCATTTCAAGCACCTTATCGTGCTGCGCTTCAGCCTTTTCAACAACGGTGGACTTGGAGCCGATTTCCTCGGACAGGTCTACGAACAGATCGAGGTGGTCGCGCAGAACCTTTGCACCGAGCGAAACCGCGTCGCGTGCGTTGATGGTTGCATCGGTCCATACCTCGAGCGTCAGCTTGTCATAGTCGGTCAGGTCGCGTACACGGGTGTTTTCAACCGTGTAGTTTACCTTGTAAACCGGCGTGTAGATCGAATCCACCGGAATGACGCCGATGGAGGTCTGATGCTGCTTGTTCTTCTCAGCCGGAACATAGCCGCGGCCGGAAGTCATCGTGATCTCCATGGACAGACGCGCGTCGCTCATCAGGGTAGCGATGTGCAGATCCGGGTTGAGGATCTCAACCTCGCCGTCTGCGTGGATATCGCCAGCCTTGACCTCGCCCTCGCCGGCGGCCTCGATGTAGACCGTCTTGGGACCATCACAATGCAGCTTGGCAATAATGCCCTTAACATTCAGCACGATTTCGGTAACGTCTTCCTTAACGCCCGGAATCGTAGAAAACTCGTGCTGCACACCAGCGATCTTGATGCTGGACGCTGCCGTGCCAGGCAGAGACGACAGCAGGATGCGGCGCAGAGAGTTGCCCAGCGTGGTGCCGTAGCCGCGCTCAAGAGGCTCTACGACGAACTTGCCGTAGGAACCGTCCTCCGCGAGCTGTTCACAGTCAATACGCGGTTTTTCGATTTCGATCATGTGGTACCCTCCTTCACGTTGGTTGGAAACTTAAGATAGAACAGGCGAAGCAGACGCCGCGCCTGTTCCAAAAGCGAGGGTCTATTATTTCGAGTACAGCTCGACGATGAGGTGCTCGGCAACATCATAGTCGATGTCGTCGCGTGCAGGCATCGCAACGATCTTGCCCTCGAAGGAATCGTTAGCCTTCTCGATCCACTTCGGGCAAGCCTTCTTGCCGTTCTCTTCCAGCAGAGACTTGAACTTGGTGGTAGAACGGGACTTCTCGGAAACTGCAACTACGTCGCCCGGCTTAACCTGGTAAGACGGAATGTTAACGCGCTTGCCGTTTACGGTGAAGTGTGCATGGTTAACCAGCTGACGAGCCTCACGGCGGGTGTTAGCAAAGCCCATGCGGAAAACTACGTTGTCCAGACGGCGCTCGAGCTCCTGCAGCAGGATCTCACCGGTGATGCCCTGCTTGCGCTCAGCCTTCTCGTAGTAAGCATGGAACTGCTTCTCGAGTACGCCGTAGATGAATTTTACCTTCTGCTTTTCGTTCAGCTGCATGCCGTACTCGGACTGCTTGCGGCGGCTCTGCTTGGGCTGACGCTTCGTGGACTTGGAGTAACCAAGTACCGCAGGGGAAAGACCAAGCGTCTTGCAGCGCTTGAGAACGGGCTGGGTATTCTTAGCCATTTATTGGTTCCTCCTCTATTAAACTCGACGACGCTTGGGCGGACGGCAGCCGTTGTGCGGGATCGGGGTTACGTCCTTGATCATGGTAACCTCGAGGCCAGCGGCCTGCAGTGCACGGATTGCAGCCTCACGGCCGGAACCCGGGCCCTTAACGTATACTTCAACAGTCTTCAGACCGTGCTCCATTGCAGCAGCAGCAGCGGTTTCAGCCGCAGTCTGAGCAGCGAACGGAGTGGACTTACGCGAACCGCGGAAGCCCATTTCGCCGGAGGAAGCCCAGGAAATAGCGTTACCGTTCAGGTCGGTAATGGTAACGATCGTGTTGTTGAAAGAGGAACGGATATGTGCCGCGCCCTTTTCAATGTTCTTGCGCTCACGACGACGAGTACGGGTCGCAGCGCCCTTCTTCTGTACCTTAGCCATTTATACGTTCCCCTCCTTACTTCTTCTTGTTCGCAATGGTCTTCTTCGGGCCCTTGCGGGTACGAGCATTGGTCTTGGTGCGCTGACCGCGAACCGGCAGGCCGCGGCGATGGCGCAGGCCGCGGTAGCAGCCAATCTCAACCAGACGCTTGATATTCAGGCCGATCTCACGGCGCAGGTCACCCTCGACGTTGTAGTCGCGCTCGATGACTTCACGCAGCTTAGCAGCCTCTTCTTCGGTCAGGTCCTTAACGCGGGTATCCGGATTGATACCGGTCTTAGCAAGGATCTCGTTGGACGTTTTGCGGCCAATGCCGAAAACGTAGGTCAGGCCGATCTCCACGCGCTTCTCGCGGGGAAGGTCAACACCGGCAATACGTGCCATACTATTATAACCTCCATAGTTACACACTGAGGCGTGTTTGCAAACACAGTATAGGAGCCGCCTCCGCTCCTGCAGCGCCGCACTCGCCGTGCGTGCTTGTCGTGCTCGCGTAAACCATGATCCGCACCCCTGGGTGCGCATTTATTCGATGACTGCTTGCAGTCATCATAAAAACCCGCGACATGTGCGTGGGTTTTTATACCTTGACTCAGCGATCTTGGATCGCGTCGTTCGGGTATCAAAAACAAGTTTCGTCAGGAACTTGTTTTTGTATATAGGGGACTTTTGAAGTCCCCTATAAAGCGCCACAGGCGCTTCTTAGCCCTGCTTCTGCTTGTGCTTCGGGTTCTGGCAGATAACCATAACCTTGCCCTTACGGCGAATGATCTTGCACTTCTCGCAGATCGGCTTTACAGACGGTCTTACCTTCATGTTATTTTACCTCCATCAAATTTTTGGTGGGATGGGACACCGGAAACCTGTCCGGCGACCACTGGCGCGCAGGTCACATGCGTACCTCCGCCCGCTTTTTATCTTACTTGGAACGCCAAGTGATACGACCGCGGGTCAGGTCGTAAGGCGACATCTGAACGGTGACCTTGTCGCCGGGAAGAATGCGGATAAAGTTCATGCGGAGCTTGCCCGAGATATGCGCCAGAATCTTATGGCCGTTGGGAAGCTCTACCTGAAACATTGCATTGGGCAGCGCCTCTACGACGGTACCCTCGAGCTCAATCACATCATCTTTTGCCATTGTGGTTTATCCTCCTCGGTCAATTTGCGTTCTCGTCCCCTGTCCAGAGGGCGAGCGCCTTGCGGATCTCGCTGTTTGTCAGCCGGCTTTCGCTTTGCAGCTTAAGCCGTGTGCGCTCGTCGCATGGGCCCTGCAGGCTCACATGCTTGCGGCGCTTGCGCTTCGGGTTTTCGGCCCGGCGCGCACGTCCGTTCGCCAGCAGAAGAAAATCCCCCTCCTCTGCGACGACCAGCATCAGCTGTCCTCTGTCCCTTCCGGTCAGCGACAGCACAATGTCGGCGGTACGAATCTCTGCCATTACAGCACTTCGCCGTCGATATTCGTAAGAATCTCCGGCTCTCCATCCGTAATAGCGATGGTGTTTTCGTAGTGAGCGGACAGCTTGCCGTCCCTGGTCTTAACCGTCCAGCCATCCGGCAGGACCTTGACCGTGTAAACACCCACATTGACCATCGGCTCTACCGCGATGACCATACCGCGCTGCAGGCGAATGCCGTGGCCCGGTTTGCCGTAGTTCGGAACCTCCGGGCTCTCGTGCAGCGCAGCGCCTACGCCGTGACCGACGTAGTCGCGCACGACAGAAAAGCCGTTGGCCTCGACGTAAGCCTGAACGGCTGCGCCGATATCCGATACGCGGTAGCCCTCACGGGCAAATTTAATGCCTTCAAAGAAGCTCTGACGTGTTACAGCGATCAGCTTTTTTGCCTCTTCGCTTACCTCACCGCACGGAACCGTGCAGGCGCAGTCGCCGTGGAAACCGCCGATGTATGCACCAACATCAACCTTAACGATATCGCCTTCCTTGACAACTGCATGCTTGGAAGGAATACCGTGGATGACCTGGTCATTCAGCGATACGCAGGCGCTGCCCGGGAAGCCGCCGTAGCCGAGGAAGGACGGCTTGGCGCCGGCATCCTCAATCGTCTTGCGGACGATGCGGTCGATCTCCCAGGTGGTAACACCCGGCTTTACGGCGTCTGCCGCCGCCTTACGCGCAATAGCGGTAAGGCGGCCGGCAACACGCATTTTTTCAAGCTCTTTTTCCGTCTTGATATGAATCATATTACAGACCCAGCGCCTCTACTGCAAACTTTTCGGTAGCGGTGATGCCCTGCGCACCATCGATGCTCTTGAGCTTGCCCTGGGCTTCATAGTAGCCCTTGAGCGGCTCAGTCTGCTCATGGTAGGTTTCAAGACGATGACGAACGACCTCAGCCTGATCATCGCTGCGGATGACCAGCTTATCGCCGCAGATGTCGCAAACGTCCTTCACGCGCGGCGGATTTGCCTCAACGTGATAGGTTGCACCGCAGCGCAGGCAGACACGGCGGCCGGTCATGCGCTTTTCGATGACGTCGTCTGCAACCTCAAGGGACAGAGCGCAGTCGATGTGAGCAATCTCGTCGAGTGCTTCCGCCTGCGGAATCGTACGCGGAAAACCGTCGAGGATGAAACCGCTCTTGCAGTCGCGCTTAGCGATACGCTCCTTCAGCATGCCGATAACCACTTCATCGGGTACCAGCTTGCCGGCATCCATATACTCCTTAGCGGACTGGCCGAGCGGAGTATTGTTCTTAATCGCTTCGCGCAGGATGTTACCGGTGGAAATGCTCGGTACACCCATCTGCTCGATCAGGTAAGAAGCAAGCGTGCCCTTACCGGCGCCCGGAGCGCCCAGCAGAATTAAATTCATTTGAACACAGCCTCCAGAATTATTCCAGGAATCCCTTATGATGACGCATCAGCATCTGTGCTTCCATCTGCTTCACCGTATCAAGCGCAACGCCTACTACGATGATAACCGAGGTGCCGCCCAGTGCTACATTTCTCAGGCTGGAGTTTACTGCGCCTACGATCAGCGGGAGCAGTGCTACAACAGCGAGGAACAGCGCACCAACGAAGGTGACCTTGCCGAGTGCCTTGGTGATGAAGTCGCTGGTCGGCTTGCCGGGACGGAAGCCCGGGATGAAGCCGCCGTTCTTCTTCAGGTTGTTGGCGATCTCGATCGGGTTGAACTGGATGGATGCATAGAAGTATGCAAATGCGAGGATCAGCAGTGCGTACAGTACAATGTAGAACACGCTGGTCTGAGAGAACAGGTTAAGAATGTGCGCACCAACCGAGCCGCTCTCCGGCTGCCAGAACATCGAAATGGTCTGCGGCAGGGACAGGATGGACGATGCGAAGATGATCGGCATAACGCCGGACGCATTGACCTTGATCGGCAGGTGGGTGGACTGACCGCCGTACATCTTGCGGCCAACTACGCGCTTTGCGTACTGAACCGGGATGCGGCGCTCTGCGTTCGACATATAAACGATGAATACAACGATCGCAAGACCGACGATAATCATTACAATGCCGGAAACGATGCCGCTCGTGCCGGTCTGGAACAGGTTAGCCAGCGTACGCATGAGCGACGGACCGCGGGAAACGATACCTGCGAACAGGATGATCGAAATGCCGTTGCCGATACCCTTCTGGGTGATGTGCTCACCCATCCACATGATCAGCGCGGTGCCTGCGGTGAAAGTTACGATAATGGTTACGGCTGCAAGCGCGCCGGTGTTGGACAGCATAGTCTTGCCGCCGAAACCGTTGCGGAGCAGTGCGTAGTAGGACAGACCCTGAAGCAGACCGAGCAGAACGCCGAGGTAACGGGTCCAGCTTGCGATCTTCTCACGGCCTTCCTCGCCGCCGTCCTTTACCATGCGCTCAAGAGCGGGGATGGCAACAGTCAGCAGCTGAAGGATGATGGATGCGTTGATATACGGGGTGATGGACATTGCGAAGATGGTCGCACGAGACAGACCACCGCCGGTGAACATATCCAGATAACCAAGCATCGAACCGTTTACCGATGCCTGCTCAAAGTACTGAGACAGGAGCGTGGTATCAATAAACGGAACCGGAATACACGAACCAAAGCGGAAGATCAGGATGATGAACAGAGTGTACAGCATCTTCTTGCGCAGTTCGGGCATAGACCAGGCGTTTTTAAGGGTTTGAAACACCTTAAACCACCTCGGCCTTTCCGCCTGCGGCTTCGATCTTCTCCTTTGCGGAAGCCGAGAAAGCAGCTGCCTTAACGGTCAGCTTCTTGGTCAGCGTGCCGGTGCCGAGGATCTTGATGCCGTCGAGAGCATTCTTAACGATGCCGGCATTGCAGAGGATCTCTGCAGTTACCTCAGCGCCGTCTTCAAACTTCTCCAGTGCGGAAACATTGACCGGTGCGTAAGTGGTGCCGAAAATGTTGTGGAAACCACGCTTCGGCAGACGACGTGCCAGAGGCATCTGGCCGCCTTCAAAGCCCGGACGGACACCGCCGCCGGAACGGGCCCACTGGCCCTTGTGACCGCGACCTGCGGTCTTGCCATTGCCGGAACCAGCGCCGCGGCCCTTACGGTATGCCGGCTTGGTAGCGCCTGCGGCAGGCGTCAATTCATGCAGCTTCATGGGTTACGCCTCCTCTACGATTTCGAGCAGGTAACCGATCTGCTTTACCTTGCCGCGCGTCTGCGCGTTGTCCGGCTGAACGGTTACGTCATTGATCTTCTTAAGCCCCAAAGAATGAGCCGTTGCGATGTGCTTCTCCAAGCGACCAGCCAGGCTCTTTTTCAGGGTAATCTTCATGTTAGCCATTGTCAGTTACCCCTTTCTTACAGTTCTTCTACGGCTTTGCCGCGTACAGCAGCTACCTGAGCTGCGTCGCGCAGGCTCTTCAGGCCTTCCATCGTTGCGGTAACAACGTTCTGCGGGTTGTTGGAACGCAGGCACTTGGTACGGATGTCCTTGATGCCGGCAGCCTCAACTACTGCACGAACAGCGCCGCCGGCAATAACGCCGGTACCGGGAGCAGCAGGCTTGAGCAGAACGCGGCCTGCACCGAACTCGCCGATAACCTCGTGCGGGATGGTGGTGCCCTTCAGAGAAATCTTAACGAGGTTCTTCTTGGCGTCCTCGATGCCCTTGCGGATAGCGTCCGGAACCTCGGAAGCCTTACCGAGGCCGAAACCGACAGTACCCTTGCCGTCGCCTACAACGACCAGAGCTGCGAACTTGAAGATTCGGCCGCCCTTAACGGTCTTGGCAACGCGGTTGAGCGCTACAACGTTCTCGGAGAACTCGTCCTCACGCTTATCGTTTCTGTTAAACTGAGCCATGTTTTACCTCCTCCCGATTAAAACTGCAGGCCGCCCTCACGGGCGCCATCTGCGAGCTCCTTCACGCGGCCGTGGAACACATAGCCGCCGCGGTCAAACACGACAGTCTCAATGCCCTTAGCCTTGCAGCGCTCGGCAACGATCTGACCAATCTTCTTGGCTGCTTCCTTGTTGCCGCCGTACTCGGTAAAGCTCTTCTCTGCAGTCGAGGCGGATACGAGGGTTACACCGGCTACATCGTCAATAACCTGTGCATAGATGTTCTTTGCAGAACGGAATACGTCCAGACGGGGACGCTCAGCGGTGCCGCTGATCTTAGCGCGTACGCGCTTGTGGCGCTGAAGGCGCGCCTTGTTGGAATCCTTCTTCGAAACCATTTATTTTCGCCTCTCCTTTCCTTACTTCTTCTTAGCGCCGGTCTTGCCTTCCTTGCGGCGGACATACTCATCAGCGTAGCGAATGCCCTTGCCCTTATAGGGTTCCGGCGGACGCTTCTCGCGGACTTCCGCTGCAAACTGGCCAACCTTCTGCTTGTCAGGACCGGAGATGATGATCGTGTTCGGGTTCGGAACGTCGATCGTGATGCCCTCTACCTCGCTCATGGTAACCTGATGCGAGTAGCCGAGGTTCATAACCAGATCCTTGCCCTGCTTAGCGACACGGTAACCAACGCCCTGAACGCTCAGCTCCTTCTTGAAGCCTTCGGTAACACCAACAACCATGTTGTGAACCAGGCTGCGGGTGAGGCCGTGCAGTGCGCGGTTGTGCTTGTCGTCGTTCGGACGGGTTACGAGGATTTCGTTGCCCTCTACCGCGATGGTCATGTTCGGATGAAATTCGCGGGTAAGGGTTGCCTTAGCGCCCTTCACGGTAACAACGCTGCCGTCAATCTTGACTTCAACGCCGGCCGGGATGGCAATCGGCATTCTACCAATACGAGACATTGTTTATACCTCCCTTACCATACAAATGCGAGAACTTCACCGCCGACGTTCAGCTCGCGAGCCTTCTTGTCGGTCATGACGCCTCTGGAAGTGGAAACGATGGCAATACCAAGGCCGCGGAGTACCTTCGGCAGCTCCTGTGCGCCAGCGTATACACGCAGGCCCGGCTTGGACACACGCTTGATGCCGGTGATAGCCTTCTGGCGGTTATCAACGTACTTCAGTGCGATGCGGATAATGCCCTGGGTGTTGCCCTCTACAACCTCGAAAGACTTGATGTAGCCTTCGTCGAGCAGGATCTGGGCAATAGCCTTCTTCATCTTGGATGCGGGTACATCCACACTGGCATGACGAGCATTGCCAGCGTTGCGGATACGAGTCAGCATATCCGCGATAGGATCAGTGATCTGCATAAAATGCTCTCCTTTAATATAAGAAGTTTGGGGGTAGTGCAGCAATCGAGCGCCGGTGGGTTAATCCGGTTCTGATTTGTCTGTTTGCCCTCCACTTTTCTTTACACTGTTCGTGGCCCTTCCACGGACAGCGGCGGGGATAAAAAATCGCCGGTCCAGTACTCAACCAGACCAGCGTTAATTATAGCACGAGAAACCAATGGCTGCAATCGGAAAAAGTGCTGATTTTTACGCAGTTTTAGCCTGTTTTGCAGTCAAATTGCTTGATTACCCGGTATAACGGCAGGTCGGCCGTTTTTGGACCGCACCAAGGACCACGCCGGGAAAATCCGGTTGATGGCCGATGGGCGTGCGCAGGAGAAACTCCTTTGCGCGGCAATTCGGTTACGCATTTGCACAACTGTAATTAGTATACACTACACCGGGTGTATCGCGCAAGTGTTTTTTTCAAAAATTCTTAATTTTTTTGATATTTTCTTTTTTGAGGGGATTTCGCCTGCGAGGCAAACGGAACTGCGCTGACGCCGCGCGGGCGCACAAGAGGGTAGACAACCTGCGGTTTTCCACCCTCTTGTAAATCTCCCCTTTTCCCTTAGAGGGTCTGGCGCAGATTGCCGACATGTGACCGCTGCGAAAATGGGAAACGGCAGTCGGGTTACCACAGCGTGTCTTTCTCCGCCTTTTCGCAGTTCACAGATGGCGTACTGCTACACATAAGGTTTACTCTACGCTAGGTGCGGCATAACCGTGCCGCACGATTCGTTAGCGCGTTGTTGCAGACAGGGCCTGCGAAGATAAATTGTCGCAGATATCTAAATTCGTAGGTGCCGTGCGTTACAACGCACCAAAGGGTTGCGCGACACGGGCATGTCGCGCCTGCGTAGATTTAACCGTATGTGTAGCAGTACGGTATCCGACACTGCGAATCGGTTGAGAAAGACACGGAAGAAAAAATCCTCTGCCGTACTCCTATTTTCGCAGCGGTCGCCGCTCTCCGATTTTCGCCGAGTTAAGAAATAAAGGAAACTGGAGTCCCAAGAGGATAGAAACCTTGGTGTCTATCCTTTTGGAACCCCAGCTAAGGGTTAGCACCCAATCATCATTCTTTAGGAAACCGCAAAGTAATGCAAGTCCCCTCGCCGAGCGCACTTTTCAGCTCAACCTCCGCATGATGCAGCGCCGCACCATGCTTGACAATCGAAAGCCCCAGTCCGGTGCCGCCGGTCATCTTGCTGTGGCTTTTATCCACGCGGTAGAACCGCTCAAACACGCGCTGCTGATCCGCCGGCGCGATACCGATGCCGGTATCCGACACCTGCACGAACGGTCGCCCGCTCTCCGTGCCGGTCGTAAGCGTCACGCTGCCCTGCGGCTTATTATAATTGATGGCGTTATCCGTCAGATTGAAGATCATCTGCTCGAGTGTGCGGCGCTGACCGGAAACCGCAGCCGGTTCTCCCTCGATGCGCAGCGCGATGCCCTTGCCTGCTGCCTTGCTCTGCAGGCGGTCGCGCACGGTATCACAAAGGGCGGACAGCTCCACCGGCTCAAAAGTCACTGTTTCTCCGCCTTCATCCAGTCGGGACAGGTGAATGATATCCTCGATGAGCGCCAGCAGCCGCTGCGCTTCCGTGCGGATCTTGCCCGCAAACGGCGCTACGTCCTCCGGCTTGGCAATGCCGCCCGCGATGATCTCCGCGTAACCCATAATGCTGGTCAACGGCGTTTTCAGCTCGTGCGACACATTGGCTGTAAATTCCTGCCGCTGCTGCTCGGCACGCTCGCGCTCGGTAATATCCACGATCAGCAGCACGGCGGCATGCCATGCGCTGTTCTCCTCCACCGAGCTTGCCGTAAGTTCATAAACGCGGCCGTTCCGCTCGAGTTTGCCGTGCGCGCCTTTGCCGTCGAGCGCCTGCTCGACCACCTGAATGTAATTCGCGTCGCGGCACAGCGTCAGATAGCTGCCTTCCGCACTGTCATGCGGGAACAGCGCCCGCGCAGCGTGATTGGCAAACAGAATCATGCCCTTGCCGGAAAACAGTACCAGACCTTCATCCATGCGGGCCGTAATGTCGTCAAACTCAGCCTGACGGCGCTGCAGCTCGTCCATCTGCGCCTGAATTTTGCGGTTCTGCTTGTCCATGCGGTGCAGCAGCGGCGACAGCTCGTCATAGGCTTCGCCCTTCATCGGATCATGCAGGTCGAGCGCTTCGATCGGCTTGAGGAACAGACCGGTCAGCCAGCCTGCCAGCAGCGCCGCGACCAGCAGCGCCAGCAGGATGATCAGCACAATCCACGGCGATGCGCTCGACAGTGCGCCGAACACGCTGTCCGCAGTTGCGGAAATACGCAGAACATCGCCGTTTTTCAGGCGCACCGCGTAATAAAACGTCTGCTTAGCGAAGGTTTCGGACAGACGGTTGTCCTCGCCCGTGCCGTTCTGCTCTGCCGCCGCAATCTCCGGACGAACGGCGTGGTTCTCCATCTCGGAGGCATTCGTGCGGTTGTCGTACAGCACCGTGCCGTCCTGCGCGACCAGCGTCAAACGGTCGGCATATACCGAGCCGAACTTCTCCAGCTCCTCCCCGATGTTATCCACCGCAGACAGGTAGCTGCTCTCCGTCACCAGCCGCTGCCGCATGTCATTGGTCAGACCGGCGTGAACTGCCAGCAGCAGCAGCCCGGTCGTCAGCAGCAGCGTGACAAGCGATGTGAGAAAAATGCTGCCGAATACGCGCTTTCTCATGTGTGCTCTCCCATACGGTAGCCGACACCGCGGACAGTCTCGATCAGCGCACCGTCCGCGCCCAGCTTTTGCCGCAGCGTGCGGATATGCACATCGACCGTGCGGGTTTCGCTTTCATTATTATAACCCCAAATATTCTCGAGCAGCACATCGCGCGTGAGCACGGCACCGCGGTTTTTCATCAGCAGGCACAGCAGCTGGTACTCCTTGAGCGTCAGCTGCACCTCCTGCTCGTTAACGAATACGGTGTGAGCACGCTCATCCACACAGATGCCGCCGGCTACCAGCGGACGCGGCTCATCCTTGTCCTGCATATCCTCGGTGCGGCGCAGGACCGCACGAATGCGCGCGATCAGCTCCATCATGCCGAACGGCTTGGGAATGTAATCATCCGCACCGGTGTCCAGACCGACTACCTTGTCGTACTCCGTGTTTTTCGCAGTCAGCAGAATGACCGGAATCTTCGCCGTATCCGGCGCTGCGCGCAGACGACGCAGAATGGTGATGCCGTCCTCGCCGGGCAGCATGATATCCAGCAGAATCAGCTGCGGCTTGCATTTTTTCAGAGCAGCGGTCAGCGCCGCACCGTCCTCGAAGCCGTCAGCCTCAAAACCGGTGTTGCGCAGCGTGTACACCACCAGTTCGCGGATACCCGCATCATCTTCCACACAGTATATCATATGTTACACTCCGATTTCTGTCAGCGCGCCGCCGCTTCCGCGCCGTGCATTGCGCTTTTATGCGAGCCGGTGATGGAAAACTCCACCCATTCGGCAATATTGGTCGCGTGATCGCCGATACGCTCCAGATACTTGGCGATCATCAGCACATCGAGTACGCGCTCGCCGTCCTCCGGGTTCTGCGCGATCTCCGCGATCAGGTCGCTCTTGCACTCGTCAAACAGACGGTCCACCACGTCATCATATTCAATAACGCTCCATGCAAGGGTCAGGTCACGGCGGACAAACGCATCCAGGCTGTCGGTCACCATTTTAATGGTTGCCTGCGCCATCTGGTCGATATGCGTGTTGTGACCGCACGCACCGGACAGATACGTTACAATCTCCGCAATATCGCTTGCCTGGTCACCGATACGCTCGATATCCGTGATCATTTTCAGCACGGACGAGATCAGACGCAGATCGCTTGCAACCGGCTGCTGCTGCAGCAGCAGCTTGAGGCACATGGACTCGATTTCGCGTTCCTTGCGGTCGATCTCCTGATCAATGCGGATGGCGGCAGCCGCCAGCTTGATATCGCCCTCAAGCAGGGCCTTTACCGCACTGGCGATTGCGTTTTCGCACAGTGCCCCCATCGAGATCAGCTCATTGTTCATCTCCGCAAGCTGATTGTCAAAACGGTTTCTCATTAGCCGAACCTCCCCGTAATGTAGTCTTCCGTGCGCTTGTCCGACGGCATGGAGAACAGCTTTTCGGTGTCATCCACTTCGATCATGTCGCCAAGCAGGAAGAACGCAGTCGTATCCGAAACACGGGTGGCCTGCTGCATATTATGCGTTACCATAACGATAGTATAATCCTTTTTGAGCTCGAGCACAAGGTCCTCGATCTTTGCGGTGGAGATCGGATCAAGTGCAGAGGTCGGCTCGTCCATCAGCAGCACCTCCGGGTCTGCGGCAAGCGCACGCGCGATGCAGATACGCTGCTGCTGACCGCCGGACATGGACAGCGCAGATTTTTTGAGGTTATCCTTGGTCTCCTCCCAGATAGCGGCACGCTTGAGCGAGGTTTCAACGATCTCGTCAAGCTGCACACGGCTCTTGATGCCGTGCGTGCGCGGACCGTAGGCGATGTTATCATAAATCGACATCGGGAACGGATTCGGCTTCTGGAATACCATGCCGACACGGCGGCGCAGCAGATTGACGTCACAGTTCTTGTAGATATCCTGACCATCGAGCATGATGTCGCCCGTGATACGGCAGTTTTCCACCAGATCGTTCATGCGGTTGAGCGAACGCAGCAGCGTAGACTTGCCGCAGCCGGACGGTCCGATGAATGCGGTGATCTCATTCTCCTTGATATCCAGATTGATATCGTGCAGGGCGTGAAAATCGCCGTAATGCAGATTCATATTGTGAATTTCGATCTTATTTTCCATGTTCATTCTCCATTTATTTCTTGGTCAGCTTTTTCGCTGCCAGAGCGGAAAGCATATTCATCAGCAGGACCACCAGCAGCAGAACGACTGCGGTAGCATTTGCCTCGTTCATGTGCAGCGCCTCACCCGAGAGCACATACATGTGGATGGCCAGCGTACGGCCGGACTGGAACAGGCCGGGAATCTGTGCCATGGTGCCTGCGGTAAAGATGAGCGCCGCGGTCTCACCGACGATGCGTCCGATACCGAGGATAACACCGGACAGGATGCCGGGACCCGCAGCAGGCAGCACGATGCGGAATACCGTGCGCAGACGTCCGGCGCCCAGACCGAACGAGCCTTCGCGGTAGGAATCCGGAACCGCCATCAGTGCTTCTTCAGCGGTACGCATGATGAGCGGCAGGATCATGATTGCCAGCGTCATCGCACCGGCCAGCAGCGAGTATCCCCAGTGCAGCCTGGTGACGAAAAACAGCATTCCGAACAGGCCGTATACGATGGACGGAATGCCGGAAAGCGTCTCAGTCGTGATGCGGATGACGTTTACCAGCTTGTTTCCGCGCTTGGCATACTCATTCAGGTACACAGCAGTGAACAGGCCGAGCGGCACGGCCAGCAGCAGTGCCAGCGCGGTCGTTTCAACCGTAGTGAGGATGGCAGGCATCATCGAGACGTTCTCAGAGGTATAATTCCACTGGAACAGCGACGGCTTGAGATGCGGGATGCCCGTCACCAGAATATAGCCGATCAGGAACAGCAGCACCGCAAAGGTCAGCACAGCCGCGCCGTACACCAGACCCTTGAGCACAGCCGCAGACGCGGCGCCGTGCACCTTTTCGGTCTTTGCCTGTGCGCGCACTGCCGGTTTCGCAGCAGAGACAGCTTCTCTTGTCATGCTTCCTTCCTCCTTTTGAGAACCGAGAATGCCAGATTGATGAGCAGAATGAATACGAACAGTACAACGCCGGTCGCAATAAGTGCCTCACGGTGCAGGCCGGTGGCGTAGCCCATCTCAAGCACGATGTTTGCCGTCATGGTGCGGATGCCCTTGAGCATGCTGCCGGTCAGTCGCGGCTGGTTGCCCGCTACCATGATAACCGCCATGGTCTCGCCGATGGCGCGGCCGATGCCGAGCACGATGCCGGCCAGCACGCCGGACTTGGCAGCCGGTACCATAACCGTGAATATCGCGCGCTCATGCCGTGCGCCCATGGCGACGGCGCCCTCGTAGTAGCTCATCGGAACCGCACGCAGCGCCGCTTCGGACACGCCGATAATGGTCGGCAGGATCATAATGCCGAGCAGGATGGACGCCGCCAGAATGGACGAGCCGGAAATATCCGCTCCGAGCACACCTGCCACCGCACGAACTGCCGGTACGATAATGACCATGCCGAAGAAGCCGTATACGATGGACGGAATACCGGCCAGCAGCTCGGTGCACGGCTTGAGCAGACCGTACAGCTTTTTCGGACAGTAGAATGCCATGAATACCGCCGTCAGCAGACCGATCGGCACGCCGATAACGATCGCACCGGCGGTGATGTACAGGCTGCCGAGGATCATCGGCAGGATGCCGTAAATGTCGTTGCCCGGCTTCCACTTTGCGCCGGTGAGGAAGTCCAGCAGGCCAATCTCCTTCATGGCAGGCACACCGTTCGCAAACAGGAAAATACAGATGAGCACCACCGCGAAGATGGAGGTCAGTGCACAGAGGAAAAATACCATGTGCATCAGGTTTTCCCGAAAGTTTTTCATAAATCTTTCTCCTATACAGGCACAGGGCGAATCACTTCGCCCTGTTTTATCAGTCTGTGAATTCGCTTACGCGAGGTCGCCCCAGTCAGTGATGTCGCCGACATAGATACCCTTGATCTGATCCATAGACAGGTCGTCAATGGTGTTCGCCGGGTTTACGACTACTGCGATGCCGTCAAGTGCGATGGCGGTGCCGGTCAGCTGTGCAGCCTCGTCGTCCTTCAGCTCGCGGGATGCCATGCCGATAGCAAAGGTGCCGTCCATCGTGCCGGTCATGCCGGAGGTGGAGTCAGAGGTCTGCAGGTCAATGCTTGCGTTCGGGTTTACAGCCTTGTACGCCTCGATCAGCTTCTCCATAACCGGGGATACCGAGGAGGAACCGCCAACTGCGATCTGGCCGGAGGAACCGTCGGAAGTAAAGGCTGCTGCATTGTCGTCAACAGCGATGTACTTGTTATCGGTTACAACAGCCTGACCTTCCTTGGAGAGGATGAAGTTGATGAAATCCTTGGCTACGCCGGTCGGCTCGCCCTTGGTTGCAATGTTGAACGGACGGGACAGCTTGTAAGTGCCTGCCTTTACGTTATCTACGGTAGCTTCTGCGCCGTCTACCTTGACAGCCTTAACGGTGTCGTTCAGCGCACCGAGGGAAATGTAGCCGATAGCCTTCTCGTTGCCTGCTACGCTGGTCAGTACAACATCGGTCTTGTTGGCGATCTCGGCATCCGCGGTGGTATTGTCGATCTTCTCGCCTGCGTCGTTCTTCTCCTCAACGCCGGTCAGCTCGATGAACGCGCCGCGCGTACCGGAACCATCCTCACGGGAGATAACGGTGATCGCGCCGGATACGCCGCTGTCATTGCCGCTTGCCTGAGAATCCGAAGAATCGGAAGAGGAACTGCCGCCGCAGCCGCTCAGTGCACCAGTCAGCATCATTGCTGCCAGAAGCATGGAAATGCTCTTTTTCATAATTAGTTCTCCTTTTACATTCGTCTTCGTTTTTTGTTACAAGATTATCTTACGGAAGTTTTGTAAAATGCAAAAGCGAGAGTTCGTTAAGTTTAAGTAAAGTGTGTTTTTTCTGGTAAAATCTTTGTTAAATACGGATTTTCGCCTGCGATTCAGCGGGAGTTGCACTCTGCGGAGTGCAGGAATGTGCGGCGTCCGCCGCAGGGGCAAAAAGGAAGGGACACCTGCGGTTTCCCTTCCTCTTTGAACTCCTGCCTTTCCCTTATTAGAAAGTCTGGCGCAGATTGCCGATATGTGACCGCTCTGAAATAGGGGAACGGCAGAGGATTTTTTCTCTGCTACGGACGAACTACCTTCGGAGTCCGTCCTCTTGAGCAACCTATTCGCAGTGTCAGATACCGTTCTGCTACACAGGTCGACTACTTCCAGCAAGCGCGGCATGACAGTGCCGCGCAACTCTTTAACACGTTATACCGCACGGCACCTGCGAATTAGGCGTTTGGTACAATTTATCTTCGTAGGTCCTGTCTATTATAACGCGCTCACGAATTGCGCGGCACGGTCATGCCGCGCCTGCGCAGAGTAGCCCGTATGTGTAGCAGAACGGTATCCGGCACTGCGTATAGGTTTCGGCATGGGAGCACACTGTGCTCCCCTACGGTAGAAAAAATCCTCTGCCGTTCCCCCCATTTCGCAGCGGTCATATGTCGGCAATCTGCGCCAGACTAAGAAATAAAGGGAAACGGGAGTTAAGAGGGTAGAAACCGCAGGTGTCTACCCTCTTGCCCCGCCGCGGGGGCGGCGAATCCCCGCGCTCCGCAGAGCGCAACTCTCCGCTGAGATTCAGCAACAAAGACTGCCGCCCGGACAGGGTGAACCGCCCGCGCGGTTCAAGTACCCCGCTAGGTCGGTGCAGAAAAGGAGCCGCCCGTTAAAGGCGAACACGCTAACGCAGTTCGTATACCCCGCCGAGTCAATGCCGAAAAAAAAGAGAACCCTCTCACGAAGGTTCTCTAAAAAATCAGGTTTTTCGCTTTCGGAAGTACCCGAGGTACATAACCGCTGCCGCCATGCTCCAGAAATACGCCATCATATACGGCACCTCGAAGATATTCTCGAAGTAGCAGTGCACCAGCACGCCGCACATGCCTGCGAACATGGAAACCGCCAGCACGCGCGTGCGGTCGCCCTTGGTGTAGCCGGTACGGCCGATCGAGCGCAGGCTCCACAGCACCAGACCGAACAGCAGCAGGATGAAGAACGCCAGACCGAGATAACCCATCTCGACCAGCGTTTTCAGATAATAGTTATCCATGTAGAAGTAGGAGAAATCCTTGGTCTCCTCGATGACCTTGTTCTGCATGGCAACCGCGCCGCCGAAGCGGCCGAGTCCGAAGCCGAGCACCGGATTGCTCTCCTGCAGCAGCTTGAGACCCTTGGACCAGCGAATGACACGGCCTGCGCGGCGGCTTGCTGCAAGGTAATCTGCAGTAAACAGATAGGTAATGCGGTTCGCAATAGACGGGATTGCCAGCAGTGCACCGACACCGGCCACACCCATCAGCGCGATCAGGCGGCGGTCCAGAAAGATGGCGAAAATCACAACGGCTACTGCCAGACCGCCCCAGGCACCCTTGGAAAAGGTGAAAATGCAGCTCAGGCACATCATGCCGGTCGCGCAGATGGCCAGCACCTTGACCCACATTTTACTGCTGTAATATGCAAGTCCTGCCACCATCGGGGCAAACAGCACCAGCAGGCTGCCCATGATATTCGGGCTGCCGGTGAGCGAGTACACGCGCGTACGCACGCTGGCCTCGGTCTGAGAGACCCAGCTCGACGGGATCGGTGCGGCTACGATATACTGGTAAATGCCGTGCGCCGCAATACAAAGTGCCATCACGACGAGCGCACCGTAGAATACCGCGAAATCGCGGTCGTTTTCAATCAGGCGGGTGACGAGGAAGAACCAGAACAGGTACTCCACAACCGCACGGTAGCCTGCTACCGCGATATGCGTATTCGGCGAAACCGCACACATCAGGAAAAAGCCGACCGCGATGAACAGCAGCAGATAGGCATCCACCGGCGTAGCACGCGAGCCGAGCGGCGCACGCTTCATCGCCATGTGCCACAGGATGTACGCAAATGCAGCAAGCATCAGGCACTCATCCCACACGGACGCCACAAACGACGGCAGATAGCCGGCATCCGACACCCAGCGGACAGCGGAATCGAGCGGCAGATACATCGCCAGACAAATGAGCAGCAGACCGCGCATGCCGACGAACCTGCAGGCTCTGCCGATCAGGCCGCCGCCTGCGACACGCTCAATCGGCCGCCAGACAGCAAGGCAGATGCGGTAGATCAGGCTGTTTGCCGCAATTCCGCCCAGTTTTTCGACAAACCGGCGCAGCGCTGCCAGAATCCGCGCATAGATACTGTTCGCCGAGGTACATATCGGTGCCGCGCAGAATTTATTCCACAGACGGCAGAACACCGAGCCTGGGTACGCCTGCCGGATACGGTTAAAGAATCCCGCGATAGCGCCCTCGTGGTACCATGCGCGCAGACACATCAACAGCCGCACGAACAGACTGTTTTCAAATAACGCTTTCATAGGCTTTAATTATCCGCAATATCGACCGAATCAATGTTGCCGGTCGTCTCAAAATCGTTGGTCTTTACAATGAATGTACGGCCTGCGCGCACCTCCTGCGTACCGATGGCCGGTGCAGGCGTGTCCTTGGAAACCTTGGTCGTGATGGTGAATACCAGATCCTTCTTCTCCGGATCGGTTGCCGTTACAATGCGGCCGTCAGCGGTGGTAACCTGCTGATTGTAATCATCGATCTTCATGTCGGTGATCTGCGCATTGACATAGCTGTTGCCGTTTACCAGCGACTTGCCTACCTGGCTGTTGCGCTGCACCTCGTTTACCAGGAACGGCGTTGCACCGCGTACACGGACGGTCATCGTCAGGGAGACCTGCGGAGACGCAACCTCCTTGATCTGCTTAGCAAACAGCTTGTAGCCGACACCGGCTACGACAGCGATCGCAGCGACCAGCACCAGCAGATCGACAACATTGATGATGCCGAACAGCTTGCCCTTTTCGTTAATGATCTTCATAAATTTCCTCCGTTGGCAAATGAATTTCGTGTTTCACTGTGTCATTATACCATAGAGCGACTGAAAAGTTAAGGCAATACCGCATAATTCATCAAGAGAAATTTGCGAGTAAATTTTGCGCACTGATGCGGCGCGGTTTTTTTGCAATACTTGGTGTATTGTAAAAAACCGCAACAAAATCAGGGCACAAAATTTCCGCAAAGTTCCGCAGATGTAATTGTGCAGGATTGCCTTAGGTGTTATCTTTGTGAAGCAGCAAGTCTGCCAGAAGTGACCGAAATTCCACCCGGTCGCTGCCTGTTCTGCTCTCACCTGCCGCCTCCTCGCAGGTGATGGAAAACGCCGTACACCACCATGCCGCACGAGGACTCTGCGGCGCAAACGCCGACCAGAACAGCACAAGAACCGCCGTCAGCACTGCCGCGAGAGCCTTTCTATCCTGTTTCTGCATAACAAAACCGCCTTTCTGCATCCGGTGTACCCAGTATGCCCGAAAGGCGGCTTTCTATACCCGTTTAATTGCAGGTTTCCGTCAGGAATGTATCCGCGAAACGGCGACGCAGCATTTTCGCTGCCGTTTTGGCGCGGCTCTCATCCGAGAACAGGCCGTACACGGTCGGGCCGGAGCCGCTCATCAGCGTACCGTCCGCACCGTTTTCTGCGAGAAACGACTTGATTTCGCCGATCTGGCGGCGTTTTGCCGCCGTAACGGTCTCCATCACGTTGGACAGGTATGCGCACACGCCCTCGTAATCTTCCTGATTGAGCGCGGCCATCATGCCCTTGTTGTCCGGATGCTCGAGGATATCCACGCTGTCGATCTCCTGATAGACCTCCTTGGTCGGCACCGCAAACGGCGGCTTACACAGTACGACCCAGCAGTGCGGCATATCGGGCAGCAGGCTCAGCTCCTCACCGATGCCCTGCGCCAGCATGGTGCCGCCGCGCAGGCAGAACGGTACATCGGCACCCAGTTTAAGTCCCATCTCGCACAGCTCGTCGTCGGTCAGACCGGCTGTATGCAATGCGTTGAGCGCACGCAGCACAGCCGCCGCATCCGTCGAGCCGCCCGCCAGACCTGCCGCAACCGGAATGCGCTTTTCGATGTGAATCTCGCAGGTTTCGAGCAGTGCGCCGGTCTCCTTGTAGAACAGCTCCGCCGCACGGTACGCCAGATTGCGCTCGTCGGTCGGCAGAAACGGCAGGCTACAGCTCAGCACGATGCCGCGCGGCTTTTTCTCGCCGTGGATGGTGGTAACGCGCACGGTATCGTGCAGCGCGATCGACTGCATGACCATCTCCACCGTGTGGTAGCCGTCCTCCCGCCGTCCGGTGACGTCGAGCGTCAAGTTGATCTTTGCACGGGCACGAACAGTCGTATCCGCGTGTGTAATTTCCTGTTTTCGTCTAAAAAGCATGTTGTTTCAGCCTCTACATTTATTTCAGTGCGATCTGCACCGGTTTGCGCTCACGGAACACGGTAACGTGAGTAAAGCCTGCGTCGAGTGCATTCTTCACGCAGTCGTCTACGCCGCGCGCCACGGTGTCCAGCGTGTGCGAATCCGAGCCGATCGAGATGCGCTCGCCGCCCATGCGCTTGTATTCGTACAGAATATTCTGCGGTGGACCGACCTTTTTCTGCCAGCCCGCGATACCGGCAGCATTCAGCTCAAGCGCATAGCCGTGGTCGATGCACGAGCGCAGCACCTGCTGGACGCGGTCCATATAGTTGTCAAACGACGGAATATAGTCGCCGTGCTTCATCACGCGCAGCGGATAGTCAATGTGCGCCAGCACATCAAAGCCGCCGTGCTCCTCGAGCAGCAGCAGCTGATCGAAATACTCGTGCAGGAACTTGTCGCAGTCCATATTGGGAAAGTCGTGAAAGTAGATATCCAGATCGTTCGGCATGGCATGCAGCGACCCGATGACCATATCGAACGGATGCGTGCGGACAAAATCGTCCGCATCCGGTGTGGCGTGCAGCTGGCCGATCTCCATACCCGCCAGAACCTCAACACCGCCGTTCCCTGCCGGACGGCGCTTTTCCCATACCTCGCGCGCACAGGCTTCCGGGTCACGGTTGTCGCGCGTGCCGCCCGAACGCAGAAAATCCAGATGATCGGTAATGCCGATGATATCCAGTCCGGCCTGCTCGCAGGCGTGAATTTTATCGTCGATGGACTGCGGATACTGGGCGTCAGCCGAATATCCGGTGTGCATATGCAGATCTACCCGCATGGACGTTCCTCCTTATAGATAATTGAACACGGTCTGTACAAAGCAGGCGACGATCAGCAGAAACATGCCTGCATTCTGCAAAACGGCTTTAAGCGACGGCGCACAGGGTCCGTGCAGCCAGACCTGCTGTTTTCTGCCGCGAACGAGCAGGATCATGCCGATCACCAGCATTGCCATCCAGAACATGCCGAGCGCCGACTGCGCGACTATGGTATCCGGCAGTAGCATGGGCACCACCGAGCCGATGATGTTGAACAGCATGTGCAGCAGCACCGAGGTACGCAGCAGTCCGGTGCGGTAGTACGCGTAGGACAGCAGCAGACCGAGCGCAAAGGCGTAGAAAAACTGCTCCAGATTGGCGTGATACAGGCCGAACAGCAGTGCAGAAATGAAGGCGCCCGGCTTCTGCCCGTACCGCGCAAGACGGCCGGCCAGCAGACCGCGGAACACCAGCTCCTCACACAGCGGACCGATGATGCAGGCACCGAGAACGATGGCCGCCATCGGCATCTGCGAAAAGCTCTCGTCCACCATGCCGACCGGATCACGTCCGGTCAGAGCGTAGACCATGTCGTTGATATTCGTGCCGATGAGCGAACCGAGCCACATCAGCGCACAGCCGATGACAAACCACCGGCCCATGCGCTTTGCGCCTGCCCGCTCCCTGCAGAACGGCATCGGCGGTGTCTTGCGCCATAAACAGAACACGATCGGCAGCGATACTGCATAATGTCCGACGAGCAGCAGCAGATAATACAGCGTTTCCGGCATGCGGAACGGCAGGATCCAGCCGTCCAGCCAGTACAGGCCGAACTGCCAGAGGATCGACCACAGCATGATCGCCAGCACGGAAAATCCCAGCTTCGAGCAGTAGCGGCGCTCCTGCGGGATATCAATTTGCTCCATAAAAGTTTCCTCTCCGGGCAAAAACAGAGGCGGAGCCTATGCTCCGCCCCCATATTTGTCTAATTGACGAAAGGCTTACTGAGCCTTGGCCTCGTTTACCAGACGCTCGGTATCCTTGGCGATCATAAGCTCCTCGTTGGTCGGAATAACCAGAACGCGAACGCGTGCCCAGTCGATGGAGATATCCATCTGCTTGCCGCGGTACTTGTTCTTCTCCGGGTCGATCTTGATGCCGAGGTACTCGAGGTGCTCGCAGACATCCCAGCGAACCGAACGGTCGTTCTCGCCTACGCCTGCGGTGAAGATGATAGCGTCTACGCCGCCCATCTCGGCAACGTAGGAACCGATGATCTTCTTAACGGACAGGTTGAACATATCCTTAGCCAGCGCTGCACGCGCGTTGCCGTCAGCAACAGCAGCATCCAGATCGCGGAAGTCGGAGGATACGCCGGAGATACCCAGCATACCGGACTTCTTGTTCAGGATATTGATGACCTCGTGTGCGTCCATGTGCTCGTGCTCAGCCAGGAACTCGATGATAGCCGGGTCGATGTTGCCGGCACGGGTGCCCATCGGCAGACCATCCAGCGGAGTAAAGCCCATGGAGGTATCGAAGCTCTTGCCGCCATTGATTGCGCAGATAGAAGAACCATTGCCGAGGTGGCAGGTGATCAGGCGCAGCTCCTCGAGCGGACGACCGAGCATCTCAGCAGCCTGCTGAGAAACATACTTGTGGCTGGTGCCGTGGAAGCCGTAACGACGGATCTTGTACTTCTCGTAGTACTCGTACGGAATTGCGTACATGTAGTGGGACTGCGGCATGGTCTGGTGGAATGCAGTATCGAATACTGCAACCATCGGAACGTCCGGGCCCATAACCTCGCGGCAAGCCTGGATGCCGGTCAGGTTAGGCGGATTGTGAAGCGGTGCCAGCGGTACGCAGTCCTCGATCGCCTTGAGGACCTTCTCGGTGATGATAACGCTGTCCGAGAAGAACTCGCCGCCGTGTACAACGCGGTGACCTACTGCGTCGATCTCGCTCATAGAGGAGATGACACCCTTTTCCGGATCGAGCAGAATGTTGATAACAGACTGGATCGCTTCCTTGTGGGTGGGCATTGCGATGTCAAACTTGAACTTCTCATCGGACTTGTTGCCGGTGTGGGTCAGCACACCGTCAATACCGATGCGCTCGCACAGGCCCTTCGCCATTACCTCGCCCGACTCGGTGTCGAGCAGCTGGTACTTCAGCGAAGAACTGCCAGCGTTGATTACCAATACTTTCATTTGCGAAAACTCCCTTATGCCGTATTTGGCGGCTTGCATAAAGCCGCGGAAGCCTATATAATAATGCTATATTTTTATTCTACACGATTCTTTGCAAATGTACAACCCCTTTTTCGAGGTTTTTACCTTGCAGACCGCTGTCATCTCACTGAAAGGAGCACCGTCATGACCGTATGCGGCATCACCGCCGAGTATAATCCGTTTCACACGGGGCATCTGCACCACATTGCCGAAACCCGGCGCAGCCTCGGCGAAACCGCCGTGATCGTATGCGTGATGAGCGGCAATTTCGTCCAGCGCGGCGATTTTGCCGTGCTGGATAAGTACGCGCGTGCCGAAATGGCCGTGCGCTGCGGCGCTGACCTCGTGGTTGAACTGCCGCTTGCGGCGGCGCTGTCCTCGGCGGAGGGCTTCGCCAAGGGTGCGGTGCAGACGCTGCACGCGCTCGGGTGCGGCACGGTGTCGTTCGGCGCGGAGACTGCGGATACGGATTTGCTTTTGCAGGCGGCAGAACTCCTGAACAGCCTGCCGATGAAGGGAGAATCCGGCTCTCCGCACCTGTCCTACGCCGCCAGACGGCAGGAAGAACTCAGCAAAGTCAACAAACAGGCTGCCGTTCTTTTGGATAACCCGAACAACACGCTCGCCGTGGAATACTGCCGCTTCCTGCTCCCGCTCGGGATGCGCCCGCTTGCGGTGCTCCGGCAGGGCGCGGCGCACGATGCAAAGGCGCCGAACAGCGGCTTTGCCTCAGCGAGTCTGCTGAGAGCGCATTTGCGAGACGGCGATTTCGCGTTCTGCGCACCGTTTCTGCCGCCTGCGGCTCGCGCCGTGTGGAAGGAGGCCGCAGATCGCGGTGAAGCGCCGGTCGCTCTGCCGGAGGACACACTGCTCGCGCTGCTGCGGACGGCACTCTATCAGGGCAGACTGCAGACCGGCTCGGCAGACGGCTTTGACGAGCGGCTGTGCAAGGCGGTCTATACGGCACATTCGTTCTCGGATGCTGTAGAAAAGGCTCGAACGCGGCGGTTTCCGGCGGCTCGTGTGCGCCGTGCGCTCCTGCGGTCTGTGCTCGGTGTGGAGGCGGATGCGCCGGTCTCCCCTGCTTATCTGCGCGTACTGGCGCTCGGTGTGCGCGGACGGGCGGCGATCAGGCAGGCTTCCCTGCCCGTTATCGTCAAGCCGGCAACGGAAAAACGGCTGCCCGAAAATCTGCAAGCGGCGCTCTGCCGCGATGCCTTCGCGGATGATCTGTTTGCGCTTGCACTTCCTGATCCCGAACGGAGAATCGGCGGCGGACATTTCCGCAAAACGCCGTTTTGTCTGCGCTGAATTGACAATCCTCTCATTTTGCTTTACAATAAACTTTAGCGTTGTAAAGTGAAATGAGGAGATTTTATGATTGGTCTTGGAACCATTGTAAATGTTGGCACGGTGCTTATAGGCACTACGATCGGTATACTGTTAAAAAACGGTCTGCCGAAACGCTTTGAAAAAACGGTCATGCAGGGACTGGGACTAAGCACCTGCTTTATCGGTATAGGCGGAACACTCAGCGAAGTATTGACCATACAGGATGGCGAAATCGGCACCCAGCATACCATGCTGCTTATACTCTGTCTGGCACTCGGCGCTGTCATCGGTGAAGCGCTGAATATCGAGCAGCGACTGGAGGATTTCGGTGCATTCTGTCAATCACACTTTGCTGCCAAAGGGGACAGCCGATTTGTTGAAGGCTTCGTTACCGCATCTCTTCTGTTTTGTGTCGGTGCAATGTCAATTGTCGGTGCATTAAACGATGGTCTGAATGGTGACCCAACCATGCTGATTGCCAAGGCTATTCTGGATGGTGTTGCCTCGATTCTCTTCGCCGCATCTCTCGGCAAGGGCGTATACCTGTCTATCGTGCCGATTTTCTTCTATCAAGGCGGCATTACATTGATGGCACGATTCATCCGTCCCTGGCTGACCGATGTCTTGATTGGTCAAATGTCGTGTGTCGGCTCCGTACTGATTTTTGCCATTAGCTTGAATCTCATCTTCAACAGCAAGCTGCGCGTTGGCAATCTGCTGCCTGCGATCTTCCTGCCGGTGCTGTTTTTCTTTCTGGCGCAGTTTTTCCCGACTCTCGGCACCTTATAAAATCGACACAGTTTGACTTTCTTTTCGCCCTCCCGTATAATGGATATAACATTTAACGAAACGGAGCCGTAAACTATGCTCGCTTACACTTATCGAAAACAGGGTGAGTTTGCCCTGCAGAACAAGCCGGAACCCGTTCTCACGCATGCAGGAGACGCGGTGGTGCGCGTTACCATGTCGAGCATCTGCACGAGCGATCTGCACATCAAGCACGGCTCGGTGCCGCGTGCCATACCCGGTATTACGGTCGGCCATGAGATGGTCGGCGTGGTCGAGCAGGTCGGTTCAGCAGTCAAAACCGTCAAGCCCGGCGACCGTGTAGCCGTCAACGTGGAGACGTTCTGCGGACACTGCTTTTTCTGTCAGCACGGCTTTGTCAACAACTGCACCGATCCCAACGGCGGCTGGGCACTCGGCTGCCGGATTGACGGCGGTCAGGCGGAGTACGTCCGCGTGCCGTATGCCGATCAGGGTCTGACTGTCATTCCCGACCGGGTTTCCGACCGGCAGGCGCTGTTTGCCGGCGATGTACTCGCCACCGGCTACTGGGCAGCCAGGATTTCCGAGATCCGGCAGGGCGACACCGTGCTTATCCTCGGTGCCGGACCCACCGGCATCTGCACCATGCTGTGCGCCATGCTGCATCACCCGCACAGGATCATCATCTGTGACCCCGATCCGGCGCGGCTGCGCTTTATGCGCGAGCACTATCCGGATGTGCTGACCATCACGCCCGAGCACGCGCAGGAGTTTGTGCAGCTCAACAGCCCGCACGGCGGCGCGGATGTGGTCTGCGAAGTGGCAGGCTCGGACGACAGCTTCCGTCTCGCGTGGGAGTGCGCCCGACCGAATGCGATCGTCTCGATTGTTGCACTGTACGACAAGCCGCAGACGCTTCCGCTGCCCGATATGTACGGCAAAAACCTCACGTTCAAGACCGGCGGCGTGGATGGCTGCGACACCGCAGAAATCCTGCGGCTGATCGAGTGCGGTCAGCTGGATACCACACCGCTCATCACGCATATTTTCCCGCTGAATGAGATCGAAGCGGCGTACGATCTGTTTGAGAAGCGCCGCGACGGGGTCATGAAGGTGGCAATTACGCCGCCGGAAAAATAATTGAGGATTGAAAATAGAAAATGGAGAATGGGCCACATGGTTTACCATTCTCCATTCCGCACCAATACAGCAGAAAAGCCACCGTATCATCCGATACGGTGGCTTTTATAGCATTATTTTTAATCAACCAGCTTATCCAGCTCGGCAACATGATGCGTGCCGGTTGCAGTCTGGTGCTCCGCCTGCTTGGCATACATGCCGACTACCGCAGCGGATTTCTTGATGGACTGCATCGTGCCCGCACCGGCTACGCAGCCGCCCGGACACGCCATGCCCTCGAGCAGATAGCCGTTGTACTTGCCGGCCTTGGCGGCCATCAGCAGCTTGCGGCAATCGCGCAGACCCTCGGCGTTGGCGACCTTGATCTCGCGGTCCGGGTGTTTCTCGTTGATGACGTTAACAACGGCCTTGGCTACGCCGCCGGATACCGCAAAGTTACGGCCGTCGGACGAAGCATCGTTGATGCCGTGCGGATCCTCCTTGAGATTTTCCACGTCGATATGACGGGCCTCGAAAATGCCGGCCATCTCCTCGAACGTCAGCACGAAATCGACCTCGCTTCGTACGTCCGAACGCATTGCTTCGAGCTTCTTTGCCGCGCACGGGCCGATAAACGCAACCTTTGCACCCGGCTGATGGTGCTTGACCAGTCGAGCAGTCAGCGTCATCGGGGTGAGCGCCATCGAGATGCAGTTGGCCTGTTCCGGGAACAGCTTCTTTGCCATCATCGACCACGCCGGACAGCAGGAAGTCGCCATGAACGGCAGCTTCTCCGGTACTTCCTCTACAAAGTCCTCGGCCTCCTGTGCCGCACACAGGTCAGCGCCGATGGCAACCTCGATAATATCGGCAAAGCCGAGGCGCTTCATCGCGGCACGCAGCTTGCCCGGTGTCATCTTCGGGCCAAACTGGCCGACAAACGCCGGTGCGACAGCGGCGTAGACACGCTCGCCCGCCTGAATGGCGCGGATCATCTGGAAGATCTGCGACTTGTCTGCGATCGCGCCGAACGGGCAGTTTACAAGGCACTGGCCGCAGGAAACGCACTTCTCGTAATCAATATCGGCTCTGCCATTGCAGTCGCTGTGGATGGCATCCATGCCGCAGGCTGCCGCGCACGGGCGCTCCTGACGGATGATGGCGTGATACTGACAGACATCCATGCAGCGGCCGCACTTGATGCACTTCTCCTGATCGATAACAGAACGGCCGTTGAAGCGGTCGAGCGATACTGCGCCCTTGGGACATACCTCAACGCACGGATGCGCCATGCAGCCCTGACAGCCGTCCGTGACCATGACCTCGTTCTCCTTGCAGGCGTGGCACGCGAACTTGATCACGTTGATGAGCGGCGGCGTGTAGTAGGTTTCCTCGCGGGTGGCAGCTTCGATGTTATCCGAAAGCGGCGCGTGCTCGGCAGCACTGCGGCACGGCAGACCCATCGCCAGACGCAGGCGTTCGCCGACGATAGCGCGCTCGAGGAAAATATCGTTGCGGATATTGCCCACTTCGCCCGGCATGATGTCGAACGGCAGTGCTTCGATACGGCGGTCGGTCGGCCACTCAGTATGGTACGCCATACGGGCAACCTCGGTGAAAATGCGGTGGCGGATCTCCTGAATACGGGTTTCTACACCTCTCATAGCCATAGTTTGTTTTATCCTCCTAATCCATATCGACCCGGAAAATCGGGTCGTCCCTGTCATACTATCTTGTGAGCGCTCCCGGCAGAGCGCACGAGTTCTTATAACAGGATACCATAAACAGGGCTTTCTGCAAAGGGTATTTGTAGATTTTTTAACAATTACTTTGTTACAATTTTACCTGTGTTTTTTGGGCATTCTGTTGAAAAACAACGCGCAGACGGACAGGTGTCTTTCTATCTCTTGCAAAATCGAAGGTTTTACGCTTGACGAAAAGCGAGAGGTACGCTCTGCGGCGCGCGGGAACGGTGCCCGCCAACGCATTTATGTTATAATAAATTTATCCTCTCTGTCAGGATACGCGATCCGCAATCGTATTATAGGTGAAGCAACGTTGCTTTCCAAAGGAGCTGAAACCAATGAAACAATTTGACAGGGCAGACGCCGAACGTCTGGTGCAGACGTACTCCGACCTGATCCTGCGGCTGGCTTACACCTATTTGAAGTCCACCCACGATGCTGAGGACATCTGCCAGAATATCTTCCTCAAGCTGCTGACCGGCGGTCAAACCTTTGACAGTCCGGCGCACGAAAAAGCGTGGATCATCCGCGCGACCGCCAACGCCTGCAAGGACAGCCTGCGCGCCGCGCACCGGCGCAATGTCGGTCTGGAAGCCGCTGCCGCGACACCCGCGCCTGCCGCACCGGATTCCGATGTGCTCGATGCGGTGATGGCGCTGCCGCGCAAATACCGTGAAGCAGTCTATCTGCACTACTACGAGGGCTATTCCGTGCGCGAAATCGCGTCTCTGCTCGGTCAGAGCGAGTCTGCCGTTTCCGCACACCTGAGCCGCGGGCGCAAAAGCCTGCGCACCACCTTGGGAGGGGATCTTTATGAACAGAGAGTATAATGATAACAAAATGTATAATTCCGCACTGGACGAGCTGCGCTTCTCCGACGAGGCGAAAAGCCGCATGGTCGATCGCCTGATGGCCGCCGCCGAGCAGCCGGAGCAGCCGGTTACCATTCATCGTGTACGCCGTTTTCCGCGCATCGCGGCGGTCGGCGTGGCTGCCGCTCTGGTGCTGAGCATCGGTGCGGGTGCAACCGGCGTATTCAAGTCCGCGAGCGACGCATTTGCCGGCGTATTCGGTCCGACAGCAGACACCGAAATCATCGACCAGATTGGCCACCCGATCGGCGCAAGCGATACCTCGAACGGCGTGACCGTCACTGCGGATGCGATCCTGTTCGATGGCTACAACTACCTTATCTCCTACACGCTCGAAAAGGAGGACGGTTCGGCGTTCGACTGCACGAAAAACCCGGATACCGGCCTGTACGACCTGTACTGGAAGCGTTCGGACAGCACCATCGGACGCGGCGTGGACGGTGCGTCCGGCAGCAGCTACTTCTATGACGAAAATCCGAGCGACAACGCTATCCAGTATGTCGAAACCATGTCGTACAACGATGCGGTGCAGACTGGCGGCACGGTTAAGATCACGCTCGGCGACCTGTGCGTGCTGAACAGTGAAAACGGTGAGCCGACAACTATCGCCAAGGGCGCATGGCGTCTCAAGTTTCAGCTGGACGCCGGCAACAGCGCCAAGGAGCTGCCTGCCGGTCAGACGATTGAGGTCAACGGCCTGAGCGCATCTGTTGACAAGGTTGTTATTTCGCCGATCGGCTACCATGTGGTGTACACGGTGGACGGCGAGGCGACGTTCGACACGCTGTACGACGAGAACGGCGAAGAGATTCCGCAGGAGAGCGGCCGCGAACCTGCCAGCGTGAGCAGCACATGGGAGTCCTACTCCGCGAAGCTGCTTGTCACCAAGACGGACGGTACTGTGCTCGATTTCTCGGATTGCGGCGGCAGCATGGATCCGCATGACGGCAAGACCGTCTGCACCCGCCAGGGCACGTTCGATACCATTCTCCCGCTTGATGAAGTGGCGTCCGTCACCATCGGTGATACTACGATTCCGGTAAAATAATCGGCGGAGTGCTTGCATTATCGCAAGATTGGTGCTATACTATATTCAAACGATAACACATTATCCATAGGCGTGGAAAACCCCGGAGGGTGCATCCTCCGGGGTTTTCTATTCCATTATACGGCGGCTTAAACCGGGGTTCTGGGAGTCACTTTACCTCCACTCATCGAACCACTTGCAGATGTAGTGTGCGACTACACTTGCCAAGATTGAGTAGATAAACGATAACGTATTGTTATCCACAGGCTGCACCTCCTTCCCGTTGCCGGGACTCGGTAAAGCAACAAGTTTATTATACCATACCGCCGTTTATTCGACAAGATTCGACAAAATGCAACGCAAAGTAAAAAGACCGATGAACCAAGGTTCATCGGTCTTTCTCTTATCTTCAAATCGTCGTCAGCAGCTTTGCGAACTCCGCACGGGTGAACGTACCCTGCGGCTTGATCATGCCGTCGCTGAAGCCCTGCACCAAACCCTTCTGCATACACAGTGCAACCGCATTTCGGCGGTCCGCCGAGATAGAGCCTGCGTCCTTGACAGACGCCAGCGTCTGTGCGGTTTCGGCATCACTCATAGCCGCAGTGCCGTCCGCCTGCAGCAGATTTGCAAAAAGCTGCATCGCATCCTCGCGGGTCATGGCAGCCGTCGGCCGGAAGTTATCGCTCAGGCCCTCGAGCAGACCGTTTGCATACACCGCGCTGACCGCATCCGAGTACCACTCGCCTGCGCGAACGCCTGCGGGCAGTGCGCCGCTGCCGGACAGACCGCGCTGACGCGCGATGGTCGTGCAGACTTCGGCCGCCGTGATCTTATCGTTCGGACGGAATTTACCGTTCGCGCCGGTCATCAGCTTGCGTTCGGTCACTGTATTGATATACTGCAGTGCCCAGCAGGTACTGCTTACATCGCTGTAGCCGGTCGCAACAGCCGAAACTTTGGGCGAATACGACGTCATCAACGCCTTATAGCACGCGCTGTTCCGGTTCAGTACATCGGAAAGCTGCTCAAACGTCAGCAGATATTCCTCTGTATAAGCTCGGCGGGAAGCGCTCTCGTATTCGTTGTAAAAATAGGTTACGCCTTTCGTGCTGATGCGCGGATAGCTGTACAGATAAATCGCATGATCGTCCGGCAGCAGTTTCTTGACCGTCTCGATGTAGTCACCGGTCAGCAGGTCGTTCAGTGTGTACTGCGTGCCGGTGTGCAGATCAAACGCCAGACAGTTATTCCAGACCGACGAACCGGCGCCTTTGCCGCTCTCACAGTTGGCCCAGACAACGAGCACCGTGCCTTCCACGGACGCACCGTAGCTGCCCTCGAGCGCATCATACTCGGCGGTAACGGACGGTCCCTTGAGGAAGAACGAGCGGATTTCGCTGTTGATGGTGTTCTGCACCTTTTTGTCGCTCAGGCCGCTGATCTCCGGAAAATCGACATCCCATCCATGCTCCGTGCCGTCCTGCTGATAGCCCATGAACTTTTCGTAATGCACGGTCTTTGCAGTGATGCCGCCGCCAAGGTCGAACGACTTCGGCTGCTCGAACAGCGTTTTGCCGCTGCGCAGATCAATATACTTACGGGTGTCGTCCTGCGTGACGCAGACCACGTTTTCGGTCAGAATGGTCGGGTTCTCCGCCTCTTTAACGGATGCTGCAAAGCCGCCGTTTTTGCGGAAGAAAATCAGCGTACCGTCTGCAGTGTTGTGCCACGACAGACCGTAGCGCAGCTCGGAGAAGCCGCTGATGTAGCTCAGCGTGCGGTAAGACAGGCTGCCGCCCGCATCCACCGCGGAAACCGAACCGTCCTCGCTGCGGGCCGCGTACAGGCCCTCGCCCATGTAGGACAGATAGTAATACGTCGGCGCCGTCAGCAGCTTGCCGGTGGTATCCATAATGCCCCAGCGGTTGATCTGACGAACCATGGCTTCGCCGCCGTGGAACTCCGAGATGGTGTTGTACAGAAACTCGGTCAGCAGTTTGCCCTCCGAAAGCGAATACAGCGCCTGATTGGTGCCGTTGGTGACGACCACCGTGCTCTCGCCGTAAATCGCCATGTAGGAAGGCGTTACGTCATTCGGCAGAGTGTACAGCACCGTGCCCTCGGTGTCGATTGCCTGATAATCGCCGTCCTGCGTCTGCACAAGCGTTCTGCCGTTTGAGAACGCGCCAGCCTTACGGTAGCTGCCCGAAAAGGCAGTCGAACCATCCTGCTTGACATAGGAATACAGACCGGTATCCGCATTTCTGCATAGTAGCAGTCCGTCCTCAAAGAAGCCGACCGCGCCCGGATATGAGCCAATGCGCTTGCCGTCAGTCGCATAATACACGCTGTGGTCAGTGTAACGATACGCAACCATCGTATCCGAAAAATCCACCGAAACCGGCGAATCCGTGTATGCAATGACGATCTTGCCCGTGCGGTCGATCACCGCCGTCTGCCACTGCTCGTTTTCTACGGCAGCGAGTCCGCAGTCCGCGAAATCGCCTGCCTGTGCGTAAGCAAACGGAAGCACGGTCATGCCGTCCTCATCCAGATAGCCTGCGCGTGTCACGCCGTCAATGTCGGTGTACTCTGCCGGAAAAATGGTGCCGGCCGCCGCCGCGCTCACCAGCATCACACACGCAACCGCCAGCGCGGAAAGTGTTTTTTTGAACATATGCTTCACCTGTTATATTGTGTAAAGTTCTCTATCCTTGTTATTCTTATACAATATACATTATAAGCAATCACGCACGCTCATACAAGGTCAGGCGGCAAAGTGTAACAATGGTGAAACAACCCGCCGGAATGTTACGATTATGTTACATTCCCAGAATGCACATCAGTTTCCGATAATCGGTGTTGCGCTCTTGGCGATGGATACCTTTTCCACATACGGCACATGCGCGTAAACGTTGGCTGTGGTGGAGATGTCGGAATGCCCCAGCCAGTCCTGAATCTGCTTGAGCGAAAAGCCCTGCTGCAGCAAAATCGTTGCAACCGAATGCCGTAAATCATGAAACCGGATACGCGGCAGGCACGCGCGGCGGCACACCCGCTCGAACTCACGCGAAATGTAATCCGGCCGGAGCGGCGAACCGTCCTCACGGCAGCAGACGTAATCGCTCTGGCAGTAGGCTTTGCCGTACTTTTTGCGGTTGGTGTTCTGTCTGCGGCGCAGATCGGTCAGATACCGCCGGAGCGAGTCGGACAGCGGCAGCGTCCGATAGCTGGATTTGGTCTTTACGCTGTCCGCGTAGATCACGCGTCCGGAGGACAGCACCGCCGTATGATTGATGACCATGCTCCGTGCCCGAAAATCCACGGCGCACCAGCGCAGACCGGCGCACTCGCTGCGGCGCAGACCATACGTTGCCGCCAGCACAAACGCCGCCTCTGCCGGTGACTGCAGCGCCGCTGCCAGAAAAATGTTGATCTGCGTCCGGTCGTACACCTGTCCTCGAAAGCGCGTCCGCTTGGGCAGCATGACATTATCCGACGGATTCGTCGGGATAATCTGCAGTGCTACCGCGTATTTCAGGCACTTGTGCATGATGGAATGAAACTTGACGATCGAAGTCGGTGAAAGCCCCTGATCGAATTTCAGGTTGACAAAATCCTGAAAATCCATCGGCCGTGCCGTAGCAAGCGTTGTTCCTCGTGCGGTGAAAAACGGCTTGATGTGCTTTTCAAATGCGTAACGGTAGCCGTCCATCGTGTTTTCGCGCACCTGCGTTTTCATCTGGGTCAGCCAGCGGTCCATGAAGTCTGCAAACGGCGTTTTCGCTTCGGTCGAGTAGCGCAACCGCATCAGGTCCTCCGGACGCATGATAAAGTGAATATAGCCGTCCTCCTCGTAAATGCGTATGTTCTCCATTGAGAAGCCTCCTGTAAAAATAGTCATCCTGCAGCATTCGGCAGCACCGCACACTGAGAGCTGCGGTGCTGTCTTATCCTGCATTTCCATATTCTACGAAAATTCGACCAAATTCGACAATATTCAATTTGCACAGAAAAGCAACAAAAAACCGCTCTGAATCTGCATTCAGAGCGGTTTTATCGGTTTTATGGCAATCAGATTGTGCGGACAGAGATCATACCTTCGATCGCGCGCAGCTCGTCGAGGTTGGCCTCGGTGGGAGCCTCTGCGGTGTCGATGATGGTGTACGCATAGTCACCCTTGGAACGGTTGCCCATATTCTCGATGTTGCAGCGAACAACGGAGGTGATGGACGCGATCATGTTCGGGATGTTCTTGTGGATCATGCAGATGCGGTAGCCGCCTTCGTACGGAACCTTGAGGTTCGGGAAGTTGACAGAGTTGCGGATGGTGCCCTTCTCGAGGTACTCGGTGATCTCGTAAACGGCCATCTTAGCGCAGTTGTCCTCGCTCTCCGGCGTGGACGCACCCAGATGCGGGAGCGTGATGGCATTCTCCTGCTCGAGGATCTCGTCGGAAGCAAAGTCGGAAACGTATGCTGCAACCTTGCCGCTCTCGAGTGCCTTGGCCATTGCCTTGGTGTCTACCAGCTCGCCGCGCGCGAGGTTGATGACGCGAACGCCGTCCTTCATCTTCTCGATCGCCTCTGCGCTGATGGTGTTCTTCGTGTCAGCGTTCAGCGGAACATGAATGGTGATGTAGTCGCAGTTTGCGAAAATCTCGTCCAGCTCGGTAACGTGCTTGACCGAGCGGTCGAGCTTGAGTGCGCCGTCAACCGACAGGTACGGGTCATAGCCCCAGACCTCCATATCCAGGCCAACAGCCGCGTTTGCAACCTTAACGCCGATCGCACCCAGACCGATGATGCCCAGCTTCTTGCCGGCGATTTCCGGGCCTGCGTAGGTGGACTTGCCCTTCTCTGCAGCAGGACCGATATCCGGCGTGCCCTTGAGGCCCTTAACCCAGTTTGCGCCCTGTACCACCTTGCGGGAAGCCAGCAGCAGTGCACAGATAACCAGCTCCTTAACGGCGTTAGCGTTTGCACCCGGCGTGTTGAAGACTACGATGCCTTCCTCGGAGCAGCGGTCGATCGGAATGTTGTTGACACCGGCGCCTGCACGCGCGATGCAGCGCAGGTTCTTCGGGAACTCGACGTCATGCAGCTTGGCAGAACGAACCAGAACGGCGTCATAATCGGTGAAATCCTCGGCGCAGGTGTACTTTGCCGGGTCGAGGTCGTCCAGACCTACCTTCGAGATCTTGTTGTAGAGTTTTACATTATACATAATCGGAATACTCCTCTTTGTTCGATCATTAACCGTAGGGCGCGACGACTCGGCGCGCCGTATATGCCAGCTGCACTCATTTAAGAGCGGCGCGCCGAGTCGTCGCGCCCTACGGAATCATGTTCCTATATGGATAGAAATTACTTGTTTTCTTCAGCGAATTTCTTCATGAAGTCGATGAGCTTCTCAACGCCTTCGATCGGCATTGCGTTATAGATGGAAGCACGCATGCCGCCTACCGAACGGTGGCCCTTCAGGTTGGACATGCCGGCTGCCATGGACTCCTTGGCAAACTTTGCGTCCAGCTCGTCGTTGCCGGTGCGGAAGGTTACGTTCATGTGGCTGCGGGAATCCTTTGCGGCTACAGTCTTGTAGAAGTCCTGAGAATCGAGGTAATCGTACAGCATGGAGGAACGCTTTTCAGCACGCTCCTGCATAGCCTTTACGCCGCCCATATCTTCAACCCACTTGGCAACCAGACCGAGTACATAGATGCCGTACGTGGGAGGCGTGTTGTACATGGAATCCTTGTCAGCCATGGTCTTCCAGTCCAGCATAACCGGGTACTTCTCGAGCGGATAGTTGCCGAGCAGATCCTCGCGGACGATGACAACGGTAACACCGGCCGGACCCATGTTCTTCTGCGCGCCGGCGTAGATGACGCCATACTTGGAAACATCAACCGGCTTGGACAGGATGTTGGAGGACATATCCGCTACCAGCTCAACGCCTGCCGGGGTCTCGGGATCGTACTGATACTCGGTGCCGTAGATGGTGTTGTTGGCGCAGATGTAGAAGTAGTCGGCATCCGGACGGATATCCAGCTCATCCTGCGTCGGAACGTGGTCGAAGTTGGTCTCCTTGGAGGAGAATGCAGCGTGCATGTCTCCGAACTTCTGTGCTTCCTTGTAGGCCTTGGAAGCGAAGCTGCCGGTCAGCGCGTAGTCAGCCTTGCCGGTCTTCAGCAGGTTCATCGGGATCGCTGCAAACTGGGTGGTAGCACCGCCCTGCAGGAACAGAACCTTGTAGTTATCCGGAATGGAGAGTACGCGGCGCAGCGTAGCCTCGGTCTCCTTGATGATGCCGTCATATACCTTTGAACGGTGACTCATCTCCATGACTGACATACCGGAGCCCTGATAGTTCAGCATGTCGGCTGCACAGCGCTCAAGCACCGGAACCGGAAGCATGGAGGGGCCTGCGGAAAAATTGTAGATACGATTGTCTGCCATAGTGAATAGCCTGCCTTTCAAATATAAGCGTAAAGACGTTCCCGGTTTACATATCACGGTCTGTCGCGGTGATATTACTTTTATGAATGGAACGTATTATTTATTATAATACAAAGCTCTGCCGTTTGCTACCGAAAAATGTCCCAAAAAATTCGCAATGAATGATTGATTGTCTGCACATTGTGGACAGTCCATGAAAATTAGTAATGCGTAATCAAAAATCAGTAATTTTTTGTGATAGGTAAATGTACGGCTGCGAATATGGACTGCACCCATGTTCTCTCTTATGACTGTTTATCCGGACTACTGCAGGGCGGGGTGACCCCACCCCGCCCTGCACTAACACTTTTAGAAAATATTATAGGCAATACCGCATAATTGAACAAGAGTGATTTGCGAGTAAATTTTGCGTACTGACGAGGCACAGTTTTGCGGTAATACTTGATGTATTACCGTGAAACTGCAACAAAGTCAGGACACAAAATTTCCGCAAAGCACCGCCGCTTTAATTGTGCGGTGTTGTCTATACTGTGTTATTCTCAATTTGCCAACCTACTCCCCTTCTGCTATACTGATAGTCAGTTATAATAGTAAGGAGTCAACTGTATTATGCACCACCGCCGACCGGCTGCGCCGCGCAGCCACCGTCCCAATCATAGACAGATCAACCGCCTGATGCCGTTCACGACGGCACCGCTGTTCCATGCTCTGCAGCTGCTCGAGACCGGCGACTCCGCGCGGTTTCACATGCCCGGGCACAAGGGTGAGCCGGTTTTCAACACATACGCGGATATTTTTGCTATCGACTTTACCGAAACCTACGGCACCGGCAACCTGTACACCGGCGAAGGTCCTATCCGCGATGCGGAGGTTGCCGCCGCGCGGTATTTCGGCTCGGAGGACTGCTTTTTTCTGACCGGCGGCTCGACACAGGGCATTCTCGCCATGCTCGGCACAGCGGTCGGACGCGGCGGCGCTGTCCTGCTCGACCGCGAGGTACACAAGTCCGTCTGCTACGGCTGCGCGCTGCTCGGCATTACGCCGTATTTCTTTTCTGCACCGCTGATCGAGCCATTCGCGGTTTCCGGTGCGCTTCCGGTCAAGGATGCGGAAGCACAGCTGATCGCGCATCCGGAGATCAAGGCAATCCTTCTGACCTCTCCGACCTATTACGGCATCCGGCGGGCGATTCCCGAGTTTGCCGATCTGTGCCGCGCGCACGACAAGCTGCTGCTCGTAGACGGTGCACACGGTGCACACTTCCCTGCCGTCGGCCTGCCGACGCCGGTCGCGGAAGGTGCGGATATTGCCGTGCTTTCCATGCACAAAACGCTGCCGTGCATGGGACAGGGCGCCGTTCTGCTCTCCGCGGCAGGCGTGGACCGCCGCGCACTGCGCGAAAACACCATGCTGTTCGGCACATCCAGTCCGTCCTATCCCATTATGGCATCCATTGACCTTGCGCGTGCCTACACCGAGGGGCCCGGTCACGCGGAGTACCGCCGCTCGGCGGAAACCTGCGCCGAACTGCGTGCCTATGTGCAGCACCGAACCATGTTCACCGCACTGACCGAGGATCATTTTCCTGCGCTTGACCCATGCCGTCTGACGGTGTGCACCGCCGGAACCGACATCACCGGTCACCAGCTGGCCGATACGCTGTGGAGCGAATGCGGCGTAGCGTGCGAGATGGCGGACGACCGCAATGTTGTGTTCATCCTCACCGGCTCCGACCCGAACGGTGCGATCAGCCGTCTGAAACGCGGTCTGCGGCGCATTTCCAGACGGCGCGAGCTGATTCCCCTGCCGTCCCTGTCCGCACCGTTTCCGCCCGCCGAGCGCGTGATGAGCGTGCGCGACGCATGGTTCTCACAGACCGGCAGAGTCCAGCCTGCCGCTGCCGAGGGTCTGGTCTGCGCCCGTCCGGTCACGCCGTATCCGCCCGGTGTGCCGCTGCTCTGGCCCGGCGAGAAAATTACAGGAGCGCACATTGCACTTATCCGTGAAAGATGGTACAATACAATAGATGAAATAACCGTTGTTGTCCATCAATAACGCATCTCATCCAAGCAAACGATATGTTTCCGCGCAGCAATGCGTATAGGAGGTTACTATTATGAAAATGGTACTGGCTATCATCAATTACGATGATTCGCAGGATGTTATCTCCAGCCTGATGAAAGCAGGCTTCTCCATCACCAAGCTGGCGACCACCGGCGGTTTCCTCAAAGCAGGCAACGTCACGATCCTGATCGGTCTGGACGAGAGCAAGCTGGATGAGTGCTTTGACATCATCCGCGAGCACTCCTCCTCCCGCAAGCAGATCATGCCGGCAACTGCTGAGCTCGGCATGGGCTTTTTCCCGTCCACGCCGGTGCAGGTTGAAGTCGGCGGCGCAACCGTATTTGTACTCAACGTCGAGCGTTTTGAAAAGCTGTGATTTCATTTGACGCACTTGCAGGCAACAATGCGCTCAAAAACAGCCTGAAGCATGCGCTGAACGAGCGGTTTCCGCAGACCGTGCTGCTGTCCGGTGACGATCCGGCGGCGCTCAAAACCCTTGCGACTGTACTCGCGGCCGGTATTTTATGCGAAGGCGCGGGCAGTCATCCTTGCGGAAACTGTCTGCCGTGCCGCAAGGTGGAGCAGGGTGTGCACCCGGATCTGATGATCGTGGACGAAGGAGAGGCCGAACTCAAGGTCGATCTGGCGCGTCAGCTCAAGGCGGAAAACGCCATTATCCCGAACGACGGAGAACGCCGTGTGACAGTCATTCACCATGCACAGAATCTCAATCCCATGGCGCAGAATGCGCTGCTCAAAGAGCTGGAGGAGCCGCCTGCGTATGCGTTCTTCATTCTGACCGCCGAGCAGCCGGATTCGCTGCTGCAGACCGTGCGCTCGCGCTGCACTAAATTTGCGCTCGAGCCGTCGCAGGCGGCGGTGTCGGACGAGGAAGCGGCAAGCCTGCTTGCACCTTATCTCTCTGCGATTGCCGAACGGCGCGAGGACCGCATGATGCTCAGTGCAATGGGTCTGGAAAAGACGCCGCGCCGCGCACTCTCAGGCGTGCTCGGCATTCTGCAGACCGCTGTCCGGGACGCGATTTTCGTCTCGAAGGCTCTGCCGCAAAAGCCGCTGCAGCCTGCACTCCGCAAACAGACGCAGGCACTCGCCGGCGCCGTCAGTATGGAACGTCTGTTGGCGGTCTACGATTTTATTGATGTGCTGATCGACCGTGTGTCGCGCAACGCGGCATCCGCGGCTGTCACCTGTGCATTAACGAGCGATATTTACCGCATCTGTTACGCTTCCTAAGCGTTTCCATCATACAGGAGGAAAACTTTTTGACAACAATAATCGGAGTTCGTTTCAAATCGAACGGAAAAATGTATTATTTCGACCCGCAGGGTCTGGAAATCGCACCCGGTACGGGTGTGATCGTCGAGACGGCACGCGGCGTGGAATACGGCGACTGCGTGCAGGGCAACACCGATGTGCCCGATCAGCAGGTCGTGCAGCCGCTCAAGCGCGTGGTCCGTGTGGCAACCGAGACCGATATGAAAACGCTCGAGCGCAACAAAAAGCGTGCCGACGAGGCGTTTATTATCTGCAAGCAGAAGATCGAGGACCGCGGTCTGGAAATGAACCTTGTCACCGCGGAATGCACCTTTGATATGAACAAGCTGCTGTTTTACTTCACCGCAGACGGTCGTGTGGACTTCCGCGAGCTGGTTAAGGACCTTGCGAGCGTGTTCCGTACCCGCATTGAGCTGCGCCAGATCGGCGTGCGCGATGAGGCAAAGATGATCGGCGGTCTGGGCTGCTGCGGCCGCGAGCTGTGCTGCAGCTCGTATCTCGATGATTTCCATCCGGTCTCCATCAATATGGCAAAGGATCAGAACCTGTCGCTCAATCCGGCGAAGATTTCCGGTGTGTGCGGCCGTCTGATGTGCTGTCTCAAGTATGAGCATGAGGCCTACGCCGAGCTGCAGAAGGTCACGCCGCGTCAGGGCAGCGTGGTCGATACGCCGGAAGGCCGCGGCAAGGTGATTTCCACCCAGATGCTGCGCGGCACCTGCAAGGTGCAGCTGGACGACAGTCCGGAGCACTCGCTGACCGAGTTCCAGTGCACGCAGTGCTGCATGGTAAAGGGTGCGTGCCGCAACCGTCAGAATGCCGCCGCTATGGCCGAGGAACGCCGTAAGCGCGAGGATCAGGAGGATGCTGCCGCTCCCGCACCCAAAAAGGATGCACCGAAAAAGAGCGAGACTCCGCATCAGAAGCCGCAGCAGCCGCGTCCGCCGCGCAAGCCTGCCCCGCAGCAGACTGCAGGAGACGAACTGCCCGAAGATGCTCAGAATGAGCTGTCTCCGGACGGTGAAGGTGCGCCGCGCCGTCGCCGCCGCAGAGGCGGAAGACGCCGCCGCAAGCCGAATGGCGAAAACGGTGCTCCGGAACAGAATTCCGGCGAAGAATGAGAAAAAGAGCGAAACCGCATGGTTTCGCTCTTTTTTGCGCAAATACAGTCGTTCCCCTCTCTGCAAGCGCAGGGAAGCAAATTGACTTCAATGAATCGCGCTTTCTATCATTCTCGTTCTTATTTTGCCGTGGCAGCGTACTTATCAACCAGCGTCTGCGCCATTTCCATCGCTGTCTCGCCCTTATTCAGGCGCAGCGACAGATACGGTGTCGAACCGGCATTGAGCAGCAGGCGGCCCTTGAATTCACTGTCGCCGCAGAGCGCGGACAGGCGCGCGAAATCGGTCTCGGAGAAGGTGAGCAGCAGTCGTCCGTCCTGCTGCTTGATCTCCGCAATCCCCTGCTCGCTGGCCTTGGCACGCAGCAGCGCGATATCCAGCAGCGCGATGGCCTCCGCAGGCGGCTCACCGAAGCGGTCGATCAGCTCATCGAGCATATCACTGCGCTGCTCGTCCGTGCGGATAAGCGCGATACGGCGGTACAGATCGACACGCTGTCCCGCATCCGCAACATAATCAGCGGGAAGATTGGCAGAAATCAGCAGCTCGGCCGCGCAATCGACACGCGGCTTGGGTGTTTCGCCCTTCTCCTCCTGCACAGCCTCTTCGAGCAGCTTGAGGTACAGATCATAGCCGACGCTCATCATGTGGCCGGACTGCTCGGGACCAAGCACATTGCCGGCACCGCGAATTTCCAGATCACGCATGGCAATCTTGAAGCCCGAGCCGAACGCCGCGAACTCACGAATCGCGCCAAGGCGCTTCTGTGCGATCTCACTGAGCGCCTTGCCATGCCGATAGCACAGGTACGCATACGCATGGCGCGACGAACGACCGACACGGCCGCGAATCTGGTGCAGCTGCGCCAGACCCATATTGTCTGCGTTCTCGATGATGAGCGTGTTCGCGTTCGGAATGTCAATGCCGGTTTCAATAATTGTGGTGCAGACCAGAATATCAATCTCGCCGTCCGCCATCTCGTTCATAACCTTTGCAATCTCTTTCTGACCCATTTTGCCGTGAACGATGCCGATTCGCGCATCCGGAAGCCGCTGCTGCCACATGTTCGCACATCGCTCGATGGACTCCACGCGGTTGTGCAGGTAGTATACCTGTCCGCCGCGTCCCAGCTCACGCCGGATGGCATCAAGCAGCACGCCGTCGTTCTGCTCAAGCACGAACGTCTGCACCGGATGGCGGTTCTGCGGTGGCTCCTCGATGGAGGACATATCGCGGATACCGGACAGCGCCATGTTGAGCGTGCGCGGGATCGGCGTTGCCGACAGCGTGAGCACATCCACGTTTTTGCTCATTTCCTTGAGCGTTTCCTTGTGCCCGACGCCGAACCGCTGTTCCTCGTCCACGACGAGCAGACCGAGATCCTTGAACTTGATCTTCTTGTTGAACAGCTTGTGCGTGCCGATAACCAGATCGACCGAGCCCGCCTCCAGCTTTTTGAGCAGCGCAGTCTGCTCCGAGCCGGTCTTATAGCGCGTGAGCAGCTCGATCGTGATCGGGTGACCCTGAAAACGCTGCATCGCGGTCAGATAATGCTGCCGCGCAAGCACAGTTGTCGGTACGAGGATAGCCGCCTGCTTGCCCGCGAGAATGCACTTCATCACGGCACGCAGCGCGACCTCGGTCTTGCCGAAGCCAACGTCGCCGCACAGCAGGCGGTCCATCGGACGGTCGGACTGCATATCGTCCTTGATCTCGGCAATGCAGCGCAGCTGGTCATCGGTTTCCTCGTAGGGAAAATCCTCCTCAAACTCGCGCTGCCACGCGTCGTCCGGCGGGAAGGCGTAGCCCTTGACCTTGGCGCGCTCGGCATACAGCTTGATGAGGCCCTCGGCAAGCTCCTTTGCAGCCGCTTTGGCGCGTGCTTTCGCCTTGCTCCAGTCCGCGCCGCCGAGCTTGTTCAGCCGCACGCGCTCGTTGTCGCCGCCGCCGATGTATTTGGAGATGAGGTCGAGCGATGTCGCGGGAACGTACAGAAAATCCGTGCCCGCAAACGCAATTTTGATGAAATCGCGCTCGGAACCGTCCACCGTCATGCGCTCCATGCCGATAAACCGACCGATACCGTGGTGCTCGTGCACGACCAGATCACCCGGTGTCAGGTCGGTGTACGACTTCACCTTATCACGGTTGGACTTCTTGACCTGCGTTTTCTTCCGTCGGGCAAGAACCTGTCCCTCGGTCATGACAACAAGACCGAGATCGGGATACTCAAAGCCGGCAGACAGCGTGCCCTCCATGATGTTGACACAGCCGCCCTTGGGCAGCAGATCGCTGATTTTTACGTTGAGACCGGTGTCGGTCAGCGCGTCCAGCATGTTCTGGCAGCGCAGCGCACTGCCGCACACGACCGCCACCGCGCGTCCCTGCTCGGTATAGCTGCGGATATCGGCAGACGCCATGTCGAGGTTGCCGCCGTAGGCGTTCATCTGGTTGGCGATAAAGTTTTCCAGATGCTGCGGCGTCAGCTCGGCTACGTTGTTGAGAAAGCTGTCCAGACGCAGAATCTGGCGCTTCACGCCGCACACACCGACAAAATCCAGCGCATACTCACCAAGGGCGGGCGGCATTTCGCCACGCTCGAGCAGAGCAGTTACATCGTCGGCTACACGCGCGTGGAAATCGCGCACCGCGTCGCGCAGACGGGGCGTGTCCTCGATGATAACGATGGCATTTTCGGGCAGATAGTCGAACGCGGTCGCCATTTCGGGATAAATGAGCGGCATATACTTGTCCGCTGCGGGCAGCGAACCGGTCTCGCGCAGACGTTCTGCGTCCCGTTCAAGGTTAGTCTGCAAATCCGCGTGCTGCTTCTTCCGGCGGGTCGAGGTGAGTGCCAGAACAGCCTTTGCCAGTCCTGCCGCACCGCCCTTCGCCAGTGCCGGAATGGATTCCATGCACGGCAGACAGCGCAGGCACTCGCACTGCTCCAACCGGCGCTGACTGCCGACGTCGAACGTGGAGATTGAGTCAATCTCATCGTCCCAGAATTCCACGCGGTACGGGTGCTCCGCCTGCGGCGGAAACACATCGAGGATGCCGCCGCGAATGGAAAACTGACCGGTGCCTTCGACCTGTACGCAGCGCTCGTAGCCTGCGCGTGTGAGCGACTGTGCCAGCTCATCCAGCGGCGCGGTTTCACCGGTGGCCAGCGACACGATTGCCGCCTTGAGCGCCTCCGGCGGCATGGTGCGCTGGGCTGCCGCCTGCACGGACGCGACCGCAAAATGCGCTTCCGCCAGCTCGTCCAGTGCTGCCAGACGGCGCTGCTCGTAGCCGCGCGACACACCGACTACATCCGCCATCACCAGCTCACGAGAGGGCAGCTGTACAATGTCACGCTCGGAAAAACCGCGCAGATCAGCGGCAAATCGATTCGCAGCGTTATCATCGTCGGTCAAAACCAGTACCGGACGGCCTGTATCCAGTCCTAACGCCGCCGCCAGATGCGCCTTATGGATGGCTGATAAGCCAACCGCCAGCACCGGAGTTTTGCCCTCATCAACGGCTTGTTTTAACTGTTTGTATTCTTTTAGAAAAGTTATACTTTTTGTAATTTCGTTCAAGAGGTTCACCTCCCTTTCATAATGGAAAATGGAGGAGTCCGCCTGTAAAGGCGGTTATTGAATAATCGCGCAAAGCGCGATACCAGCGCAGCGCGACTGAAGTCTGCGCAAGGATAGCGCTAATTCTCAATTCTCCATTATTCATTCTTAATTACTGAGACACCAAAAGGGCAGATTTCTCAATCTGCCCTAATGTTATGCGTATTTTTTGCGGAATATGCGTGTTAGTCTGCCTTGTGGCAGGTCTCACAGTCTGCATCGCAGCCGAGAATCTCCGCCGGGTCCTTGCCCAGACGCTTGTAATAGTCGGAAATTGCAGAGCGCAGCGCTTCCTCTGCCAGCACGGAGCAGTGCATCTTTACCGGCGGCAGACCGTCCAGAGCCTCAGCAACGGCCTTGTTGGTCAGCTTGAGCGCTTCCTCCAGGCTCTTGCCCTTTACCATCTCGGTAGCCATCGAGCTGGTTGCGATTGCCGCGCCGCAGCCGAAGGTCTTGAACTTAACATCCTCGATGATGCCGTCGTCCGACACCTTGAGGTAAATCTTCATAATATCGCCGCACTTTGCGTTGCCGACCTCGCCGACACCGTTTGCGTCCTCAATCTCGCCAACATTGCGCGGATGCGTAAAGTGGTCGAGCACCTTTTCACTGTACTGCATAAAATCTATCTCCTTTTTGTCCAATCAAATGAATATATTGCAGGAAAATCAATCGTAGGGCGCGACGACCCCGGCACGCCGAGTCGTCGCGCCCTACGGGATACGTTTCTGCTTATCTTAATGTGCGTGCAGCTCGGTTGCAGCGGTCAGGTTAGGATGACCGTTCTCCCAAACCGGGCTCATCGAGCGCAGCGTCTTAACGACGTCGGTGACGGTCTCGATGATATAGTCAACATCCTCCTCGGTATTCTGCTCGCCAAGGGTCAGGCGCAGAGAGCCATGCGCGATCTCATGCGGCAGACCGATCGCCATCAGAACGTGAGACGGATCGAGCGAACCGGTGGAGCATGCCGAACCGGTGGAGCCGCATACGCCTGCGTTATCCAGTCGCAGGATCAGGCCCTCGCCCTCAATCGCCTCAAAGACGAACGAAGCGGTGCCCGGCAGACGGTTTACCGGATCGCCGGTATAGTGGGAGTACGGAATGTTCTCCATGATGCCCTTAACGAGCTTGTCCGTCAGCTTCTTGACGTAGCCCATCTTCTCATCCAGACCTTCAACGGCCTCCTTCATCGCTGCTGCCAGACCGATGCAGCCTGCGGTGTTCTCGGTGCCGGAAACCAGACCGCGCTCCTGACCGCCGCCGTATACCAGCGGCTCAAGGGTGATGCCCTTCTTCACATACAGCACGCCGGTGCCGCGCGGACCGCGGAACTTATGACCGGACAGGGACAGCATATCGATGCCCATCTCCTGCACGTCAATGTGCATATGGCCGACAGCCTGAACCGCGTCGGTGTGGAACTTTGCGCCAACCGAATGCGCCAGCTCGGCAATCTGCTTGATCGGCTGAATCGTGCCGATCTCGTTGTTTGCCGCCATAACGGAAACCAGTGCGGTGTCCTCAGAGAGCTCGTTTTTCAGCTGCTCAAGATCTACACGGCCTTCCTTATCTACATTCAGATAGGTAACGCGGTAGCCCTCCTTCTCCAGCGCCTCGCAGGTGTAAAGCACTGCATGATGCTCGATCTTGGAGGTGATGATGTGCTTGCGGCCCTTGGAGGACGGACCGTGCATAAAGCCGCGGATCGCAAGGTTGTCCGCCTGCGAGCCGCCGCCGGTGAATACAATCTCACCCGGTGCATAGTCGTTCTTCTCGTTGACCGGCTCTGCCGCGTTCAGGCACTTGCCGACAACGGTACGCGCATCGTTGAGCGCTTCCTTTGCCGCACGGCCGATGCGGTACAGAGAGGACGGGTTGCCGTAGTTCTCGGTCAGCCACGGCTTCATAGCGTTGAACGCAGTTTCGGACATCGGGGTCGTCGCCGCGTTATCCGCATATACAAATCTCTTTTCCATAGTATATCTGCCTTTCTTTGTCCAAAAAGGTTGTCTTAAACACAAGCTGAACAGGCGGTTTTCGACACGCGAAAACCCGAGTAAAATGATAGGTTCAGCGGGTACTACTAATATACACCCGAAACGGGTATTTTAGCAAGTGAAAAACTGACGAAACAGCACGCATATCCTGCTGCATTTTGCATTAGTTTGTGCATTTTGTGTAGTTTTATAAGGAGGTTAGCCATGTTTTACCGGTGCGTGTGCGTATCGAGGCGCTTTTTCAGCCGTTCGAGCACCTCGGTATAACGCTCGGAGCGGGCGGTCGGGTTGCCGCGCAGCAGGCTCTTGCGGGTGCGGCCGAGTGCGGCTGCCCGCTCGTCAAAGCGGCGCTGCAGCTCGTCGAGCTTGGCCTGCAGCTGCTCGCGTGCAGCTTCGGTCTGCGCCCTGCGCTCGTCGGAGCGCATCTCATGCACGGCGGCAAGCTGTTCCTTCGCATCGTCCATTTTCTCGGAGAGCTGCGCTTTCGCGTCGGCAAGCTGCTCCCTGGCATCGTCCACACGCTCGGCAAGCTGTGCCTTCGCCTCGCCCACCTTCTCAGTGAATTCGCCGTGCGCTTCCTCTACACGGTAGGACAGGTTGGTCAGACCGACAAGCGCAGTCTCGGACAGCTGCTGTCGCAGCTCGGCTCCCTGCTCGCGCAGACGGTCGAGTTCCTCGAGCACCTTGGCGAGATCGAGTGCGCTGCGTACGGATACGATCACATCGCTGATAAATGCCGCCGAAAACAGAACGTCGATCACGATCAACCCGATAAACGGCAGACCGAGCACCAGCTTTTCAATCGGCGGATGAATGACGCTCGTCAGGATCAGGCCGAGAAAGCCCCAGCACAGTGACGAGCGCAGGCAGATATAGCCCTGAAACTGGAATCTCTGCTTGGAGTAATCCCAGTATTTTACCTTGAATATCTTCTCCATCACCACACCGACAATGTATTCAAACACAGTCGCCGCGATCATGCTCGCCAGATACAGCCACACCGGATGCTGCTTTAACGGCAGAGAAACATGCAGCAGGATCACGGCGCCGAAACCGTAAATCGGCAGCATGGGGCCGCGCAGGAAGCCGCGGTTGACCAGTCTGCGCTGTCCTACCGAGACCACGGTGGACTCAAAGCACCAGCCGAGCATACAGTACAGGTAGAAAACCAGCAGCCACTGGGCAGCGGAATAACTGTAATACACGCTCTCACTCCTCATGATTTGGATTTCGTATTTATTTATTTTATCGAATTTTTTGACTTTTTGCAAGGGGAACGATATAATAGAATCATACCATTTTAATAGGAAGGGTAGGAACGCCTAATGCTGAATTTTAATCTGCACACCACGACTGAGATTGTATTTGGTAAAGATATTGAGGAACAGATCGGCCCGCGCCTGAAAGAACTCGGCGCACATCGCATCCTCGTACACTTCGGCGGCTCGAGCGCCCGTACCTCCGGTCTGCTCGACCGTGTGGAAAAAAGCCTGTTTGCGGCGGGTCTTGCCTTTGTTGAACTGGGCGGTGTATCGCCGAACCCGAAGGTATCGCTTGTTCGCAAGGGCATTGCACTGGCAGAGCGAGAGGGCATCGACTTTGTGCTGGCAGTCGGCGGCGGCTCGGTAATCGACTCAGCGAAGGCCATCGCCATGGGCGTTGCCACCAAAACCGATCCGTGGCAGTTTGCATCTACCGGCACAAAGCCGGATACCACCCTGCCGGTCGGCACTGTACTGACGCTGGCAGCCTCTGGCTCGGAAAGCAGCAACTCCTGCGTACTCACCAATGAGGAGACCAAGGAGAAGCGCGGTATCACGAGCGAGACCAACCGTCCGCGCATCAGCTTCCTTGATCCGGAGAACACCTATACCGTGTCCAAATTCCAGACCGGCTGCGGCATTGTGGACATCATGATGCACACGCTCGAGCGTTACCTCACGCCGGAAGGCGGCGAAAGCGACATTACCGACCGCATTGCCGAGGGTCTGCTCATTGCCGTGCGCGATGCCGGCCGCCGCGCTATCGCCAATCCGCGCGATTATGAGGCGCGTGCGTCCCTGATGTGGGCGGGCAGCGTTTCACATAACGATTACACCGGCTGCGGCCGCAAGCGTCTGTTCCCGGTGCATAAGCTCGAGCATGAGCTGTCCGCGTTCCGCGATGAGATTGCACACGGTGCCGGTCTGTCCGTGCTGTTCCCGGCCTGGGCGCTGTACGAAATGAAGAACGATTTTCCGCGCTTTGCTCAGCTGGCGAACCGCGTATTTGGCGTGGAGATGGATTTCCATCATCCCGAGCGCACCGCGCGCGAAGGCATCCTGACCATGAAGCGCTTCTTTGAGGAGATCGGCATGCCGACGCATCTGGCGCAGCTGGGCATCAAGCCGGAGAATTACGCACAGCTGGCAGCGAATACCGTCCGCACGGTCAAGGGTCCGGTCAAGAGCTATTCCGCACTCGACGAACAGGCTATCATCGAGATTTATAAGCTGGCGGAGTAAAACCGCCTGTGCCAAAGACGGTGCAATAAGCGTAACAACTGCGAAGGGAAGGCTGTGCAGCAGCCGCTCCCTGCAGCCCATCACCAAAACCATAATGACCGCTCGGTACCAGCCGAACGGTCATTTATTTTATCCATCTCCGCAATTACCGTCCGGTCGGACGTTTTTTTGCTTCGGGGTTGCTCTGAACTGCCGAAGGTGGTAGGATAAAAGCAGCAAAGCTATCGAGAACAAATGAAAGCAGGGATTTTATGCAAATTGTAGATACCGGCGTACTGACCCCGTCCTTCATGGACTTCTCACTGCCGTCCGAATTTGCGAAAAGTGCGCTGTATTACTGCCCGCAGTTCGGTCAGTTCATCTGCAACAGCGATTACCGGATCGAACGAAACGGCATTGACCAATACCTGCTGATCTACATCAACAGTGGTTCGCTCTGCATCCGCACAGACGGTATGACCGCCGAGGCGCATGAGGGCGAAATAGCGCTGTTCGACTGCCGCAAGCCGCACTGCTACTGGTGTCCGGACAAGGTTGACTTCTACTGGTTTCACTTCAACGGTGCGGGCAGCAAGCAGTACACCGAATATCTGACCGAGCGATTCGGCCTTGTGCACGAAAAGCAGCCGATGCTGTCGCTCAAGGATCAGTTCCGCACGGTCGTGCACTCGGCGCAGTACGGCATGAGCACGCAGTTTGCCTCCATGAACGAGCACCAGATTTCCATTGCGGTACACAGCATTCTGGGTGGTCTGGCGTCGCAGACCGTGCGAACCACCGTCACCAGTGAGCTGCTTGCACCGGCACTGGCGTACATTCACGGTCATTTTGCCGATGATATTTCGCTGGACGACCTTGCCGGGATGTGCGGCATCAGCAAATCGCACTTTATCCGCAGCTTCAAGCGATACGTCGGCTGTACGCCGCATGAGTATCTGCTGCAGTACCGTCTGCGTCAGTCCAAGCGTCTGCTGCTGTCCAGCGACCTGACCGTTGAACAGATTGCCGAGGACTGCGGCTTCAACAGTGCATCGCACTTTGCGCGGGCATTCCGGCAGGAGACGGATATTTCGCCAACGGCGTTCCGGGCTATTTCGTTCTGATTTTACCATATCAGACGTTATCTGTGTGCTAAAGAATACGGAATGGGTGCTAACCCTTAGCTGGGGTTCCAAAAGGATAGACACCAAAGTTTGCCCGTAGGCCACTAAACCTTGTTCCCGCGCCGTGCGCGGATTAAACGAGTACTATCCTCTTGGGACTCCAGTTTCCTTTATTTGTTTGTCTGGCGAAAATCGGAGAGCGGCGACCGCTTCGAAATTTGGGAACGGCAGTCGGGTGACCGTTGCGAGTCTTTCTCCGCCTTTTCGCAGTTCACAGATAACTTACCGCTACACAGGCGGTTTCATCTCAGCAGGCGCGACATACCCGTGTCGCGCAACTCGTTAGTCTGGATATGACAGACAGCACCTGCGAATTTATCTATTTAGAACCGTTTAGCCGCGCAGGTGCTTTCTATTACCACGTGCCGACAAATTGTGCAGCACTGCTATGCCGCACCTTGCGTTGATGAAACCGTATGTGTAGCAGCAAGGTATCCGACCCTTCGAATAGGTTGAGAAAGACACGGTAGTAAAAATCCTCTGCCGTTCCCCTATTTCGGAGCGGTCGCCAGTCTCTGGTATGCGCCAGACTAAGAAATAAAGTGAAACGGGAGTTAAGAGGGTAGAAACCGCAGGTGTCTACCCTCTTGCCCCCGCCGCCGAGCGCGGCAAATCCTCTCGCTGAGGTTCAGCGAAAAACACCCCGCCCGTTCGGGCGAACCGCCTGCGCGGTTCGTGTGCCCCAGAAAGCCGGTGCCGAATATCTGAACGCAAAAAAGACAGACCGCAACAGTGATCTGTCTTTTATTTCGGTTTGCTTTATCAGCCGCCCAGACCCAGAGGAGAGAACAGCACATAAATGCCTGCCAGCAGGATGAACGTAACTGCGATAACCGGCTTGCGGTACTTCCACGGGGTCATATCAACAACCTCGAGGTCAGGCAGTACATACGCTTCCTTGCGCGGTGCAGCCTTGGTCAGAATCGCCATCAGGATCAGGTCAATTACGAATGCGCCTACTTCAAAGTACAGGAAGTGGAACGGCAGAAGGTTCATCATCAGGCCATAGCATACGATATGGACAATGATGGCAACCTTCGGTGCAAAGCTCGGCATGCGCGGAGCCAGAATACCCATAACAACGATGGCCAGAACCGGAACGCCGTAGTAGCCCCACATCTGATTGAGGAAGGTGCTGATGCCGGCCGGCAGATACAGCAGGAACGGTGCGATAATAATGGATGCCAGACACAGCACGATGCCGAAACGCTTTGCAATGGTGATCAGCTGTGCATCCGTGCGCTTCCTCTTGGAGATAACCGGAAGGATGTCCAGGGTGAACAGCGTCATGGAGCTGTTCAGTACCGAGTTAAAGGAGGACAGGATCGCACCGAACATGACTGCTGCAAAGAAACCCAGTACCGGAGTCGGCAGGATGTCCTTGATCAGAGACGGGTACGCCATATCGAAGTCGGTCAGTACGCCGCCGTCACGGATGAACTGGATCACGCCGGGCGCTACCAGAAAGATCGGGCAGAATACGCAGGTAAGACCGGTCAGCAGAGAGCCCTTCTGTGCTTCCTTCAGGTTCTTAGCGCCGAGTACGCGCTGCATGATGGACTGGTTGGTGCACCAGTAAGAGATGTGGTTGATACCACAGCCAAGTACGATCATCGGCCACGGAATGTACGGCGGCTGTGCGTTGGCAGGCTGGATCGCATTCAGGTGCTCCGGAGAGGAGGTAGCGAAAAGACGGATGCCTTCTGCGATGCTGCCGTCGCCCAGCGCGATAAATGCCAGAACCGGGATCAGGATGACCGCGCCGATGATAAAGATGATGCCGTTCAGAGAGTCTGATACGGCTACGGCCTTCAGGCCGCCGAAGATTGCATAGATACCGCCGATTATGCCGAGTGCGACGCACATTACGGTGGTTGCCATGAAACGGTTGCCGCCCATCAGTGCGGTAATACCGAAGATACGCTCCATCGCTACCGAGCCTGCGTACAGCACCAGCGGCAGCATGGTTACAATATAAGCGACAAGGAAAATGAACGATACAATGACGCGGGTTGCGCGGTCAAAGCGGCTTTCCAGAAATTCCGGGATAGTGGAAATGCCTAGCTTGAAATACTTCGGGATGAAGAACAGTGCCATCAGCGTCAATGCGATTGGGCACATGGTCTCCCAGCCCATTGCAGTCATGCCGGCTGCATAACCCTGACCGTTGCGGCCTACCAGCTGCTCCGCGGACAGGTTGGTCATCATCAGAGAACCAAAGATAACCAGACCGCTCAGGCTTCGGCCTCCAAGGAAGTAACCGTCTTTGCTGGTCTCGTCCGTTCCCTTGGTTTTAAGCCAGCTTACGAATGCCACTGCTACAGTGACAAGCACAAATGAACCCAGTGTAAATACCATTTTCTTGAAACCCCTCTTGTTTGCTGTGTAAATACGCTGCCACGGGTATTTGCAGCAGCGTGTCCCTCTTTTTCTCTGCAGCCTACAGGATAATCTGTACGGAATTGCTAATTTTGTATATCTCATCCAACTTCATTCCATAGCAATGCCCCCTAATCCTGCTTGGGCAGGAGCAGGGGGCACCACCATATAGAGAAATAGAATGAGAGAAAGGATCTTTGAAATTTGCGTTATATCCATATCGGATTGGCAGAACGTTGGAGCGTTTTCCTGCCGATCCGGAGAGAGGATCTTACGCGTGAACATTATCGCACAATCTGCGTTTGTGCGAAATGCAGTTTTCTTAGTGGAGCTGCGTCTTCAGGGTATCCAGACGCTCCTGCGCGTTGTCCGGGGTAACTACGTCAGAACCGGAGTCAACGAACTCGTCAACGGTCTCGCCGTCGAGCGCCTGAACCATAGTCTCGACTGCCTTGTATCCCATTTCATAAGCCATCTGCGCGACCGACATGGTCATCTGACCGTTCAGAATGGCCTCGCACGCAGCACGATCACCGTTAAAGCCGAGGAAGATGGTGTTTTTGAATGCTTCATGACCCTTTGCCGCACGGGCCGCCGCCATGGCGGTGTCGTCATTGTGTGCGCAGATGATCGCGATGCCTTCCGGATGGGTCTGCATGATCGCCTCCATCGCGGTGGTCGCGCGGTCTGCGGTCGCGTCTGCGTACTGCACTTCGCTCGTCAGGAACTCGCCGCCTGCCTCGTTTACGCCTTCTTCATAGCCCTTCATGCGTGCTGCACAGGTCTCATCGCCCTGTACGCCGGCGATCTCAATGCACTTGACCTCATCCCAGCCAGCCTTCTTAGCTGCCTCTACGGCTGCGATAGCGCCCTTCTTTGCTGCTGCCTCGTTGCCGGTGCCGACATAGGAAACGACCTCGGGAGCGTCAAAGTTGGTGTCGATCGCAACGATCGGCAGCTTGGTGCCGCTGACCAGCTGCGCTGCCGTATCCGACTGCAGCGGAGAAATAACAATGCCGTCATACGTGCCGGAGCTGAGGTCGGTCTCGATCATGTTCTGCATTTCATCGAATGCGGTCTCAGAGCTTGGACCCTTAACCTCTACCGTAACCTTGTCCGAATGCTCGGAAGCATAATCCTCAGCGCCCGACTTTACATACTGCCAGTACTCGGCAGCCAGAGTCTTCAGGATAACGCTGACCTTGTAGCTGCCGCCGGAAGCGGATGCGCCACCGTCATTACTGCTGTCATCGGTCGAGGCAGAATTGCCGCCGCCGCATGCGGTCATCGACAATGCCATCGCTCCTGCCAGCAACATCGCTAACACTCTCTTCTTGTTCATAATTTCTTCTCCTCTCTTTTTTCCGGGCCCTGCTCTCTCAGTGCCCTTTTACGCTTGTGTATTTCACACTTGCGTGTACTCTTTATCAGCAGTCCCTCTTGATTTTCTGTTGGAGGAAATTCAAGAGGGACCGGATAACAAAATAATGAAAACGGGAATGGTGTAGATGCGATTGTAAAATGGGGATTGCTATGAAATTATGGTTAAATTAGAAACCAGCCTTGCGCAGGTTCTCACGGCCGATGGAAGCCTTCTCCAGCGGTACGTCGAAGGACTTGACCGGGAATAGATCCTGCTCTACGACGCACCAGCCGTCGTAGCCGCACTCGTCGAGTGCCTTATGCATAGCAGTGAAGTCGATGCTGCCCTTGCCCGGCTCAACCATGATATCCTCGGTTACAGCCTTGGCAAAAGACCACTTGTTCTCGTCCATCTTGGCCTTGACTGCCAGATCGCAGTCCTTGAAGTGGATGTACGGGATGCGCTTAGCCCACTTCTTGTAGAAGGAGATCGGCTCGCCGCCGCCGTATACATGGTGGCCGGTGTCGAAGCACAGATCAACGTTGGTATCATTCAGGAAGCGCTCGATCTGCTCCTCGGTCTGAACGTGGCTGTCAACGTGCGGGTGGAACAGGCCAACAAAGCCGTTCGCAGCGCAGCGGTCAGCGCACTTCTGTACATTCTTGCAGTAGGTAGCCCACTCCTCGTCGGTCAGCTCCGGATTCATCTCCAGCTCGCCGGTAGCGAGGTTGGTGTACATCGGAGGCAGCAGAACGATATACTTAGCGGACGGGAAAGCCTTCAGCAGCTTGGAAATATCGTCGATATCCTTCAGCATACCCTCAACAGCAGCGTCGTCGAGGAAGTTGCCGCCCTCGGTAGCGCCTACCAGAGTCAGGCCGCGCGCATCCATAGCGTTCTTGAGAACCTTGGGATCGTCGTTCGGCATGTAGCCCCAGGGACCGATCTCGCAGCCCTCGTAGCCGGCAACCTTCATTTCGTCCAGGCAGCGCCACCACTGGGGCTGTTTTGCGTTGTTCGGATCGCTTGCCGGGAACCATACACCCCAGGAGTCCGGTGCAATACCAATCTTGATAGCCATAATTATATCCTCCCTGTCAAATTATTCAGGAAACTGTCAGCCTTTTCGGTCTCGGCGGGATCGCTCCCGCCGGAGACCGTTTCGGCATTATGTTTTAATTGATGTAAGCGGACAACTTACTTAACGTCAACCCACTCGTGAGTCTTGGAGGACTCGATAACAGCAGCTACGGTGCGGTCGATCTTGTAGCCGAACTCGAAGTCGGTTACATAGTCAGCGCCATTGGTGATAGCGTCGAACAGAGCGTGAACCTCGAGGATCTTCATGTCGTTGTAAGCGATGGAGATACCGCCTGCCGGCTGGAATGCGGAGTAGCCCTTCATCAGCGGGTTGAGCAGTACGGTGCGGAAGCCGCGGTCGCGCTCGTTGTCAGACTGGAAGTAAACCTGAACTTCGCCCATGCGCTCCAGATCGTAACGAACAGAACCCTTGGTGCCCTGAATCTCGTAGGTCAGGTAGTTCTTGCGGCCGGTAGCAACACGCGAGCAAGCGATCTGACCGATAGCGCCGTTAGCGTACTCAGCCATGAAGGTCATGATGTCCTCGTTCTCAACGTCAACCATCTCGGTGGAGCCTGCGGACTTCGGACGCTTCGGGAATACGGTGGTAGCAACTGCGTTTACCTTGGTGATGTCGCCCATGATGAACTGAGAGATGGACAGCAGGTGGGAACCGAGGTCGCCCAGAGCACCGCAGCCAGCCAGCTTGTTGATGTGGCGCCAGGTGATCGGGAGGGACTCGTCGAGCAGCTGGTCCTGATCGTAAGTGCCGGTGAAGCGCATGATCTTGCCGAGAGCGCCGGACTGAACGAGCTCACGAACGTAAGCATTTGCCGGGTTCTGGGTGTTGTTAAAGCCAACGTAGTTAACTACGCCCTTCTCGGCAGCCAGCTCAGCCAGCTCTCTGGACTCCTCAGCGGAGATGGACAGCGGCTTCTCGCAGTATACGTTCTTGCCGTTCTCCAGAGCAGCCTTAGCAACTACATAGTGGAAAGCGTTCGGGGTAGCGATATCAACCAGGTCTACGTTCGGGTCGGTAACTACATCGTGCCAGTCGGTGGAGATGCGCTTGAAGCCGATCTTCTTCTGTGCGGACTTTGCAGCCTCTTCGTTAGCGTCAGCTACGATCTCGAAGGATGCGGTGCCGTAGTCAGGACCAAACAGCATCTCAGCGTCAGCCAGTGCAGAGGAATGAGCCTTGCCCATCCAGCCGGAACCTACCAGACCAATACGGATTTCTTTCATGATAATTTCCTCCTTGACATTTAAATCTTAGACATACTCTTTTCACGATTTACCGGAAGTTTTTTTGTTTTGTTTTAACTTTCGGTGTTTTCGTTTGTTTGACTATATTATAGCTGCGGAAGAGTTATATCGCAATGCACTGTATAACTCTGTTCTATACAAAAATTACTCTTTTCATTCTGGCATTGTATGGATTGCACACATAAAAGCACAGACGTTTGAGCACCTTGCTGAATATCAATTTCATTCCGAAAAGCATCAAAAAACCGGCGGAAATTCTTACCCGATTTTATCGTGCGAATATGCCCGTGCACACATTTTGCGAAAATAAGAAAGGGAACTTTTCATGAGAAAACCCGCAGGATTTTCCGCATGCGAAGCGAACCGAACTTGCCTGCCCGGCAGGGGCACAAGAGGGTAGAAACCGCAGGTGTCTACCCTCTTGCCCCCGCCGCGGGGCGCGGCAACTCCCCCCGCTGAGGTTCAGCGAAAAAAGCCCGCCCGTTAGGGGCGTATTGCTGACGCAGTTCGCGTACCCCGGTCAACCGGTGCTGAGTAAAACAAAAAGAGGCTCACTCTCGTGAACCTCTTCCGCAAATCGTATCAAATTGTACTTATTTTGCCTTTACAGCGCCGTCCTTGATCAAATCCCAGTTCTTCTTGAGATAATCATAGCCGGAGTAAATGGTAACAAGCGTTACCACCCAGCCGACGATGGTCAGCAACAGCGGTGTATTGCCTGTGCTGGAGATAAACAGAGTATAGGCGATACTGTCTCCCGTCTCAAAAGACAATCCAGTAGTGCCGCTGAACAGCGCCCACCCAAAGATATAGTACAGATAAATAATGATAATGCCGCCAATCTGCACACAGGTTTTGACCTTACCCGTCCACGTTGCGGCGAGCACGCGGCCCTTATTGGCTGCAACCACGCGCAGAGACGTGATGATCAGCTCACGCGCGAGGATAACGCAGACCATCCAGCCTGCCATCGCCTTCTGCTCTACGAACAGGATGAGCGCGGACGCTACGAGCAGCTTATCGGCCAGCGGATCGACAAATTTGCCGAAATCCGTCACCTGATTGTACTTTCGCGCCACATAGCCGTCCAGAAAATCCGTGAACGATGCCACGCAGAACAGCACGAGCGCGATGACCGTGCTGGTCGGGAACGCGGCGAGATACCGGGTCTCATCGATGATCAGCATGGGCTGCGCCGCAAAATAGATGAAAAACGGAATCATCGCAATGCGGGTCAGCGTGATTTTATTTGCGGTTGTCATAGGAAATTATGCCTCCTTCTGACGGACACCGAGCAGGTCGGGTCCAAGGCTTTCAGTAATGAGAACGGACACGAACTCGCCTTCCGCCGGTTCGTTATCCGCCGCGTCAAAGTAGACGTGGCCGTCTACCTCGACCGAATCCGCGTAGGTACGGCCATACCACAGGCCCTGCTCCTCGTCAAAGCCCTCGCAGAGCACTTGCATGACCTCACCGTGGCGAGAGGTATTGTAGTCATCGAGCACACCGGACTGCAGCTCTTCGACGATCAGACGGCGATTCTGCTTGGTCTCGTCATCGATCTGGTCGGGCAGTTCTGCAGCTTCCGTGCCTTCCTCCGGCGAATACTCGAACACACCGACGCGCTCAATGCCGACATTCTGCAGGAACTCACAGAGTTCCGCGAACTCGTCCTCGGTCTCGCCCGGCAGACCGACGATCAGGCTTGTACGCAGTACCAGACCCGGAATACGCTCGCGCATATCCTCGATCAGTCTGGTAAATTCCGCGCCGTCACCCGGACGGTGCATGGCACGCAGAATGCGCTTAGAGACGTGCTGCAGCGGAATATCCAGATACTTTACGATTTTCGGCTCATCCGCAATCACGTCGATCAGCTCGTCCGTAATCTGGTCGGGATAGAGATAGTGCAGACGAATCCAGGTAAAGTCCATCTTGCACAGCTCGCGCAGCAGCTCGGGCAGCAGGCGCTTATGCTCGGGCAGGTCCATACCGTACTTGGTGATGTCCTGCGCGATAACGATCAGCTCCTTTACGCCTGCATCACTCAGCGCACGTGCTTCCTCGAGCAGCGATGCCATCTCACGGCTGCGGTAACGGCCGCGCAGCTTGGGGATGATACAGTACGCGCAGGTGTTCGAGCAGCCCTCCGCAATCTTAAAGTATGCGGTGTACGAGGGTGTCAAGCGGTCACGGCTGCCGTCGAGTGCAGCAGAGGTCATATCGGCCATATACGCCGCCTGCTGCCCCTTGAGCGCCGCATTGGCCGCGTCCACGATGTCATCATAGCTGCCCGTTCCGCAGAATACGTCGATCTCGGGCAGCTCAGCGCGCATCTCGTCAGCATAGCGCTGCACCAGACAGCCAGTCACGACCAGACCCTTCATATTGCCGGTCTGCTTGTTCTGGGCGGTCTCCAGAATGGTTTCGATAGCCTCGGTCTTAGCGGCTTCGATGAAGCCGCAGGTGTTGACAACGCCAACGTCTGCTTCGGTCATATCCTCGGTGATCTCCCAGCCTGCGTCCCGCAGCCGGGCCAGCATGTGCTCGCTGTCCACGAGGTTTTTCGCGCAGCCGAGCGAAATAAGTCCTAATTTCGGCATGAGATTCTCCTTCTTGTCCACATTATTATTCTATTTTATTATACCGCACAATTTCGGGTTTGTCACCACTGACTGACGGAAAATTTGGCATAGAAAAAGACGCAGAGCAAACACTCTGCGTCTTTGGAATTGCTTGATTGCAAGCAGTTGGTTCGGTAAGGAAACCTTACTTCAGCTCAACCTTAGCGCCAGCAGCCTCGAGCTTCTCCTTGATCTCGTTAGCCTCAGCCTCCGGAGCAGCCTCCTTGATGGTCTGCGGAGCGGAGTCAACCTTCTCCTTAGCTTCCTTCAGGCCCAGGCCGGTGATCTCGCGAACAGCCTTGATAACGTTGATCTTAGAAGAGCCAGCGTCAACCAGAACTACGTCGAAGTCGGTCTTAGCGTCAGCAGCAGCTGCGCCGTCGCCGCCTGCTACAGCACCTGCAACAGCTACCGGCGTAGCGGATACACCAAATTCTTCCTCGAGAGCCTTTACCAGCTCAGAGAGCTCCATAACCTTGAGCTCTTTTACAGCTTCCATAATCTCAGCAACAGTCATGGGATTAAACCTCCAATTTTAGATAATTTTTAAGTTAAAATGTGTTCCTGACCGAATAAATCAGTCAGTGCGGGGAAATTACTCAGCAGCTTCTTCTGCTGCAGCTTCCTTCGGGGCTACCAGTTCAGCAACCTTCATTTCCTCATTGCCCTCTGCCTTCTTAACGATAGCATCGCAAGCAATAGCGAGCTGCATAATGGGGTAGTTGAAGCTGTACAGTACCTGAGCGATAAGGGTTTCCTTGCTCGGCATAGCAGCCAGCTTCTTGACCTCGTCCTCACCGATGGCCTTACCTTCCAGGTAACCAGCCTTCAGGGTGAAGTTCTCGTGGGTCTTAGCAAAGTCAGCCAGGATCTTCGCCGGAGCGACAACGTCGTCGGTGGTGGAGATTGCCAGAGCGGTGGTACCGTGCAGGCACGCATCCAGCTCGTCAAAACCCAGTTCCTTAGCTGCAAAGCGGATCAGAGTGTTCTTGATGACAGCATACTCAACGCCAGCTTCACGGAGCTGCTTGCGGAGCTTGGTATCATCCTCTACGTTGATGCCCTTGTAGTCGACCAGTACACCTGCCGGAGAATTCTTGATCTTCTCTACCAGGGAAGCGACCAGAGCCTTCTTCTCTTCCAGAATCTTTGCGTTCGGCATCATTTTCACCTCCTGTAAAATAAAAGTACCCTCCCGGTGCAAAGACACAGGGAGGGTACACAGAAAACATAATCAAATATGATAATAAACATGTCTGTGTTGACCTCGGCGGGCGGCGAACAAATCGCCATTTAAGCCTTGCGGCGCCAGCTGTCTTTGACCAAGCTCATTCAGTATAACGCATATAGAGCGGGTTGTCAACACTTTTTTCAAAAAAACTAAAAATTAAAAATCAGTCGTTGATCGGACCGTCATTCCGCTCATCAATATTAACGTACTCGATATTCTTCGCAACAGGCTTATACGCCGGACGGATGATCTTACCGCCGGTGGTAACTTCCTCAAGGCGGTGTGCCATCCAGCCGACGATACGCGCGGTAGCGAACAGCGGCGTATACAGCGACTTGGGCAGTCCAAGCATTTTGTAAACAAAGCCGGAGTACATATCGACGTTTGCACACATCGGCTTGTCGCTGCCCTTGATTTCGGCAAAGACACCCGGCGTCAGTTTTTCTACCAGCTCGATCAAATCCATCTCGTCCGAATAGCCGGTCTTTTCCGCCAGCGGACGTGCAGCCTTTTTCAGTGCAACGGCACGCGGGTCGCTCAAGGTGTAAATCGCATGGCCCATGCCGTAGATCAGGCCGGAGCCGTCGCCTGCTTCCTTATTCAAAATCTTGCGCAGATAATTGCCGACCTCGGTCTCGTCCTTCCAGTTGTGGATATTCTCCTTCATCTCCTCAAACTGCTTGACGACGCGCAGGTTTGCACCGCCGTGGCGCGGGCCCTTCAGTGAGGAAACCGCAGCCGCGATCGCCGAATAGGTATCCGTACCGGACGAAGAAGTAACACGCACGGTGAAAGACGAGTTGTTACCGCCGCCATGCTCGGCGTGCAGGATCAGACAGCGGTCGAGCAGCTTAGCCTCGTCATCGTTGAATTCGCCGGTCGGACGGATGAGGTGCAGAATATTCTCTGCAGTCGAACGGTTCGGATCCGGCACATGCAGGAACATGGAATCATTATCAAAGTAGCGGCGTTTTGCCTGATACGCATGCGAAATGATAACCGGGAACTTGGCCATCAGGCTGATGCCCTGACGCATAATGTTCTCGACCGTGGTTTCATCCGGGTTCGCATCATAGGAATACAGTGCCAGCGTTGCGCTTGCCAGCTTGTTCATGATGTCGCGGCTCGGCGCACGCATGATCATATCCTCGGTGAAGTTGTCCGGCAGGGCACGCTCCAGACCGATGGTGTGCTGAAATTCCGCCAGCTGACGGCGGCTCGGCAGCTTGCCGCACATAAGCAGATAACCGATCTCCTCAAAGCCGAAGCGGTTTTCCTGCTCCAGACCGTGAATCAGATCGTATACATTATATCCGCGGTAGGTCAGGCGGCCTTCGATCGGCTCGCGCTCGCCCTCGTTCAGAATATAGCCGTGTACGTTGCCCAGATGAGAAGCACCGACCAGAACACCGGTACCGTCTGCGTTACGCAAGCCGCGCTTGATGCGGTAGCGCGTAAACAGATCAGGTGGGAGCTGGTTGTGCATACAAAAGCTCTCACTCAGTTCATGCAAAAGTTCTTCCTTTACATAATCAGGCTGAATCGTCATTCCGCCTTCTCCTTTCCGTCCCAATAAATCAGATAATGAATATATTGTACCGCAATCCTGCAAAAATGTCAATCAACGACACTTGTATAAACCGACAAAAACCGCTTTTTCGCAGGTTTTCCGCTTGTTCATCCTGATATCACGCAAGTTTTTTGTGCGCAGCGTGCAAAGATTTTATTAATTTGAAGTGAAAAAGTCACCAGCAGCGTTCCTTAGTACCGGTTGACCGGCACATGCGGGCGGCATCAGCAAGATGCCCTGCCCGTGCAGAAAATACGCAAAAAGTCCCCTATTCGCACATGAACAGAGGACTTTCTCTATCAAATAGTCGGGATTTGCAATTTAATTGCGGCTCCACTGCGTGCCCTGGCGGGTATCCTTAATGGTAACGCCCATATCAGCCAGCACACCGCGGATACGGTCTGCCTCAGCGAAGTTCTTCTCCTTCTTGGCTGCGGCGCGCTGCGCGATCAGCTCCTCGATCTTCTCGGCATCCGGGTCAGCCGCATCGTCGCGGTTCTGCACCAGATTGAGCACACCGGTCAGCTCCATGAACAGGTCATGCGCTGCGGTCAGGAATGCCTTAGTTGCGTCCTGATGCGAGCCGTTGTACGCGTTGATCTCGCGGGTCAGCTCGAAGATGGCGGACAGTGCGTCTGCGGTGTTCAGGTCGTCGTCCATTGCATCGATGAACTTCTGCTTGTAGCCCTTCAGAGCCTCCAGCTTCTCGGTCTCCTCGGCGGTCATGGTGTCGCCGGATGCCTTTTCGATGCGGAACTCCATATTATTGCGGGCCTCGTACAGACGGACAAGGGAGGCCTTGTTCATCTCAAGCGACTCAGCAGAGTAGTTAAGCGGAGTGCGATAGTGCGCGCTCAGCATAAACATGCGGATGGTCTCATAGCCGAACTGCTTTGCTGCGTCGCGGACCATGAAGAAGTTGCCCTTGGACTTGGACATTTTCTCATTGTCAATGGTCAGGAAGCCGTTGTGCAGCCAGTAATGCGCGAAGGTGCAGCCGTTTGCACACTCGGACTGTGCGATCTCGTTCTCGTGATGCGGGAAAATCAGATCAAGACCGCCGGAATGGATGTCGATGGTCTTGCCGAGGTACTTGTTCGCCATAGCCGAGCACTCAATGTGCCAGCCCGGACGGCCCTTGCTGCCCCACGGCGTATCCCAAGCCGGCTCACCCGGCTTTGCAGCCTTCCAGACCGCGAAGTCCATCGGATCTTCCTTGACCTCACCGACAGAAATGCGGGCGCCGGCCTGCAGCTCCTCCATCGGCTGGTGGCACAGCTTGCCATACTCCGGGAAGGACTTGGTGCGGAAGTAAACGTCACCGTTCTCAGCAACGTAAGCGTGGCCGTTCTCGATCAGGCGCTCAACAATGTCGATGATCGCGTCCATGGTCTCGGTTGCACGCGGGTGCACGGTCGCCTTCTTGACGCCCAGACCCTGTGCATCAACAAAATATTCCTTAATATAACGCTCGGCGATGGTGTTGAAGTCCACGCCTTCCTCGTTCGCCTTGTTGATTACCTTGTCGTCAATGTCAGTGAAGTTCTGCACGAACTCAACCTTGTAGCCGCGGTACTCGAAGTAACGGCGCAGCAGATCGAAAATGATGAACGGACGTGCGTTGCCGACATGGAAGTAGTTGTACACAGTCGGACCGCAGGAATACATCTTTACCTCGCCCGGCGTGATCGGAACGAATTCCTCCTTCTGACGGGTCAGCGTGTTGTAGAGTTTCATGATTTTTATCTCCTTTTGATGGTTTTCAGGAAAGCTATGCGGAGTTTCGGGAATAAAAAAGCCTCCCAGGGGATATTCTTCCCTCGGGAGGCGTACAAACGCGGTTCCACTCCGATTTTTCGCTCGTGCAGTGCGGTAACGGGCACTTCCCGCAAGGCGTTTGACCCTGTTGCTCGGCAGGCGCACTTCACCGTTTCCCGCGCAAAGCCCTTTCAGCCGAGGAGCCTCTCTCTTTCGCGCAAGGCGAGCCGGTTACTTTTCCTGCGTCATCGCATAAATAACGATTATAATGGTTCTATTATAACCATTTTGTGAGGAGAAGTCAAGCCGACCGGTACAGAAGGCGTTCTTACCTGTTCACCTATATAGACAAAGTTCGACAATTCATGCTATAATGAACTCGTGGAATGCTTGTCATTCCACAGGACGCTGTTGCAACGGCGGTCAGCCCTTCTCCCTCCCCACAGTCTGTGGGTGAAAGGAGGTGAGCGCAGATGAAGAGAAAAGCACTCCAGCTTTTTATTTGTGCGGTCATCGTACTGTACATCTTCTTTATAAAAGCGCGATGACCGTCCGGCGGCCACCGAACGGTCATCAAAAAAGTTGACCAAGTAAAGGGCTGACTGCTAAAACAGCGTCCTTTTTGTACCTTTATTATATGCGCCTGACCGCTCATTTGTCAAGGCATACTCGTCTTACACATGATGAAACGCAGTCAGAAAATCATACGCATCGAGCAGATTGCCGATATGGAAATCCATAACCTGTGCATCCACCGGTGAGCACCGGCAGTAATCCTTGAGGTTTTCCGGCGCGGTAAGGCCGTGCGCGGTCAGCCGCTCTATGCTTTTCTCACCCGGTGCCGGATTGGAGTCCATATTGCACAGCGCCGCCAGCTCACCGCACATTTTAGCAAGCAGCTGCTCACAGCCGCGCAGATAAGCCGCCTCCTGCCGTCGGGCCGCCACGCGGACTGCATGCTGCCACAGCGCTACCGGCTGCTTCTCGAAAATACGCAGCTCGGACGCAAGCGAGGTCATTCTCTCGGTCAGCGGCGTCAGATCCGGATAACGATGCTCGAGCACGCGCGACTGCAGCAGCGGCAGAAACATTTTCTGAATCTCGTTCATCATATTGATGATCTTCTGACGGTTGTTATACGGCCGGATTACCACATTGACGAGCAGCGCCACGACCAGACCGACCAGTGTATCGGTAAATCGGTGGAAGCCGTACACAATTGAATCTCCGCCGGTGTACAGGCACACATCCGCAAACACAATGCTCGCCAACGGAATCGCAAAATTCAGCTTGAGACCGATACACAGTGAAATCACACACAGCACGCCGAGCGCCATCCACACGAAAAACGTTGGATTGGGCAGCACGGTAACAAACACACATGCGATCAGATAGCCGAGAAATGTACCCGCTATCTGATTAAGGCTCTCCTTGAGTGAATCCACCCAGGTACGGCTCATCACTGAGATTGCACCAATAGCTGCAAAAATAGGCAGGCTGGAACCCAGCACCATCGCCAGTGCAAGCGCCAGACCGACCGATATCGCAGTCTTGATGGCGCGCTGGCCTACCCGAAACCGTTTGATAAACTGCAACGTCCTATCCCCTTTCCCCCTGAATACCGTATGTTTTTAAGTGTACCACATTCTATCGGTAAAAGCCAACACAATCCTGTCACACAAAGAAAAAGGCCTCCCGGCCATCTGTTCCGGGAAGCCTTTATAAATTCGGTTTGATTACCGCTTACTTAGCAGTGCGCTCAGCCTTGCGAGCCTTAGCGAAAGAACGGCTGCTATCCAGCTCCATCATGCGTGCGGTTACCAGACCATTAAAGAAACCCTTCATCATGATATATACAACTCCTTAAAAGTTAATGACTAAATTACGTTTTTGTGTTTGGATCATTTCCTGATCACAGGTATTATAATACACGATAACCGGCTCTGTTACAAGAGCCATATTTTATGAACCTTCACCAATTTAAGCGCAATCTTTTTGTGCATATTCAACAGTATTCGTTTGCGAAGTGTACAAATCAAACTATTCCAGCTTGTACGCTTTACATAACAAAGCTGGCAAATTCTCCAAATCGAGCATCCTCCCCTCGAATTTCCCTGCTTTTTTGCGAGCAGAATCTGCGTATCACCTTGACTTTTACGGCATTTCCCTATACTATTTATATGATAAAAAATTATTTGCTACAATATAGATATAGAGCAACCCCAAACAGAGCCTGACCCGCTCGGTTTGGGGCTGCTACCTGTTTGGGGAGAGTGATGAGGATTGAATCAAAATCTGGTTGATCTGCAAAACCTGAAAAAAGAATTTGACGGAACGCCTGTGCTGCGCGGCATTTCGCTGTCCATCAAGCGCCGCGAGTTCGTGACCCTGCTCGGTCCGTCCGGCTGCGGCAAAACGACCACACTGCGCATCATCGGCGGCTTTGAGCAGCCGGATTCCGGCGATGTATTCTTCGACGGCAAGCGCCTGAACGATGTTCCGCCGTATCAGCGCGAGATCAACACCGTATTCCAGCGTTATGCGCTGTTCCCACACCTGAATGTTGCGGAGAATATTGCATTCGGTCTGCACATTAAAAAGCTCAGCCGCGACGAGATCAAGCGCAAGACCACCGAAATGCTCGAGCTGGTTGGTCTGCGCGGCTTTGAAAACCGCGATGTGACCAGTCTTTCCGGCGGTCAGCAGCAGCGTGTCGCCATCGCGCGTGCGCTGGTGTGCGAGCCGCGTGTGCTGCTGCTCGACGAGCCGCTCGGCGCCCTCGACCTCAAGCTGCGAAAGGATATGCAGATCGAGCTCAAACGCATCCAGCAGCGTACCGGCATCACCTTTATCTACGTCACCCACGACCAGGAAGAGGCGCTCACTATGAGCGACCGCGTGGTCGTCATGAACCACGGCGTTATCCAGCAGGTTGGCAGCCCGACCGATATCTACAACGAGCCGGTCAACGCCTTTGTTGCGGATTTCATCGGCGAATCCAATATCATTGACGGCGTGATGCTCGAGGACTGCAAGGTCGAGTTCTGCGGCCGCACCTTTGAGTGCGTGGACAAGGGCTTCGAGAAGAATGCGCCGGTCGATGTCGTTATCCGTCCGGAGGATCTTAAAATCGTCTACGCCGGCGACGGCCTGCTTCAGGGCGTTGTCGAGTCGATCGTATTCAAGGGCGTGCACTACGAGATGATGGTTCGCACCCAGTTCTTCACCTTCATGGTGCATTCCACCATGGCGGAGTCGGTCGGCAAGACCGTCGGTCTGACGGTCATCCCGTTCGACATCCACATCATGCACAAAAGTGCGGAGGCGGAAGCGTGAAAAAATCCTTTGCCTATCCCTACGGCGTGTGGCTGGCGGTGTTCATCCTCGCGCCCATACTCATGGTCGTTGTCTATGCGTTCCTTAACGCAGACGGCGGCTTCACCCTGCATAATTTCAGCTATCTGCCCGGCTTCCTGCCGATTTTCGGACGGTCATTCTGGTTGGCGTTTCTCTCTACCGTGGTGTGCCTCGTGCTCGGCTACCCGATGGCGTATCTGATGAGCCGCCTGTCCGCCAGCCGCCAAAGCCTGTGCATGATGCTCATCATGCTCCCGATGTGGATCAACTTTCTGCTCCGCACCTACGCATGGATGTCCATTCTGGAGAACAACGGCTTTATCAACCAGTTTTTCCGCTCCATCGGGCTTATCTCGTTCCTGCAGAGCCATTTCGGCTATTCGCTGGATTATATCCCGCTCATCAACACGCAGGGCGCGATCGTGCTCGGCATGGTGTACAACTTTCTGCCGTTCATGGTGCTGCCCATCTATACCGTGCTCATCAAGCTCGACCGCAAGCTGGTCGAGGCCGCGCAGGACCTCGGCGCGCCGACCCATCTGGTGTTCCGCCGTGTGATCTTCCCGCTGAGCATTCCCGGCGTTATCTCGGGCATCACGATGGTGTTCGTGCCGTCCGTGTCCACGTTCGTTATCTCGCAGATGCTCGGCAGCGGCAAGAATCTGCTCGTCGGCGACCTGATCGACCTTCAGTTCATGGGCGGTGCGTACAACCCGCATCTCGGCTCGGCTATCGCACTCGTGATGATCATTCTCATCTTCATCTGTATGTGGATCATGAACAAGTTCGATGACGGCTCCTCCGAAGAAGGAGGTCTGCTGCTGTGAAAAAGTTTTTCAAAAACTTCTATCTACTTCTGATTTTCCTCTTTCTGTACGCGCCTATCGTTGTGCTGATGATTTTTTCGTTCAACGATTCCAAGTCGCGCCGCCTGTGGAACGGCTTTACCACCCGCTGGTATGTCGAGCTGTTCCGCGATGCGGACATTCTCCATTCACTGTATGTCACGCTGCTCGTAGCTGTTGCCGCTGCCGCGATTGCAACCGTGCTCGGCACGATTGCCGCCATCGGCATCCACAACATGGGCCGCAGAGCCAAGGCGGCTTACCTGACCGTCAACAACATCCCGATGTCCTCCTCGGATACCATCATGGGCGTGACGTTCATGCTGCTGTTTGCCGCCATCGGTCTGGACAAGGGCTACCTGACCCTTATCCTCGCGCACGTTACGTTCTGCACGCCGTATGTCGTGCTCAATGTCATGCCCAAGCTGCGCCAGCTGGATAAGAACGCCTATGAGGCCGCGCTCGACCTCGGCGCTACACCGCATCAGGCGCTCCACAAGGTCATCCTGCCGGAGATCATGCCGGGCATCGTCACGGGCGCTATCATGGCATTCACCATGTCGATCGACGATTTCGTGGTGTCCTACTTTACCGCCGGCACGACCAGTCAGCCGCTGTCGGTCGTCATCTACTCCATGACCCGCCACCGCATGACACCGAAGATCAACGCCATCTCGACCATTCTGTTTTTGATCGTGCTGGCGCTGCTTATCGTCATCAATGTGCGTCAGTCCCGCGACGAGAAGCGCCGCGAAGCCGCCCGCCGGAAAGGAGCGATGCAGCCGTGAAAAAACGTATGCTTTCCCTGCTGCTGTGCGGCGCGATGTGCGCTGGGCTGCTCTCCGGCTGCGGCAATACGTCCTCGGCAGAGGTGCTCAACGTATATAACTGGGGTGAGTACATCGACACCGACCTCATCGACCAGTTCGAGGAGGAAACCGGCATTAAGGTTATCTACAACACCTTCGATTCCAACGAAAACCTGTATTCGCGCATCCAGACCACGAGCTATGACGTCATTATCCCGTCCGACTACGCGATTTCGCGCTTTATCGACGAGGATATGCTCCAGCCGCTCAACTACGATCATATTCCGAATATGAAGCTGATCGACGAGAAATACACGCATCTGGACTTCGATCCGGAGCAGAAGTATTCCGTGCCCTATACCTGGGGCGTGGTCGGCATCGTGTACAACACCAAGTACGTTGATAAAGCGGATATCGGCTCGTGGGATTTGCTGTGGAACCCCAAATACACCAACCGCACCGCGATGTTCAACAACTCGCGTGATGCGCTCGGCATTGCGCTCATGTACCTCGGCTATTCGCTCAACACCACCGACAAGGACGAGCTGCGCGAGGCGGCTGACCTTATCATCGCCGGAAAACCGGTATATCAGGGCATCTGGATGGACCAGATTCTCGAAAAGCTGCCGAGTGAGGAAATTGTGGCTGCACCGTACTATAACGGCGATGCCGTCACCATGATCGACGAAAATCCCGACCTCGCATTCTACGTTCCGAAGGAGGGCACCAACCTGTTTGTCGATGCCATGTGCATCCCGAAGTACGCAAAGAACGTTTCGGGTGCGGAGAAGTTCATCAACTTCATGTGCTCGACCGAGGCGGCGATGGCAAACTGGGAGTATGTCGGCTATTCCAGTCCGCAGACCGAGGTTTATAAGGAACTGGACGAGGAAATCACCAGCGACCCGCTGTATTTCCCGGATATTACGCAGTATCCGACCGAGGCCTATACCAACCTGCCGACGGAAATCAACCAGTTTTATAATGATCTTTGGGTTGATATCTTAACGTGATCGGATATGCACCAACGCAACGTGCAGGGCGAGGTGACCTCCCCCCGCCGTTCCCCCAATAAACTACACCGTTTATGCGAATGATGCACCAGTGACGGATAGTGATTTACGCAGTATGCGTAGTCGTTAACAAAGCGAATGCCGTTATGTGCGGCGGGATGAGGTCATCCCGCCCTACAAATATCACACTCAGCTAACCCAAAGAAAAAGAACGTATCCAATGAACAGCGCTGATAACGAAGCAATTCAAAATTAGCGCACAAGGGCCGTAAAGACACGAATCCCCTGCTGAGAATACTTCTCGGCAGGGGATTTTTCGTACATCGCCTATTTGAGCCATCGGCGCTATCTTCGTCAGAACAAACGCTGCTTGTATCAGTATCTGTCCTTGACCGTTAAGCTGGACGCGCATTTGCGTGAGATTGACCATGCCGTCAACGAGCCAACGAGATATTCGCTCAGCTTACCAAACAGATGACGGCAGCCGAAGGTGTCACCGAAGCACTCAAAGCAGCCGGCCGGATGGAATGGGTGCGCCGCACGAACAGCATCCGAAGCCGCGTCAGAGAAATCGTCAATTCAGAACTGATTTACAACTAAGTAGAACCCGGAGTTCAGACTGCCGTTTGCGGCCTGAACTCCGGGTTCGCTTTAGGGCAAAATCGTGCAGTATCGGTCTAACAAGCAACGGATTTGCCCCAGCAAATCCAACCCGCAGGGAAATCCCTGTGCCCCTTATTTTATCATTTACCTGTGTGAAATCTCCACAGGAAAGTCATAATCCGCGCTCTGATGCAGCTTGTGTTCATACCGCTGACAACACACAGTCGCTCAGAGGACAGCGTCTTCGCGGTAAGCATCAGCAGACACATCGGCAAAAGCGGAGCTGTGATGGCCTGAAGATGCCTTATCCTCCGTGAGGATACTATACTTGCAGTCACTTCTGCCACGCCGTTCGCCGTGTTGTAAACCTGCCGCTTGCAATTTTACTCGAACCATTATTGTCCAGCACGTGCAGCAGACGAACGTTTTTGTCGGTAACACTCTGACCGATAGTCAGCGTGAATCCGTATTCTCGGGTACCACTGCACTGGTCGGCGTGATCTTATTGCCTTTGCCGCCAATTACTATCGCTGCAACGTATCTCAGAGAGGTTCCGTGTTCATTCGTCGGCGTTACATTTGCATTTTTGTTTGTAGAAAACCGTGTTTTCTCGTCTTTTACTCCATGCGGAACGGCTGGAGCACTTCATTCATGCGCTGAATATTCTGCACAACGCTATCCTTGCGGCGAACAGCAAGGCTGACATACAGCGAATCGATCAGCGAGAACTGTGCAACACGCGGCGAAACGAAAAGCTGTTCCGGAGAATACAGTTCCAGGCAGATATCACACACCTGCTTAAGTGGCGTATCCGGGTAACCGGTGATGCCGATGGTCTGCGCGCCGTGCGCTTTCGCCGTACGGACGGCGGAAACGATCTCACATGTCTTGCCGGTGTGCGAGATAGCGATCACGACGGTATTCGGCATACACAGGCTCGCTTGAATCTGCATCAGATGCGAGTCGGTCAACGATACCGCACGGAAGCCGATGCGCATCAGACGGATGTAGAAGTCCTCTGCGATGGTGCCGGATGCGCCGACACCGAGAATGAGGATGTTTTCGGCGCGACTGAGCACATCGACCGCCTGCTCGATCTTCTGGAAGTCAAGCAGCTGGAGCGCACGCTCGAGCGTGTCGATGTTGCGGCCAAACACACTCTCGGAAATGGTCTGAATACTGTCGGTTTCAGACAAATCTTCGAATATTGTTCGAACTGATTTGGGCGAATACTTCGCGAGCAGCAGCTTCATCTCGCTGAACCCGGTGCAGCCGAGGATCTTGCAAAATCGAATAATACTTGATTCTGCGATGCCTAGCTCGGCGGCCATCTGCTGAATGCTGATCGAGGTAATATGTACCGGATCGGCTATGATATGGTCGGCAATCCGCTTTCCAACCTTGGAAAAAGTCGCATATTGCGACTGGATTGCAGCATAAACGTTTTTATCCATACGCTCACCTTTTATCTGTGTCATATTATGTTTTCATTATAACACAATTCTTCCAGTTTGTGAATAATGTACAAAAATGAACATTATTCTTTTTACAAGATGAATTATTGAATTTTATTTCACGCAGTGCTATACTTGATTATAGTCAATGGATTGGAGTTCCATTGAAAGGGTAAAAGCTGAAGCAAGAGATTACGTCCGGACAACTTCTCAAACTGCGGTTCCCCGAAAAAGCACGTTCGTTGCTCGATAAAGGGCCGCGCAGCTCCAACTGGCAGAAAAGAAAAATTAAAAAGGACTGAGCAAAACCATGGGCAAATCCAGCAACCCGACTTTCGCGGGTGATAAGGAATTTGAGAAGATCCACCTCAAAGAAAAGTTTTCCTACGGCCTCGGCGACGTTGCCTGCAACGTTGTCTTCGCCTTGACAACCTCGCTGCTGATTTACTTCTACACCAACGTAGTCGGCATCTCTGCAGCCATGATCGGTACCATCATGCTGATCTCGCGTTTCTTCGATGGTATTTCCGATGTACTGATCGGTCACCTGGTTGACCGCACACATTCCAAGTACGGCAAGTCCCGTGCATGGATCCTCTGGATGATGATTCCGTACGGTATCGCAGCAATCCTGCTGTTCACCGTTCCGCCTGCAACGCAGATCGTAAAGGGCATTTACGTTTTCATCACCTATAACTTCTGCACTACCGTTGTTTACACCGCACTGAACCTCCCGTACGCAACGCTGGCAACCCTGATGACCCGCGACACCGACCAGCGCGCCGTTGTCAACCTGTTCCGTACCGGTATGTCTGCCCTCGGCAACATGGTCATCTCCGCAGTAACCTTCCCGCTGGTTACCCGTCTGGGTGACACCCAGCAGGCATGGATCGAGGTTTCCATCCTCTACGCCATCATTTCCATCATCATGCTGTTCATCTGCTTCAAGAACTGCCATGAGCGCGTCAAGGAAGAGACCAAGACCAAGGACGGCAAGAACGTTCCGCTCTGGATGGGCATCAAGCTCTGCGTCACCAACAAGTACTTCATCATGTTCTTCTTCCTTGCTGTGTTCCTGTCCTTCTATGAGGCAGTTACCGGCACCTGCAACGCATACTACGCACAGTACATTCTCGGCAACCGCGACCTGCTCGGCGCACTCGCATCGTTCGAGTCCATTCCGCAGATCGTTACCGTTCTTGTTCTGTCTCCGTTCATCGCAAAGTTCGGTAAGCGCAACGTAGCGCTGATCGGTGCAGTTGTCGCCGTTATCGGCACGGTCTCCCTGTTCATCAACCCGAGCGCCCTCAATCTTGCACTGTTTGCCTGCGTCATGCGCGGCATCGGCAAGGGCTGCTTCCGCGGCGTCAAGTACTCCATGCTCGCTGACGTTATCGAGTACGGCGCATGGAAGCGCGGCATCCGTGTACAGGGCCTGATGGTTTCTGCCACCACAGCCGGCCAGAAATTCGGCTCCGGTATAACGACCGCTATTTTCGGCGCCCTGATGAGCCTCGTAGGTTTCGCCGGCACCGCGACTATCAACGCAGCACAGTCTCAGATGCTGATCGGTATCTACATCATCGGCAACATCATTGCCTGGGGCGGCATCGGCGTTCTGCTGATCTTCTACAAGCTCGATAAGATCTATCCGCGCATTATTACCGAGATGAAGCAGCGCGAGGCTGCTGAGGCAGAAAAGGCCGCTGCAAACGCATAACTCAGACATGCTCTGACACTCACTAATCATCTTTTTCTTCCCTTATATGGCAACAGCCGGCGGAGTCATGTATTCTGCCGGCTGCCCCTTATTACGCATGGCCCTATCCCGGCGCATAACAAACTTGAAAGGCGTGTAACAAACAAATGGAAACTATGTCCTATGAAAACCGTATCGCCCTCGGCAATCTGGTACCGACGATCGGTCAGTTCAAGGTAATGGATAAAATTCCGCAGTACCAGCAGTGCGAGGTGCACAATCTGGTCGAGGCACCGGCTGAGGTGCCCGAGGTGCTGCGCCATGTCGTGTTCAACATCGAACGCGGTCAGACGCTGCACGAAACCATCGACTTCCTCAACATGTGTCCGGACTTCAAGAACATGGACATCATCTACGCGAACGAGCTCGATGACGGCGCGGTCCGCTCGGGCAACTGCAACGTGGCGTATGAGATCGCCAAGTCCATCGGCATGAACTATGCCTATGGTCTGGAGTTCATCGAGCTGGTCAACCCGAACGACAACAAGGGTTTCCACGGCAACGCCCTGTTCTCGCGCTGGCCGATCCGCTGGGCGAAGGTCGTTCACATGCCCGAGCAGTACAACTGGTACTATGACCGTCAGAAGCGCATCGGCGCGCGCGTTGCCATTGTCTGCTCGCTCGACATCGGCGGCCGGGAAGTCGGCGCAGTCAGCGTCCATCTGGAGAACCGCGCGGACAGCGAGGGCCGCGAAGCTCAGATGGCAGTCGTGTATGATGAGATCAAAAAGTCATTCGCGCCGGACACGCCGGTCATGATCGGCGGCGACCTGAACACCAATACGTTTGACGGCAACGACATCCCGGGCTTCACCAAGCTGTTCAACGACCCGGAGCGCCTTGCCAAGCACATGGCGGCGGTCGAAAAGTACGAGCGCGTCCTGCCGCAGGCAGAGGAGAACGGCTTCTCCTACCGCGAGTTCAGCAGCACCGAAGGCACGCGCCGCAAGCCGATGCCGGGCGGCAAGAGCATGCTGCTCAAGCTGGACTGGCTGATGGCGCGCGGCATGGAATGCGTCGACCACGGCACGGTCTCGACTGAGACGAAGGACTGCACCTGGGCCGAGCCGGGCAGCGCGCTGGCGAAGTTCACAGGTCCCGAGCTGTCCGACCACAACGCCTGCTGGGCAGACTGTCGATTCGCAAAGTAACTACTAAAATCTATTGTAGAAAGCTGCACACGCTGCATACATATTGACAGCGTGTGCACTTTTTATCGAGTGAGGAGAACCTACATCAAATGAGTGGAATGATACAATACCTGCGCGAACTTCATTTCGCCTCGGTCGTGGTGCGGCTTGCCCTTGCGATGCTGCTCGGCGGCTGCATCGGTCTGGAGCGCGGACGCAAGCGCCGTCCGGCCGGTTTCCGCACCTATATGCTCGTCTGTCTCGGCGCGGCGCTGACCGTGCTGCTCAGCCTGTACGAATTTACCATGGTGACAGGGCCGTGGTCGGATATTTGCGCAGAGATCGGCATAAAAACCGACGTTTCGCGTTTCGGCGCACAGGTCATCAACGGCATCGGCTTTCTGGGCGCAGGAACCATTCTCGTTACCGGCCGCCAGCAGGTCAAGGGCCTGACCACTGCCGCTGGTCTGTGGGCGTCGGCCTGCACCGGCCTTGCGGTCGGCGCAGGATTTTACGAGTGCGTGCTCATCGCATTCGCGATGATATTTCTCAGCATCCGCCTGTTCCCAATTGTGGATGCGTACATACAGGAGAACGCGCGTGACATCAATCTGTACATGGAGTTCTATTCGCTCGGGGACATCAGTACCATCATCAATCAGCTGAAATCGCAGAACGTGCAGATCTACGACATCGATATCGAGCGGAACAAAAGTGGCGAGGCGCTGCACCCAAGTGCGATCTTCTCGATCCGCCTCAATGAAAAAATACCGCACACGCAGCTTCTCTCCGATCTGGCGGAGTTGGACTGCTTTTGCGTGATCGAAGAGCTGTAAGGAGTGGACTGCTATGTTATCTGTTTTTGACGGCCTGCGCGACGTGACGACGCTTTCCGTGTTCGTGCGTCTGGCCTGTGCGCTCATCTGCGGCGGCATTATCGGTATCGAGCGCTCGTACAAGCGCCGCCCGGCCGGCTTCCGCACGCACATCCTCATCTGCATCGGCGCGGCCATCACCACGCTGACGAGTCAATATCTGTATCTGAATATGCACTATTTTACAGATATGGCGCGCCTCGGTGCACAAGTTGTTGCGGGTATTGGCTTCATCGGTGCGGGCACCATCATCGTTACCAAGCGGCAGCGCGTCAAGGGTCTGACCACGGCGGCTGGTCTCTGGACCTCGGCCATCATCGGCCTCACCTTTGGCGGCGGCTTCTACGAGGGCGGCATTCTCGCGACCGTGTTCATCATGCTCGCCGAGCTTGTGTTCTCGCGTATCGAGTACCGCGTGCTCGAAAATGTGCCGGAGATCAATCTGTATATGGAATACGAGGACAAGCACTGTCTGGATGATGTGCTTCAGCTCTACCGCAGCTGCAATATTAAAGTGCTGAACATCCAGATTACGCGCTCGGCAGAAAACGGTGAGCATAACGCCTGCGCTATCTTTTCGCTGCGCCTGCCGCGCAGCTGCGGCGTAGAAAAGCTGCTGACACTTGTCGGCAGGTGCGAGGGAATTGTGTCGGTGGAAGAGCTGTAAACCACACCGAATTTCAAAAAAAACAGAAAACCAAAGCGGTGATGCGCCTCGTATTTGGAGGCTGCATTACTGCTTTCTTTCGTTTTTACCCGATGTGCCGTCGCGCAAAATGAAGAAAAATATCGAGTCACTGCAAAAGGCAGTAAGGGTCACAGGAAAATTCCCTGCGGGGCTGGATTTGAACAATCAAATCCGTTGCTTGTTACGACATCTTCTACGCAAAAAACTCAATATTGGCACCATCAAAACAAACCGGAGCGCACAGCTGAATTTCAGGCTGTACGCTCCGGTTTTTGCTGCTTAGATTGGCGTTCATAAAAATTTCTAAAAAGTTTTTGAGGGCAAAGGTTGTAGTTGATTAGCAGAGGGACAAATCCAGAAACAAATCCAGAAAAATTCAGAAGAGAGGAGCAGCAGATTATCCCGGATATGCAGGAGCCGATCATCTCGGAGGAGGAATTTGAGCGTGTGCAGGAGCTCCGCAGCCACAAGCGCAGGAACACCAAAACCGGCAGGCAAAGCCTGTTTGCAGGCTTACTCTACTGTCCGGACTGCGGCGCAAAACTTCATTTCTGTGCGGCGAAAAGCCTGAAACCCAATCAGGAATTTTATCGCTGCGCCAACTACAATTTCGGACGCGGAACGTGCAAAATCCACTATATTCGCAACGTGGTGCTTGAAGAAATCGTTCTGGAAGCGGTCAGCAGTCTGGCGGATTATGTGCGCTGCTATGAGCCGGTGTTTCTGTATTTCCTCGCTATGCAGAATAACGCGGAGCATCAAATAAATTTGAAAGTGCTCCAGCAGTCCATTGACAAAGGCGAGCAGCGTATCCGGCAGATCGACAAGGCTATCGAAGAACTGGTTGAGGCCAATATCTGTGGAAAAAATCACGGATGAGCGCTTTATCAAGATGACCGCAAGTTACGAAAAAGAGCAGAAGAATCTGACTGCATCGGTGGAGAACTGGAAGTTAGAGCTTAAAAACGCTCAGCAGCAGAAGGTAAACGGACGCAACCGAGTGAAGGCGGACATTTACTTTACTGCCGTTGGGATAGTAAATATTCCGACCGAAACCGAGATGAAAGCCGCTATGGAGGAACTCCAGCGCAGCCGCAAGCAGGCAATCACCACATAAAAACAGCAGCGGCACAGTCCACAAATGTGAAACTGTGCCACTGCTTATATAATACTTCGTTATGGGTGCCGAGCTAATCGGATACGTCCCTTTTTTCATGCTTATTTCTTCTCCAGCGCTGCCATCGCAATCTTTTCCGGCGTAATAGGAAGCTCATAGAACCGCTTGCCTACAGCATTTCGGATTGCATCCGAAATCGCCGGCAGCGGTGTATTGATAACCACCTCGCCGATGGATTTCGCACCGAACGGGCCTTCGCCCTCGTAGCTGTTCTCGAATTCCACGCGGATCTTGCCGATGTCCACGCGTGCGGGAATCTTATACTGGAAAAGCGAATTTTCCATCGGATAGCCGCGGTCATCGTAGGTGACGCTCTCGGTCAGCGTCATGCCGATGCCCTGCGCAATGCCGCCCTCGGCCTGCACGCGCGTCAGGTTCGGATTGATGGGCGTACCGCAGTCCACTGCCGCAGCGTAATCCAGCAGGGTTACCTCGCCGGTTTCGGTATCCACTTCGATCTCAGCCGCACCGACCATATACGGCGGAGGCGAAATTTCGGACGAATGCGTAACCGTCGCCTGCAGCTCGATGCTGTTGCCGTTCATGGAAGCCGTCGCAATATCACTCAGGCTAATGGTCTTGCCTGCATTTTCGCCTTCCTCTACGCGGACTTCCCTGCCGTCGAAGCTGACCTGCTCCTGATCGCAGCCGAGCAGCTTTGCGCCGAGCGCACAGATTTTGCCGCGCAGCTCGAGCGCGCACTTCTCGGTCGCCTTGCCGGTGACGTAGGTCGTACTCGAGGCATACGAGCCGGAATCATACGGCGACCAGTCGGTGTCCGCACTCAGCGTGGTAATGTTGTCAAGCGGACACTCAAGCACCTCTGCCGCGATCTGCGCAAGCGTGGTATCACAGCCGGTGCCCATGTCAGCCGCGCCGATGAGCAGCGTGTAAAAGCCCTCATCGTTGACCTTGAGGGTCGCACTGCCAACGTCCATGCTCGTAATGCCCGAGCCCTGCATCGCCATGCCCATGCCGACCGCGCGCACCTTGCCGTTTCCCATGTCGCGGCACGGATACTTGTTATCCCAGTCGATCATGTCGTGCACGCGCGCCAGACAGCGGTCGAGCGCACAGCTTGTGTTCAGCTGACCGTAGTACGCGGGCATGATCTCACCCTCGTGCGTAATATTCATCTCACGGATTTTAAACGGGTCCATGCCGAGGATGTTCGCCAGCTCGTTTACCGCGCTCTCCACCGCGAACAGGCCCTGCGTTGCGCCGTAGCCACGGTACGCGCCCGCCGACATGTGATTGGTGTACACAACGTCACTCGTAAAGCGGAATGCCTCGGCCTTGCCGTACAGCGGAATCGACTTATGACCGGACAGACCGACCGTTGTCGGGCCGTGTTCGCCATACGCGCCGGTGTTGGACAGCGTGTGCAGGTCGATGCCGCGCACGATGCCGTCCTTGTTTGCGCCCAGACGGACGTGCATTTCCATCTCGTGGCGCGGCGAAGATGCAATCTGGCTCTCCACGCGGCTGAAGATGATCTTGGACGGCTTTTTCGTCATCCAGGTGACAAACGCCGGATACACTGCGCTGACCGCGGTCTGCTTGGCACCGAAGCCGCCGCCGATGCGCGGCTTGGTGACGCGCACCTTGCTTTTCGGGATATGCAGTGCGTTCGCCACGATTCGGCGGGTGTGGAACACGATCTGCGTTGAGCTGATGATGTGCAGGCGGCCGTAGGTGTCGATCTCGCAGTAGGTGCGGAAGGTTTCCATCATCGCCTGCTGGCATGCCTGCGTGTGATACACGCGGTCGATAACGACATCGCAGTCCGCGAGGACCGCATCGATATCGCCGTTGCCGCACTCGTCGTGCGCGCACAGGTTGCGCCTGTTATCCGCGCCGACCGGTGCAAGGCTCTCCCAGTTGTCCTCCGGATGCACGAGCACCGGATTATCCTTTGCGGTGTGGAAATCGAGCACCGGCTCGAGCACCTCGTACTCCACCTTGACCAGTTTCATCGCCTTATCCACGCATTTTTCGTCCGCACCGGCGAGAATCGCCACCACATCGCCTACAAAGCGTACATGGCGGTCGATAACAAGGCGGTCATACGGACTCGCCTCCGGATAAGTCTGACCGGCCTGCGTGTAGCGGCGGCCGTTCTGGTCTACGTCCTCCCATGTGAAGATGGCCTCCATGCCGGGGACTTTCATCGCGGCGGTCTTGTTGATGCTCTTGACGATGGCGTTTGCGTGCGGCGAGCGCAGCAGCTTGACGCACAGGCAGTCGCGCGGCGTTACATCGTCCACATACACCGGCTGACCGGTGACGAGCTGCATCGCATCCTTTTTGCGGAGCGGCTGATTGACTACCTTCACTGTGCGTCCTCCTCTCTCTGCTTTTTCCAGTCGAGATATGCGCGGATACCGCGCAGCTGTCCCTCATAACCCGAGCAGCGGCACAGATTGCCCGCCAGATATTCCTTGATCTCCTCATCGGTCGGGTCCTGCTTTTCGCGGAACAGCGCGATTGCGTTCATCATAAAGCCGGGATTGCAGAAGCCGCACTGCTCCGCACCCTGATCCGCGATGAACGCGCCGAATTCGGCGGCTTCGCCCTGCAAGCCCTCCAAGGTCGTGATTGTATGTCCGCTTGCACGCGCTGCCAGCACCGAGCAGGACAGCACCGGCTTTTCGTCCATAAATACGGTGCACAGACCGCAGTTTGCGGTCTCGCAGCCGCGCTTGACGCTCAGGCAGCCATGCTCCCGCACAAAGTCGATGAGCAGCGTGTCCGCCGCCACATCGTCTGCTACTTTCTTTCCATTCAATGTCATTGTGATCAGCATATCCGTTCCCCCTTACTCTGCATCGAGCGCGTGTGCCGCGCGGCGCACCAGCACACCCGCGAGGTGTCTGCGATATTCCGCACTGCCGCGCAGACTGCTGCCGGTCTTGATTTCCGCCCGAACGGCTTCCGCCATCTGCTCCGCCGTTTTATCCACAGGCTGTGCATAAATCTGTGCGCGCGCCGGACGGGCACCGACGGCGAACCGATAGCCGTTCTCATCCTTAACGGACGCGCAGGTCAGCACCGGAATGTCGGTCTGGCTGATGCGCACGGACTGGTAGTTGAATTTCGCATTTTTCTTGGGCACGATAATGCGCACCAGAATATCGCGGTCCTTGGGTCTTTCGGCGTACTCGGAAAGCGGCACAATGCCGCCCTTGTACAGCTCTACCTGTGCGTCCAGCACGAGGAACATGGTCAGCACATCGGAAAAGCCGAACCGGCTGTACAGGCTGCCGCCGACGGTCGCCAGATTGCGAAGCTGCACGCCGACAATGTGGCGCACGGATTCGCGCATAGCACCGTTCGTGTAGGCTGCCAGTCCTTCGTGCAGCTCCAGCGCGCGCAGCGAGGCCATCGCACCGATCCGGAACTCGGTTTCGGTTTCCTCGATGGTGTCCAATCCCAGACCGGACAGGTCGATTGCCGTGCCGACATTCAGCGTCTCCATTTTGAGCCAGATCATGCCGCCGATCACGCGGTTGGACTTTTTCTGGTTGAGCGTATACGCTTCCTCGAGCGACTCGACTTTTTTGTATTCCCGTATCGTCAACATACGTTATATCCTCTCTCTTTCAGGGGAATGTGTTATCTTTTCAGTATACTACTTTTATTTTACCACAAAATCTGCTATAATGCCGTTGTGAATATCAAAATACAACGAAAAGAAAAAGTTGTGGGAAAGGAGCCGCCATGCAGCCAAATATCCGCGTGATGCTGTTCGATGAGGACGGCGAGCGCTTTTTCGGTGAGGGACCGTGCCGTCTGCTGCATGCCATCGAGCAGACCGGATCGCTTCGCGCCGCCGCGCAGTCCATGCAGATGGCATATACCAAGGCGCTCGGACTCGTCCGTCATGCCGAGCAGGTGCTCGGTTTTGCACTCACCGAGCGCAAAATCGGCGGCAAAGGCGGCGGCGGCAGCGTACTCACTGACGAGGCAAAGGAGTTTCTCTATCGCTATGAGCAGTATCGTGACGCCTGCAAACAGGCAGGAAAACAGCTCTATCCGCAGTTTTTCCCCGATGAAAAGTGAAATCGGATGTGTGATCATGGCATCCGGCCTGGCAAAACGGTTTGGCTCCAACAAGCTGCTCGCCGAATTTGACGGAAAACCGCTGCTCTGCCGTGCGTTTGCCGTGACAGAGGGGTTGCACCGCGTAGTCGTTACCCGCTCGACCGAGATGCAGGCATTGTGTGAAAAATACGGCATTCCCGTCCTGCACCATGCCCATCCACTTCGCAGCGACACCGTGCGGCTTGGACTGGAGTACCTGCTGCCGCGGTTTCCTGCCATGTCCGGCTGCGTGTTTCTGCCGGGTGATCAGCCGCTGCTGACGAGGAAAACGCTCTGCGGTATGGTGTCGGCATTCTGCGCAGAACCCGACCGAAAATCGCAGATTTTCCGTCTATGCGAGCCGCAAGGCGGTACGCCGGGCAGTCCGGTGCTGTTCGGCGCGGATTATTTTGAGGAACTGCGTTCTCTTCCCGAGGGCAGGGGCGGCGGCGCGGTCGTCCAACGGCATGCGGAAAAGGTAACGCTGTTTCCTGCTCGATATCCGGCGGAATTGATGGACGCGGATACACCGGACGTTCTCGCAGAATTAAAAATGATTTTTCAAAACGATTCATTTTATCGGTAATGCCAACCATTTGATGCGGCGTTACGTGGGCGCACATTGTGCGCCCCTGCGGTTACGTTTGTGCAGTCGGTTTACACGGTGCGCCGAGGTCGTCGCACCCTACAGTATTATTTTACGCCTCTCTCAATCGGAATGGCGAATGGTTGACCGTTACGATCATTTTCCATCCTCAATTCTCCATTCTCAATTAAAAACCCCGGAAAGAACTTCTTTCCGGGGTTTTGCATTATGCTTCGGTTTTCTTATCCTTCGGGAGCACGATATTGAGCAGAATCGCAACAAATGCTGCCGGTACAATACCGGAACCGCCAAAAATCAGCTGAACCGCCTGCGGCGCCTGTGCCAGAATGGTCATATTGGCACCCATGCCGTAGCCGACACCCAGAGCAACCGACACGATGGTCAGATTACGCGGCGTCATCTCTTCCTTGGTGATCAGCTGGATACCGCTGATAACAATGGACGAGAACATCATAACAGCCGCACCGCCGAGCACGGACTGCGGCATAATGGACACGATCGCGCCCAGTTTCGGAATCAGACCGCACAGAATGAGGAAGATTGCACCGACGGACAGGGCACCGCGGTTGACAACCTTGGTCATGGTAACAAGGCCTACGTTCTGGCTGAACGAGGTATTCGGCAGTACGCCGAACAGCGCCGCAAACGAGGAACCCAGACCGTCGCAGGCTACGCCGCCGGACAGCTCCTTGTCGGTTGCCTCACGACCCATGCCGCCTTCCATAACGCCCGAAATATCGCCGACGGTCTCGACCGCGGTAACAATAAACATAACCAGCACCGGCAGGATGGCGCGCAGATCAAACACCGGCTTTACCGGCATCAGCTTCGGGATGGCAAACCAGCCGGCCTGTGCTACCTTGTCCCAGTTGAGTACCCATGCCTTGGTAAATTCTACACCGTCCGCGTCAACTGCGGTGGTCGGCAGAACAAAACCCATGACGATTGCCGCAATGTAGCCCGCAATAATGCCGACAAAGATCGCGGACGAGCCAAGGAAGCCCTTGCAGCCGTGCTTGACGACCAGAATAACCACCAGCACGAACAGCGCCAGCAGCAGATTTTCCATCGAGCCGAAATCCTTCGCGGAGTTGCCGCCGCCGAAGGAATTGATGCCGACCGAGATCAGCGACAGACCGATACTCAGCACGACCGTGCCGGTAACGACCGCCGGAAAGAATTTGCGCAGCGGCTTGAGGAAAAAGCCAAGTACCGTCTCAAACAGGCCGCCGAGAATGGACGCACCCATAATCGCGCCATACGCAATCACACCGCCGCCCATGGTAGCCGCAACGCTGTTGAACACGCCGATAAAACCCGAGCTTGTACCCATGATGATCGGCACCTTGCCGCCGATCGGGCCGATGGAAAACAGCTGCACCAGCGTTACCACGCCGGCCACGAACATCGCGTTCTGCAGAACGCTTACCTGCAGGTCCGCGAACTCGCCGCCTGCAATGCCGCACGCACCCATGATGATGAGCAGCGGCGTCAGGTTGCCGACGAACATCGCAAAAACGTGCTGCAGTCCCAGCGGAATCTTGCGCGACAAAGGCATTTTTGCCTCAAAATCGTGCGCTGCGTCCATAGAAATTTTCTCTTGCATACCCACACTCCTTTGTGTTGTCCTGTAAAGTGCCGTGCCATTCATTCCCCTTAGCAAAACACTTTCTGATTTCATGCAAATAAATTATAACAAAAACAAATTCCTATGTAAATGGATTGCGCGGACAGACGCAGGATTTTGGAGGTATGCGCAAAAATTTACGTTCTGCGACCTGTTTCCTTAACAATTTCCCGAATCCGCGCAAAAGGAAAGGAACAACGCACGCAGGCATTGTCCCTTTTCGTATCGTTTCGAATTTCTGATTAACCCAGTCTTTCCTTGCGCTCGCGTCCGTCTCTCAGCAGAATGGTCAGTTCCTCGCGGTCTCCTGCACGGATGGCCTTGCGGTATTCGTCAAGGTGCTTGATGACCTCGTCAATCTCCTGCGCGAGCGGCTCTGCGTTGCACAGAAACAGCTCGCTCCACATGGTCTCATTCAGCTTGGCAACACGCGTCAGATCCTTGTAGCTGCCCGCCGAGTAGCCGTTGTGCTTGTCTGCCTCCGGACTTTTGATGTACGCCGAGGAAACCACATGCGCCAGCTGCGAGGTAAACGCGATCATGTGATCGTGCTGCTGCGCGGTACAGCGCACGGTCTGGCCGAAGCCGAGCGACATGAAGTACGCCTCCAACTGTTCAAGCACACGCTCGGTGCTGCTCTTGGTCGGCACAAAAATCATGCTCGCGCCGTCAAACAGGGTCGGCAGCGAATAATCCAGACCGGAAAACTCACGGCCTGCCATCGGGTGACCGCCGACGTAGTGCACACCGGCGTCAAGCGCCGCCTGCTCCAGATGATCGACCATAAACTGCTTGACGCCGACCATATCGACGATCACGCAGCCCTTTTTCATCTTCGGCATGTTCTCGAGCAGCCAGTCCACCGTTGCCTGCGGGTACAGACCAATGATAACAAGGTCAGCCTCCTTGTACAGCGCTTCGGTCGCAATCGCGTCAATTGAGCCGTCAGCCAGTGCCTGCTCTGCGGTCGCGCGCGTGCGGTTCCAGCCTAAAACGCGGCTGAGTGTGCGCGCCTTGATGGTTTTCGCCATCGAGCCGCCCATCAGGCCCAGACCGGCGATGAGTACGGTATCAAACATGAATGGGTTCCCCCTGTCTTTTGTTTTTTATTCAGTTAAAGTTTATAACGGCCGACAGGGTTTGTCAAATAAAATTGAGAATTGAAGATGGAGAATTGAAAATGAATGTTGAGATAAAAACTTATCACAAAGAGATGAAGCCATCGCGTTCATTCTCCATTTTCCATTCTCAATTCTCCATTATTTTTTGGGTCTCGGATTAACGCTGCAAATCCGGTGCCACAGCGGTGTCACTCTGCACACGATAAAAACGAGCAGCGCACCCGCGAGATTGAGGATAAGATCATCCACATCGCACGAGCCCGTTCCGGTGTACACCTGCAGCACCTCCACCGCCGTAATGCTCAGCGTGAGCGATGCCGTGAAGAAGAAAATGCTTCTCTGCCAGCGGAACAGTGCGGGCAGAAATACGCCCATCGGCGCAAACGCAATCAAATTGCCTGCCAGATTGAGCACCACAAGCCGCAGCGAGATATTGCCGTAGCCGTAGGCCAGCAGGTAATTTTTCACCGTACGGAGCGGCTCCAGATTCACCATATCGAGCGAGGTATGACCAAATCCGCGGCCGAACGCGTTATCGAAAAACAGCACATTCAGCAGCACCCATATGTAGTACAGAAACAGCGCCAGCATGTACAGCCGCCGCCGTATCGGACGCGTATTGTCCGGCACGCCGCAGAACAGCGCAGCACGCAAAAGTACCGCAAAAATCGCTGCAAACACGAATTTCTGCTCGGGTGCAACGGTGATTCCGGGTGCTAACTCATAATAGATGTTGAAGCACAGAAATACCGCTGTCAGCAGTACCGCTATGCCGCGAATCAAATTCTTCAAAAGGAGATTCTCCTTTGTATTGGAATATCATAGGGCGGGAGTACCCGCCCTATGTCATAAATTCTGTTACAGACTCTCCGCTTCCTTGAGCCACAGCGCGGACACTGCGTCCGACGGCATACGCCAATCGCCGCGCGGCGAAAGCGTTACGGTACCGACCTTCGGGCCGTCCGGCAGGCAGGAGCGCTTGAACTGCTGCGTAAAGAAGCGGCGCATAAAGGTCGTCAGCCACTTCTTGATGGTCGCATCGTCATACACGCCTGCAAAGGTCTTGTGCGCAGCGCGGAAGATCTTGCGCGGCGGATAGCCGAAGCGCAGCATATAATACAGGAAAAAGTCGTGCAGCTCATACGGGCCGACCAGATTCTCGGTCTTCTGGCTGATCTCGCCGTCCTTCGGCGGCAGCAGCTCGGGAGATACCGGGGTATCGAGCACATCCTGCAAAACGTCGGACAGCTCGCCGAGCGTGCGATCTGCCTCATAGGCAACAAGATAGCGCACCAGCGTTTTCGGGATAGAGCCGTTGACGCCGTACATGCTCATGTGGTCGCCGTTGTAGGTCGCCCAGCCGAGCGCCAGCTCGGACAGGTCGCCCGTGCCGACCACCATACCGCCGTTCTTGTTGGCGAGGTTCATCAGCACCAGCGTGCGCATGCGCGCCTGACCGTTCTCAAAGGTGACAGACAGATCGTCCTTGGACTGGCCGATGTCCATGAAATGCTGATCGACCGCCGCCTTAATATCCACGGTCTTGAGTGTAACGCCGTAGGCTTCCGCCAGCTTTTCTGCGTTGCCCTTGGTGCGGGCGGTTGTGCCGAAGCACGGCATGGTGACGGCCAGAATGCCCTTGCGGTCGAGTTCGAGCATATCGAATGCATGTACGAGCACGATGAGCGCGAGCGTGGAATCCAGTCCGCCGGACAGGCCGACAACCGCCGTTTTCGCGTGCGTATGGCGCAGACGGGTGGCAAGGCCGGTCGCCTGAAGCGTCAGAATCTCCTCGCAGCGTTCATCGCGGAGCGCCTTATTCGCCGGAACGAACGGCGTGCGCGGGAACGTGCGGTCGGCAAGGTCGTTTTCCACCGGCGCAAGCGAGAACGACTGCACATGGCCATCCGCCGGCTCGAAGGTGTTCATGCGTTGGCGCTCATGTGCAAGGCGCTGGAGGTCGATATCCGCGTAAATGATGCCCTGCGAGAACATCTTGCTCTCGGCCAGCAGTGCGCCGTTCTCCGCGATCAGGTCGTGGCCCGCAAAAACGAGGTCCTGCGTGGACTCACCGAAACCGGCATCTGCATACAGGTACGCACACAGCAGTCGGCCGGACTGCTGACGAACAAGGTCGCGGCGGTAGCCCGCCTTGCCGATGATCTCATCCGAAGCGGACAGGTTGACGATGATGTGCGCGCCCATCTGCGCCAGCGCGGTGGACGGCGGGTTCGGCACCCACAAGTCCTCGCAGATCTCCACGCCAAACGTGAACAGCGGCTGCTCTTCACAACGGAAGATAAAATCATTTCCAATATGAATATAGTTATATTCCTCATTCAGCGTTTTAACGCCAATGTTTTTCGCCTCTATACCTTCATCATCAAGTGTCTTACCAGAATAAAAATGGCGCTGCTCGTAAAACTCCGAGTAGTTTGGTATATGGGTCTTGGGCACAAATGCCAACACTCGACCATGCACAATCGGCGCGGCAATATTATACAGCTTGCCATTATAACGCATCGGCAGACCAACCACAATAACCGCCTGCAATTCCGCCGTTTCGCGGCAGACGGTACCGAGCGCCTGCATCGCGCCCTCGAGCAGCGTTTCCTGCAGGAACAGATCGCCGCAGGTATAGCCGGTCAGGCACAGCTCGGGGAATGTGATGAGCTTCGCGCCTTTGGCAGCGGCCTCCTTCGCCAGCTTTACGATCTCAGAGGTATTATATGCACAGTCCGCGACGTGCAGATCCGGGGTTGCCGCGGCAATTTTGATAAATCCATCTCGCATCGGTGATGCTCCTTCCAGTGGAATAGTCCAGATAGAGTTAGTATACCTCTTTTTGTACCTTTGTGCAAGAGCGGCTGTACCAGACACAGGTATAAAACGCGTGCCTATCGTTTGAACTGGCGGGGTGCCCTCACCCCGCCGTATGACCCATCTGCACATTGTGTATCCGCAGGGGCGAGCAATGCTCGCCCCTGCAACGTTGAATCACACGAGTCTCGGGCGCATACTGTGCGTCCCTACGATATAACCTCTGCAAACCATACACAATCTGTCCTGCAAAATGACGAAATGGAGAATGAAATGATTTCATTCTCCATTTTCAATTACTTACCGATCCACAACCGGAATCTCAGACTCATCCTTTTCATCCAGATGCTTCAGATAATGCTTTGTCTCTGCCGCGATCACGCCGGAGAGCAGCAGCACAGCGATCAGGTTCGGGATGGCCATGAGTGCATTCAGCACGTCCGCAATAGTCCACACAAGGTCGAGCGCAAGCACGGGTGCGCACACAACGACCGCGATAAACAGCACCTTATACGGCAGAATAGCCTTTTTGCCGAGCAGATACTCAGCGGCACGCTCGCCGTAGTACGACCATCCGAGGATGGTGGAGTACGCGAACGTAATGATGCTGACCATCAAAATCAGCGGACCGATATACGGAATCTGTGCGAATGCCGCCGTGGTCATCTGACCGCCGTTTGACATGTTTTCCACGCTGACCGCCGGATTTTTCATCATCGAGGAGACGAGCACCAGACCGGTCATCAGGCACACGACAACCGTCGTCCAGAAAGTGCCGGTCGCGGAAACGAGCGCCTGCCGCACCGGATTGCGCGTCTGCGCCGCGCTGGCAACCAGCGGCGCCGAACCCATACCGGACTCATTCGAGAACAGGCCGCGTGCCACGCCGTACTGCAGCGCCAGACGGATACCGCCGCCGACCAGTCCGCCGGTCACAGCGCCCGGCTTGAACGCCAGCACGAAAATGGCCTTGAGAGCCGGCAGCAGAAAATCGTAGTTGGCACATAGAATAACGATGCAGCCGACCACATAGAACAGCGCCATCAGCGGTACCAGCTTTTCGCACACAACTGCAATGGATTCAATGCCGCCAATAATGATAATCGCGGTGATAATGCCGAAAATAATGCCGATTGCAATACGCGGCAGACTGATGGGAAGGTTGGTCTCCAGCACCTCGGCAATGGCGTTGATCTGCGTGCCGCAGCCGATGCCGAACGAGGCGAGCATGGCGAACAGCGCAAACAGCACCGCCATCACCTTGCCGAACTTCTTCCACTTGAGGCCGCGCTCAAGCGCGTACATCGCACCGCCCATCATGCGGCCGTCCGCGGTCTGCACGCGGTACTTGACCGCGATCAGGCTCTCCGCGTACTTTGTGGCAATGCCGAACACGCCGGTCAGCCAGCACCACAGCACGGCACCCGGTCCGCCGAGATAGATGGCCGTGCCGACACCGATGATGTTGCCCGTGCCGATGGTAGACGCGAGTGCGGTCGCCAGCGCCTGAAACTGACTGACGTCACCCGGCGAATCCGGGTCCTTTGTCACCGACAGGCGGATGCCGGTTAAGGTCTTGCGCTGGATGAAGCCCGTGCGGAACGTCATAAAAATATGCGTACCGCACAGCAGCACCAGCATGGGCAGACCCCAGATCCAGCTGTCGATTTTGTTCATTAACGCAACAAATACTTCCATGTATCCGATTCCTTCCTCACTTTTCTTCTCTTTCGGACAAGAGAAGGCGCTTACCCCCATTTTCTTCGGATAAGCGTCGCAGATCTATATTATATCGAATTTCCCGAAAATATGCAAGCATATTCGTGCATATTCGACACTTTTTCGGCATTTGACGTGATATTGCGCGTTCTCCTATCGTATGCTATAATCGTATCGAATTAAAAACTATCGAGGTGTTCCCTATGAACTCTGTGAATTATAAGCGGCTGGAAAAGAGTCTGACCGATGTCATTCAGGAAGCACAGCTCAAGATTGGCTACGACCACCACCCGATCACGCTGTATTATCCCACGGAATCCGTGGCGCGTCTGCTCGGCACACCGGAGGAGGATGCGGACAACACCGAGCATGCGCTCGCTTCCCTTTCCGCGCACACCGCCGACACGCTTGGCGCAATCCAAGTCACCCGCGATGACAAGCGCTTCTGCTTCCACATTTCCGCAGAAGGCACACAGTATGTGCATGAACAGCTGCCGGATCCCGCGTTTCTGCGTGCATTTCTGCAGGTAATGCGCGGTCTGACGGTCAGCTTTGACGATATTCTTGCGGTGTTCCATCAGTTTTCCGACAAAGTGCACTGCGAGAAGCTCGAGGGCAACGAGGAGTTTGACTACCTCGTATACTTCGAGGACGGCACACCGGACAGCTACCGCTACTGCATCAAGCTGGATGATGACGGTGACGCCGTCTATCACCGCTTTACGCCGGAGGATTATGCGGCGTTTGGGTTCTAAATCCCCATATAAGCATGAAAAAAGGACGCTCAAGGAGCGTCCTTTCTGTTTTGCGGTTTTACTGAGCGGCTTCAGTATCAGCCGTCTGGGCCTTGTCCGTCGAGGACTGGCTGTCGGTCGCGGACTGGTCTTCGCTCTGCGCGTCCTCAGTCTGTGCATTGCCGTCATCATCCGATGTATCGCTGTTCAGAACAGTCTGCACGTCAGCCGGCAGATAGTCCTTGGTGTTATCATAGGTGATCTCGTCGTAAGCCTCGGTGGTCTGGATGTCAGCCTCGTCGATCCACTGCTGCATCATCTCGTCGATCGAGCCAGCAGTGCCCTTTTCGGAAGCAACCGCTGCGATGATCGCGTCGCGCATGTTCTCGAACTCATCCTGATTCAGCTCGCAGCGCTTGATGATATGGTAGCCGTACTGGCTCTTGACCAGGCCGGAAACTTCGCCTTCCTGCAGAGCCTTGGCAGCGTTGTAGAACTCGTCTACCATCTGACCCTCGGTGAAGGTATAGCCCTTGGCATACTGTGCTTCGCCTGCATCCTCGTTCTTCTCGGTCAGCAGCGCGTCAAAGTCCTCGCCGTTGTTCAGGCGATCCAGAACAGCCTGTGCTTCCTTCTTTGCTTCCTCATCGGTGCGGGTGGTCTCGCCGGTGGACGGATTCGTAGTCAGAATGAGGATGTGCTTTGCAGTGATGTAGTTGTCATCGAAATACTTCTGCAGCTCGTCATCGCTCGGAACACTTACGCCGTTCTCGCCGAAGTAGTAATCCTTCAGCATCTGTGCGCATGCGCTGACATACTGGTAGTTATTGTAGTTATCCATGTCAAAGCCGATCGAAGCCAGGCGCTGCAGATAAGCGTCCTCGCCGCCGAGCTGCTCCGCATTCTGCTTGTTTGCCGTAACAATGTTCTTCTTCTGGCTGTACGACAGGGACAGGCCCAGCTCATCCATCTTCTGCTTAACGATATGGATCAGAGCGACCTGCTGCTTTGCGGACTCCTTTGCGGCATCGCCGAATGTAGATGCCATATTCTTCTCAGAGAGACCGTACATAGCGTACATCTGCTGATAATTGATGATCTGGCTCATCATATAGCTTGCATACTCATCTGCGTGGATTTCCTCGCCGTTGACCGTCATAACGACCGGTGCATCGCTTTTCAGCTCCTGATAATCCACCACAAAGGTGGATGCGCCGTATGCGGTTGCGCTCATAACGACAGCCAGCATAACGACCAGCGCAACGATGCGCTGCACTAACTTGCTCATATTACTATGCTCCCTTTTCTGTATTTTACGAACGCTATCAGTATAACACTATTTCGGAACAGGCACAAGCGAAAACACAGAAACATCACAATTTTCGCTGCCCGCTGGGGACGGCGTACCACGCCATGGGGGCAAAAGGGTAGACACCTGCGGTTTCTACCCTCTTGACTCCCGTTTCCCTTTGTTTCTTAACCCGGCGCAGACCAGAGACCGGTGACCGCTTCGAGAAGGAGAACGGCAGTCGGGTTACTCTTGCGTATCTTTCGTGAAATATTCGCGGTTCACAGATAGCTTACTGCTACACAGGCGGTTTACTCTCCGCAGGCGCGACATACCCGTGTCGCGCAACTCATTGACCTGGCAGCTACAGACAGCACCTGCGAATTTCATCTGATGATAAATGTTATACCGTAGGGTGCGCCGACTCGGCGCACCTTTTCTAACGAAAAAACACCCGTAAAATGCAAAAACGGAGAATGAAAACCATCTGGTCAATTCTCCATTCTCCATTTTCCATTCTCAATTACTGCAAACAAAAAGAGAACCGCTTCCGCGGTTCTCTTTGCTCATTTCGCGTCAAACCCTTGACAGATAACCTCAAACAGCTCATTGATACGCTCATAGCGTCCCTTGAGGTACAGCCAGCCGAACAGCGCCTCGAGTGCGGTCGCGTAGGCATACTCTGCCACGGAGGCCGACTTCGGCACGGATTTCGGCTTTGCGTTGCGTCCGTGACGCAGAACGGTCTGCTCGTCTTCATCGAGCATAGACTGAATGCGCTTTACCGCTTCCGCCTGCGCGGACGCACGAACGAGCTGGATCGTACGGCTGTGCAGGTTTTTCGCGGTCTGAGTGCCGCCGCACGCCAGATGCGTGCGCACGAGTATCTCATAAACAGCGTCGCCCACATGGGCGAGTGCAAGACTCGTCATGCGGGCGATCGCAGCGTCATCCAGCACAGGGTGCAGATGATCGGTCATTACTTGTCCTCAGCAGCCTTTGCTTCAGCGGCCTGCTTTGCAGCCTCAGCCTTAGCCTTGGCAGCAGCAGCCTGCTTAGCCTGCATTTCCTTGAACTTGGCCTTCTCTTCCTCGGTCGGAACCGGCTCGATGCAGCCCTTCGGGCATGCCTTGGTGCACATCTTGCAGTTCTTGCACTTGTCGTAGTCGATCTTGGCAACGCCGTCTACTACATGAATTGCATCGAACTTACAGGTCTTCTCGCACATCTTACAGCCGATACAGCCGTTGGAGCAAACCTTCATTACTTCCGGACCCTTGTCCTTGTTCACGCAGTTAACGTGAACCTTCTTGACCTCGGATACCAGGTTGATGATCTTCTTCGGGCAGGTGGAAACACACTTGCCGCAGGCAACACACTTGTCGGTGTCAACCTTTGCAACGCCGTCCACAATGTGGATTGCGTCAAACGCACAGGCCTTTACGCAGGAGCCGAGACCCATGCAGCCAAAGGAGCATGCCTTCGGGCCGCTTGCTACACGCATTGCAGCGTTGCAGTCCTGCAGACCCTCGTAGTTTGCCTTGTCCTTTGCGTTGCAGCCGCCATTGCAGTAAACGTGTGCAACCTGACGGTCGCCGGCAGCAACCTCAACGCCGAGTACCTTTGCGATCTTCTCAGCCGCAGCAGCACCGCCGACCGGGCAGCCGTTTACCGGCGCACGGCCCTCTACGATTGCAGCAGCCAGACCGTCACAGCCCGGGAAGCCGCAGCCGCCGCAGTTAGCGCCCGGCAGGCACTCGCGTACCAGCGGGACGCGCTCGTCAACCTCTACGGCGAAAACCTTAGCGGCAACGCCGAGCAGGATTGCGAAAACGATACCCATGATGAACAGTACCGCTACCGCGTAAATAACATTTTGCATATCCATTTCTTGTGTCCTCCCTTACCAAATCGACAGGCCGGAGAAGCCCATGAAGGACATAGCCAGCAGCGCTGCTGCAACCAGCGAGATCGGGAAGCCTTCAAAGCACTTCGGGCACTTGGAAGTAGCGTCCAGACGCTCACGGATGGAAGCGAACAGCACGATTGCCAGCGTGTAGCCGACACCGGCTGCAACGCCGTATACCAGAGAGCCGATGAAAGAATAGCTGTTGGAAATGTTGGTCTTAGCAGCACCGAGCACCGCACAGTTGGTGGTGATCAGCGGCAGGAAGATACCGAGCGCAGAGTACAGCGACGGCATAGCCTTCTTCATGAACATCTCGACGAACTGAACCAGCGTTGCAATTACGAGAATGAACGCGATGGTCTGCATGTAGCCCAGACCCAGGGGTTCGAGAATGAAGTACTGTACAGCCCACGATGCTGCGGAAGCGATTGCCATAACGAAGATAACCGCCATGCCCATGCCGAGCGCGGTGTCGGTCTTCTTGGATACGCCGAAGAACGAACAGCAGCCGAGGAACTGAACGAGAATGTAGTTATTGACCAGGATTGCCGCGATTGCGAGCGACAGGATATCGGTCAAACCCATAGAGGCAGGTAAATTAAACACTTACTTGTCCTCCTTTCGAGCCATGATCTTCTGGATCGCAGCCAGGATGAAGCCCATCATGAGGAAGCCGCCTGCCGGCAGGATCATCATGACCATCGGGTTGGAGTGGAAGAACGGAACTGCGATGCCGTTTACGCCGTTAACGTAACCGGACAGGATGGTGCCTGCGCCGAGCAGCTCACGGAAGAAGCCCATGAGTACCAGAGCGAAGGTGAAGCCCAGACCCATTACAACACCGTCGAGTGCGGACGGCAGAACCTTGTTCTTGGAAGCATACGCCTCGGCACGGCCGAGGATGATGCAGTTTACTACGATCAGCGGCAGGAACAGACCAAGGGACGATGCCAGCGACGGCAGGAATGCCTGCATGGACAGGTCGATCATGGTTACGAAGGTTGCGATGATCGTGATGAATGCTGCGATACGGATCTTATCCGGGATAATTCTGCGCATCGCGGAAATAACGATATTGGAGCAGATGAGAACGACGGTAGCCGCCGCGCCCATGCCGATCGCATTCTGCAGAGAAGTGGTGGTTGCCAGCGTCGGGCAAAGACCGATCGTCTGCATGAAAACCGGGTTATCGAGGATAACGCCCGATTTCAGCTGTTCAGAAAATTTCATTTGGCTTTTCCTCCTTAACCCAGAGTAGCGACATATGCTGCCGCAGTATTAACGCCGTCGGTTACAGCACGGGAGGTGATGGTAGCGCCGGTGATCGCATTGATCGTGCCGCCGTCCTTGGCCACCTTGAGCTGACCGTCAGCAGTCTGACCTGCAAACTGGGTGATCCAGTTCGGGTCTGCCTGGCTCTTCGCACCGAGGCCCGGGGTCTCAGCGTGAGAGGTTACCTTTGCGCCTGCAACGGTGCCGTCCGCATTGATGCCGACGATCATCGTCAGGTTGCCGCCGAAGCCCTTCGGCTCTACCTGTACGCAGTAGCCGATCTCTTCGCCGTCCTTGGTTGCCTTGTAAACGCCGTCGATCTGAGCAGCGGTACGGCCTGCCGGCAGGGTTACGCCAGCGGCTGCAACGTCCTCAGCGGACAGTGCGGTGTCGAGATCCTCGAAATCAGCGTCCGGGATGATCTCTGCCATTGCTGCGTTGCGGGTTTCGATACCGTTCTGGGTGATCTTATCCGCGGTTACACCGTTGATAACGCCCAGCAGCAGTGCACAGATGAACGTGATGAGGCCCAGTACGACGACAAGCTGTACGATGCCGCCTTCCTTTTTGCTGTTATCCATGATTTACTGCGCCTCCTTCTTAGCCTTGTCAAGCTGATAGCCGAACTTGCGCGGATGGGTCTTCTTGTCGATTGCCCAAACCAGCGTGTTCATGATCAGAATGGAGTAGGATACGCCCTCCGGCAGACCGCCGAAGTAGCGGATGAATACCGTCAGCAGACCGCAGCCAACGCCGAAGATGATCTGGCCCTTCGGGGTAACCGGGCTGGTAACGTAGTCGGTAGCCATGAAGATCGCGCCGAGCATCAGGCCGCCGGACAGTACCTGGCTGAGCATCCACTGTACGCGGGAAACATCGCCGGACAGCGGGAACAGGAAGGTGATGACAGCAACAGTAAGGATGTAAGCTGCCGGAATGTTGATGGTGATAACCTTGCGCCACAGCAGGTAAACGCCGCCTGCCAGCAGAGCCAGCGCGGAGGTCTCACCGATAACGCCGCCGGTCTGACCGAGCAGCATCTCCAGCAGGCCGGTATCAGCCGGTACAGCACCGGTCTTAAGGGTAGCCAGCGGAGTTGCGGTGGAGATTGCGTCGGTAACGGTTACGTTGCCGAACAGCGGCAGGTTTGCATGCGGAGCAGTCCAGGTGGTCATGAAACCGGCCCAGGATGCCATCATGAACGCACGGGCACCGAGTGCCGGGTTCATAAAGTTCTTGCCGATGCCGCCGAACAGCATCTTAACAACGATGATGCCGAACAGAGCACCGAAAGCGCTCAGCCACAGCGGAGCTGCAACCGGAATGTTGAATGCGATAAGTACGCCCGTAACCAGGCAGGACAGGTCGCCTACGGTGTTCGGGTGATGAACGATTTTGTTGTAAATGGTCTCAAACACAAGGCTTGCCACCATTGCAATAACAACATGGATCAGCGCACGAGCGCCGAAGGTGTAAACTGCAACCGCCAGTGCCGGAACAAGTGCGATGAGCACATCGAGCATAAGGCTCCGGGTGTCATCATCCGCCTTGATATGCGGCGAGGAGGTTACGACTACTTTGCTAAGATCATAAGCCATTTTCGTTTTCCTCCTTACTTGTTCTCTGCGGGCTTTTCAGCCTCTGCCTTTGCAGCAGCCTCCGCCTCGGCCTTTTTCTTCTCAGCCTCAGCCTTGGCGCGCTCTGCAGCACGCTTAGCCTGGATCTTGCCCTTGGTCAGACGGAACTGTGCAACCAGCGGGATACGAGCCGGGCAGACGTAAGCGCAGGAGCCGCACTCGATGCAGTCCATCATGCCGCAGTCAACGGCGTTGTCCAGATCCTCCTGCTTGCCGTATACATTCATGTAGATCGGCAGGAGATGCATCGGGCAGGCGTTGATGCACTTGCCGCAGCGGATACACTGGGGATCCTTAACGCGCTTATCCTCATTGCCTGCAAAGGCGAGGAATGCGTTGGTGCCCTTGACAACCGGGGCATCCAGAGAGAACTGGGCGTTGCCCATCATCGGGCCGCCGGCAAGGAGCTTGTTCGGAGCTTCCTTGAAGCCGCCGCAGGCATCGATCAGCTTTTCGATCGGGGTGCCGATGCGTGCTTCGAGGTTCTTCGGCTCGGCAACAGCGGAACCGGAGATGGTAACGATACGGCGGATGACCGGCATGCCGGTGGTGAAGCGGCGGTAAACCGCACCTGCGGTATCTACGTTGAATACCGCGCAGCCGGCGTCTGCCGGCAGCTTGCCGGACGGAACTTCACGGCCGGTGCAGGCATTGATCAGCTGCTTCTCAGCACCCTGCGGGTACTTGCAGGTCAGCGGATACAGCTTGAGACGCGGATCATCCGCGATCAGCTCTTCGATCTTGGCGAAGGTATCCTTCTTGTTTTCCTCGATCGCAATGATCGCGGTCTGTACGCCCATGATGTCGGCCAGCATCTTCAGGCCGCCGATGGTCTCTTCCGGACGCTCGAGCAGCAGGCGATGGTCGGACGTGATGTACGGCTCACACTCTGCAGCGTTGATGATGACCGTGTCGCACTTACCGATACCGGACTGGATCTTGACATGGGTCGGGAAGGTTGCACCGCCATGGCCGACGATGCCGGCAGAACGGATGCACTCGATACGCTCCTCATTGCTCATGGAAGCGAAGTCGTAGGGATGCACGGACTCGTGCTTGCGGTCCTCGCCATCATTTTCAATTACGATGGACAGAACCTTGCTGCCGTTCGGATGCAGGCGAGGCTCGATTGCCTTTACCTTGCCGGAAACGGTAGCATGGACAGGAGCGCTGACAAAGCCGCCGGCTTCCGCGATAGGCTGTCCCAGGTCCACGGTATCGCCAACCGAAACGATCGGCTTTGCCGGTGCGCCGATGTGCATGGAAACCGGCAGGATTACCTCATCAGGCAATGCCAGCTTCTCGATCGGCTTGGTGTTTGTCGCGGATTTATAGCCCGGGTCTGCGTGAGTACCCGGGTGTATGCCGCCACGGAACGAATACGCCATTTCTTTCACCTCTCTAATATTTTGCGCAAGAAGAACCGGACGCGCGCCCGGCTTCCTCTTCTTCAGAAATTGGCTGGCTATGCGTGGAGCATAGCCTTACAGTATAGATTATACTGTTTTTTGTACAGTATTGGCAAGACCAAAAGCAAAAAAAAATCGAATAAAATACAGATAAACTTTGTACATCTTGTTAAGTCTATCATTTTTATCCGCTTTTTCTTTGTGAATAACGCTCGGGTTCGGTCAGTTTAAACGGATGCAGGTATTCCCTTTCCGGCTTGCATTTTTCGCAAAACCGGCTGAACTGCGCGCAAAATGCGAAGTTTTGCCCTCTGCCTTTTGTGCACATTTTTCGTATACTGCTATTGACTTTCCCTTTCTTCGGTTATAATATGAATACATGAACATATGAGCAATTGTTCATATATTATCAACCATCACCGACAGGAGGCGATCCGAAATGGCAGACGAACACAAGCATGAGGATACCTTATTAAATGAAGAAGTGCATGAGCACGAACATCATCATCACGAACACGATGAAGATGACTGCGGCTGCGGACATCATCATCACCACGATGAGGACGAGGAGCACGAGCACCACCATCATCATGACGATGACTGCGACTGCGGCTGCGGACACCATCACCACCACGATGAGGACGAGGAGCACGAGCACCACCACCATCATGACGATGACTGCGGCTGCGGCTGCGGACATCATCACCACCACGACGAGGATGAGGAGCACGAGCACCACCACCATCATGACGACGATGACTGCGATTGCGGCTGCGGACACCATCACCACCACGATGAGGACGAGGAGCACGAGCACCACCACCACAAGCATTCTGCAGGCGCGCACAGCGTCAAGCGCGTTTACACGCTGCAGAATGTCGGCTGTGCACACTGCGCGGCAAAAATGGAGCAGCGCATCAGCGAACTCGAGGGCGTGGAGGACTGCGTTCTCGTATTTGAGACCAAGCAGCTGCGCGTAACCGGCGAAAATCCGGATGCGCTCCTGCCTGAAATCCGCAAAATCTGCTCCGACATTGAGAGTGAAGCCAAGGTCATTGCACCCAAGCCCAAGCACTACGGCAAGGACGGTCAACGCGTTTACACGCTCGAAAACCTCGGCTGCGCACACTGCGCTGCGAAAATGCAGCACCAGATCAGCCAGCTGGACGGCATCGACGATTGCGTGCTGGTCTACGAGACCAAGCAGCTGCGCGTCAAGGGCGACAATCCTGATGCACTGCTTCCCGAAATCCGTAAAATCTGCTCAAATATCGAGAGCGAAGTCAAGGTAATCGCTCCCGAGGAGGAAAAGGAAGAGAGCAGCAGCCATCCGCTTGCCGAAATGCTCATCGGTGCAGCGCTGTTCGTTGCCGGTCTGCTCATTCCGGTCATGGCTGTCAAGCTGGTGCTGCTCATCGCGGCTTACCTGCTGCTCGGCCGCCATGTCCTGCTGACGGCTGTCAAGAACATCGGCCGCGGTCAGGTATTTGACGAAAACTTCCTGATGGCTGTTGCAACCATCGGTGCATGGGCGGTCGGCTCGTTCGACGAGGCTGTCGGCGTTATGCTGTTCTACCGTGTCGGCGAATACTTTGAGGATCGTGCGGTTGACCGTTCGCGCAAGCAGATCATGGATGCGATCGACCTGCGTCCCGAGACGGTAAATCTGGTCAAGGACAACGGCAAAATCGAAGTTATTCCCGCCGAGGACGCACAGGAGGGCGACATTGTTCTGGTACGCCCGGGCGACCGCGTTCCGCTGGACGGCGAGGTTGTCGAAGGCGAAAGCCGTCTGGATACCTCGGCTGTTACCGGTGAGCCGGTTCCGGTTCGTGTCGCTGCCGGCGACAAGGCAACCTCCGGCTGTGTCAACACCGACGGCGCGATCAAGCTGCGTGTCACCCACATTCTCGCTGAGAGCATGGTACAGCGTATTCTCGACAGCGTGGAGAATGCAGCGGCCCGCAAGCCGAAGATCGACCGCTTTATCACCCGTTTCTCCCGCGTTTACACCCCGGCTGTTGTTGCGATTGCCCTGCTGACCGCCATTATCCCGAGCCTTGTTACCGGCGAGTGGCACAAGTGGGTCTACACCGCGATGACCTTCCTTGTAATCTCCTGCCCGTGCGCACTGGTGCTCAGCGTACCGCTGACCTACTTCTCCGGCATCGGCGCAGGCTCCAGACGCGGTATCCTGTTCAAGGGCGGCGCTTCTCTGGAAGCACTGAATAACGTTAAGACCATTGTTATGGATAAGACCGGCACCATCACCAAGGGCAACTTTGTGGTACAGAAGGTCGTTCCGGCGCAGGGCGTTCCGCTCGATGAGAATGAGCTTCTGTGGCTGGCTGCCGCCTGTGAAGGCGCTTCCACCCACCCGATCGCCAAGTCCATCATCAACTCCTACGAGGAGCGCAAAGCGTCCGCGGCAAAGGCCGGCGACTTTTCTCTTGTTGCCGTTGGTGCAACGGTTGAGAACATCCGCGAGCAGGCCGGCGAAGGCGTTTTCGCCGAACTTGAAGGCAAAACTATACTCTGCGGCAACGTAAAGCTGATGGAGCGCAATAATATCGACCTTTCCGGCTACCACGGCACCCCGGGCAGCACGGAAGTGCTGCTGGCGATGGACGGTCACTTCCTCGGTCATGTTGACATTTCCGATACCATCAAGGCAGATGCCAACTCCGCAATCAGCCGCATGAAGGCTCAGGGACTCACCACCGCCATGCTGACCGGTGACGGTCAAGCCAGTGCGGACGCGGTTGCGCAGGAAGTCGGCATTGACGAAGTGCGTGCCCGCCTGCTCCCGCAGGATAAGCTGTCGGCGCTGACCGATATCCGCGAGAAGCACGGTGCGGTTATGTTCGTCGGTGACGGCATCAACGATGCTCCCGTACTCGCCGGTGCGGATGTTGGCGCGGCAATGGGCAGCGGCGCAGACGCGGCAATCGAGGCCGCAGATGTAGTGTTCATGAAGGCCGACCTGACTTCCATCCCGATCTCGGTCAAGATCGCCCGCAAGGCGAATATCGTCTCCAAAGAGAACATCGTGTTTGCACTCGCGGTCAAGATCCTCGTTATGATCCTCGGTCTGTTCGGTATCGCATCCATGTGGCTGGCCGTATTCGCCGATACCGGCGTGGCTATGCTGTGCGTGCTCAATTCGATCCGCATGCTGTATATGAAGACCGAATAACACATACTCTTTGCACCTCTTATATAGAAAGGCTCCCATTCCGGTTGGAATGGGAGCCTTTTGTATATCATATAGTCTGTGCCGATACACAGGGTTTTCGCCTGAGAGGCAAACCACCGTTTACACCCGGCAAACAAACTCATTTGTGGAAAACATACTCTTTTCTGAAAGTCCTCGGCGCCATACCAACCGCCTTGGAAAACTGCGCATTGAAATGGCTCGGGTTGTCATACCCCACCTGCGATGCAATCCGCGTTACCGGCAAATCAGTTGTGATGAGCAGCGTCTGCGCTTCGCCAATCCTGCGGCGCAGAACATACTGCAGCGGCGAATATCCGGTCACTTCCTTGCAGATATGCGCCAGATAGTACGGACTGACGTGCAGCGCATCCGCCATCTGCTGCAGAGAAAATTCGTTCGCAAAATGCTTGTCGATGTAATCCTTGATGCGCTGTGCAAAGGCATTGCCGCTGTGCGTGCTGCCCTCGGCTGCGGTCGCGCGGAACTGCTGCACAAGCGTTAGGATCGCAAGCAGAAGATGATGTGCACCGTCGTCGTTGCCCTCGGTCAGCTCATTGTAAAGCACGTCGTACAGATGCTCCAGCCGCACGGTCTGCGGCTCGGTCAAGCGGCACACCGGACACGAATCCTCCGCGATCAGCGTATTTTCACGCAGTCCGGGCACAGCCAGTCCGCCAAGCGCCAGACTCGAGGTTGCCACCGGACGATCCGGTCCGGACGGCTCATCGTGCACGACGCGGCTGTTGAAAATGAACAGATCGCCGCGGCGTGCCTCATACGGCGTGCCGCCGACAAAATAGCGGCTCTCGCCGCCTCGCACGAGTACAATTTCCACTAAATCGTCATGCGCGTGCATAACACGCGGATGCGCCGACGCCTTCTCATCTGTGCGGCTGACCGAAAACAGACGCGGCATCTGCGTCAGGCCGAATGGCGCTTCATATTCCTTTTTCACAAAGCATTGAATCATAAAAACGTTCCTTTTCCATCAATTCCGCGGCAAAAGCGCCCTTCTGCGGCGGAGATAGTATCCGCGAAAAACCAGCCGGTCGGGATAGCAATCCGGATACCGACCTCACCGACCGGCCTGCCAGCGCAAACCAGAGCAAACCTTTGGCGATACTGCCTTTTGTCCGATCGCGGTACATATAATCAGATAAACTTATTATAGCGCTCCTGCGATGAAAACTCAATGCAGCGCTTCGCCCGCTGCAGTCCGGCAGGGCTGCGGATAACAGAAAGCCTGCCACCTATGGTGACAGGCTTTCTCTATGCTGATTTTATCGAATCGGCAGCATCTTGCCGGTCTCGAAGGATTCCTTGCAGCGGTAAGCAGCCTCGGAAACGGCGGTGCCGTCATAAACGGTAAGGTCAGCCGGCTTGGTGTTGTCGCGGACATGGCCGGTGAAGGCAATCATCTCGGCTACGAAAGCCTCGTGCCAGCGGCTCATGAAGTCCGGATAATACTCCTCGCGGGAGCCGTGCTCATCCACGATATTCAGCAGATTCTTTGCGCCGACGTTTGCAATGCGCAGCGTGCCGTGGGTGCCGATAATCTCGGTCTCGACATTGCAACCTGCGGCATGGGTGCGGTTGGTGAACATGAAGCCCATTGCGCCGTTCTCCATCTGGATGGTAGCAGCTGCGTTGTCCGCATCGTTCAGCTCCTTGTACAGGTCGAACTCGAATACGCCGCCGATTGCCCATACATTCTTGACATCCGAGCCGGTGAACCAGCGGATGAGGTCGATATCATGTACGCACATATCGAGGTACTGACCGCCGGAGTGCGGTGCAAACTTGAGGGTAGACTCGATGGTGGAACGCGGGTCCTGCGTGTAGGAGCGAACCAGAACAACCTTGCCGATATCGCCGTTGTCAATCTTGCGCTTTGCCTCGGCGTAGGACTTGTCAAAGCGGCGCATGAAGCCAAGCTGGAAAATCAGGTCAGGATGTGCCTCGATGACCTTCTCGGCAGCCTTGCACTGTGCAACATCCGTGCCGAGCGGCTTCTCGCAGAACACGTGCTTACCGTGGTTCATGGCAATTTCAATCTGCTGGCAGTGCAGGAAGGAGGGGGAAACGATAACGATCGCGTCCAGCTCCGGATTCTTGCACATTTCCTCAAAATCGGTGTAAGTATTCGGCACGCCGAGCTCTGCCGCAACTTCCTTTACGCGGTTTGCATCTACGTCGCAGATGGCTGCCAGTTCGCAGCCCGGAACCTGCGTAGCAAGGTTCTTCGCGTGCTCATAACCCAGACGACCCAGACCTACCGAACCAACCTTAACAGTTTTCATGGTATATTCTCTCCTTTTTATATGTAACTCTCTCTCTCTTACGCAGCGGTTTTGCCGCTCTCCATTTGATGATTCTATTGTAGCGTTTCGGGGACCGAAAAAACAGAGCATTCTTGCGAAAAGAACGCCCCTATTTGCGGGATATGAGCGGGGCTCTCGGGCAAACTTTCAAATTCTTGCGGTCGATGTAAAAAGGCAGACCCGACGGTCTGCCTTTACGCTTACGTTCTCAGCTGACATGAATGACGGCCACCGGACAGCCGCCTGCGGCCTCCTGCGCGCCCGCCTGCTCCTCTGCGGTCTCCGGCTGATGATGAACTTCGGCAAGGCCGTCCTCCGCAATGCGGAACACGGAAGGACAGGTTCCTTCACACAGACCGCAGGAAATACAGCCGTCTCGTTCGATTGTAATGTGCATACCGATACACTCCTTTCGGAGATTCAGTTTGCCCCGTTTCCGATGATTTATGCGTGCCTGCGCAGAAATTCCCGTACTTCGTCTGCTGTCGGCACCGAGGGAGCCGCGCCTGTGCGCGAGACTGCGAGAGCGGATGCCGCCGAAGCCTCCTGCAGCGCGGTCTGCACCGATTTCCCTGCGCTGACCGCCGCAAGAAAGTATCCGCAGAAGGTATCTCCGGCAGCGGTGGTGTCCACGGCCTTTACCTTAAATGCAGGAAGCTGAAACCGACCTTCCTCTCCATCATACAGCACACCGTCCGCGCCGACGGTCATAACGACCGACGCATTCGGGTATTTTGCCCGCAAAGCCGTCAGCGTATCCTCGAAATCTGCATTTGCATCCGTTCCCGCAAGCTGTGCCGCTTCGATTTCATTCACCATAAACAGGCTGACGCGCGCAAGCGGCAGCTTTTCGGTATTCTCTGGCACGGGAGACGGATTGAACACCACCCGCAGTCCCTTTTCATGCGCACGGCAGATGATCTCCGGCACGAGGTTGACCTCATTCTGCAGCAGCACCCAGTCGTCCGGCTGCGCGATGTCGAGCACCCGCTCGATATACTCGCTCGTCATGCTGCGGTTTGCGCCGCCGAACACGATAATCCGGTTCTGACCGGCGGCGTTTATCTCGATAACGGCATGTCCGGACGGCCCGTCCACCTCGCGCAGCAGCGAGGTATCCGCACCGGATTCCCGCAGCAGATCGGCCATAAAGCGGCCTTCCGCGCCGATCGCACCCGCGTGCAGCACCTCTGCGCCCGCTCGAGCCGCCGCCAGTGACTGGTTGAGCCCCTTGCCGCCCGCAGCCACGGCATAGTCCTTCGCGGTGATGGTCTGTCCCGGCCGTACAAACTGCTCCACCTGATATACCTTATCTATATTCAGCGAACCGAAATTGATGATGCGCATAGCTTCGCTCTCCTTCTCTTTTTCTGTCAGTATAGCATATCCGTCCTCCAGCCGCCACGATAAGCATCTTTTTATTGGTATTTTCTCCAAAATCGCTGAGTTACAATTGACTTACCTGTCAAAAAGTTCTATTATTTTAATATGTTTCTACAAGAAAGGGAGGGGACTTTTTTGAGTCGTTTATCCATTGAAACGCCGGGCAAGGCTGAGACCGTCATTGCCGGCTTGTACCGCGATATCGAGCGGCGCATCAGCGCCAGTCCTCCGGGTCTGTGTCCGGTGGATATGTCGCTGTCGTTCCTGCGTCTGTGCCATGCACAGACCTGCGGCAAATGTGTTCCGTGCCGCATCGGTCTGGGGCAGCTGACCACTCTGCTCGAGCAGGTGCTGGATTCCACCGCAACACCGGAGACCATTGATCTGATCGAGAAAACCGCCCGTGTTATTCAGGATACGGCAGACTGCGCCATCGGCTATGAGGCTGCCCGCATGGTTCTGCAGGGCGTGCAGGGCTTTCGCGATGACTACCTCTCCCATGTGGAGAGCGGCCGCTGCCTGTTCGGCTGGGATCATCCGGTGCCGTGTGTGGCACTGTGCCCGGCCGGAGTGGATATTCCGGGCTACATTGCACTCGTGCGTGCCGGCCGTTACAATGACGCCGTGCGCCTGATCCGCAAGGACAACCCCTTCCCGACCGTATGCGGCTATGTCTGCGAGCACCCGTGCGAGGCACACTGCCGCCGCAGCATGGTGGACGATGCGGTCAACATCTGCGGCATCAAGCGTTTCGCGTGCGACCACGCGGACAACACCACGCCGCCGGATTCCGCACCTTCGACCGGCAAGCGCATCGGCATCATCGGCGGCGGACCGGGCGGTCTGTCGGCGGCGTATTTCCTGTCGCTGATGGGTCACCAGGTCGTAGTCTATGACCAGCGTCCCAAGCTCGGCGGCATGCTGCGCTACGGCATTCCGGATTATCGTCTGCCGCAGGACAAGCTGGATGCGGATATCGACTTCATCCTGTCCACCGGCATTGAGGTGCATACCGACGTTTCCATCGGCCGCGATATTTCGTTCGCTGAGATTGAGAACCAGTACGATGCGGTTTACATCTCCATCGGTGCGCATAACGACAAGAAGATCGGCATTCCCGGCGAAGACGCAGTCGGCGTACACTCCGCGGTGCAGCTGCTCCGCGACATCGGCGAGGGCCGCGTGCCGGACTTCAAGGGCAAGCGTGTCTGCGTCATCGGCGGCGGCAACGTGTCGATGGATGCAACCCGAACCGCAATCCGTCTCGGTGCCTCCGCAGTAACGTGCGTCTACCGCCGGCGCGTGACCGATATGACCGCACTCGCAGAGGAGATCGAGGAAGCACAGAGCGAAGGCTGCCAGATTCTCTCGCTGCAGGCGCCCGATCACATTGAGACCGATGAAACAGGCCGCGTTACCGCTCTGTGGACACGTCCGCAGGTCATCGGTGCCTACGGCAAGGACGGTCGTCCGCGTCCCTACGATGCCGATCAGCCGCTGCTCCGCACACCGTGCGATGTCGTTATCGTAGCCATCGGCCAGTCCATCGACGCAAAGCCGTTCGAGCAGATCGCTCCGGTCGTGCGCGGCAAGATTCAGGCCGAATCCGACGCATTTGTGCCGAACACCCCGCATGTATTCGCGGGCGGCGATGCCGTTACCGGTCCGGCGACCGTTATCCGCGCGGTAGCCGCCGGCAAGGTGGCTGCGGCCAACATTGACGCACACCTCGGCTTCCGTCACGTTATCAAGAGCGATGTTGAGATTCCGGCACCGCATCTGACCAACATGCCGGCCTGCGGCCGCATCGAGCTGCGCAGCAGACCCGCCGAGGAGTGCGTCGGCAACTTTGATCTGGTAAAGTGCGGCATGACCGAGCAGGAGGTTCATCAGGAGACCTCCCGCTGTCTGCGCTGCGACCACTTCGGCTACGGTATTTTCAAGGGAGGGCGTTCTTCTAAATGGTAAATCTGACGATCAATTCTATCCCGGTGACTGTACCGGAAGGCACCACCATTCTGGATGCCGCCGCCTCTGTCGATATCGAAATCCCCAGCCTGTGCTACCTAAAAGAGCTGAACGAAATCTCCGCCTGCCGCGTCTGCTGTGTCGAGGTAGAGGGCGAAGGCAAGCTGGTTCCCTCGTGCAACAACGTTGTGCGTGAAGGCATGGTCATCCGCACCAATTCTCCGCGTGCACTCGAGGCGCGCCGCGTCAATATGGAGCTTATCCTCTCGCAGCACGACAACAAGTGCGCGACCTGTATCCGCTCGGGCACCTGCCAGCTGCAGAAGATTGCAAACGATATGGGCATTCTGGGTGTTTCCTACCCCACCGACCTTGCACGCGGCAAAAAGGCCGACTGGACGACCACGTTCCCGCTCTACCGCGATGTAAACAAGTGCATCAAGTGCATGCGCTGCATTCAGGTATGCGACAAGGTGCAGTCGCTGTCCGTCTGGGATATCAGCGGCTCGGGTGCGCGCACCACCATTGATGTTTCGGGAAACCGCGTGATCAAGCAGGCGGACTGCTCGCTGTGCGGTCAGTGCATCACGCACTGTCCGACCGGCGCTCTGCGCGAGCGCGATGACACGCAGAAGGCATATGCTGCGCTCGGTGATCCGGACCGCGTGACCATTGTGCAGATTGCTCCGGCCGTGCGTGCTGCATGGGGCGAAGCCTTCGGCATGCCGACCGGCAAGGCAACCGTCGGTCAGCTGGTGTCCGTTCTGCGCAAGCTGGGCGCGGATTATGTGTTCGACACCACGTTTTCCGCCGATCTGACCATCATGGAGGAGGGCACCGAGCTGCTCCAGCGCCTGCAGGCGGGCGATCTGGACAACCAGCCGATGTTTACCTCGTGCTGCCCGGGCTGGGTGCGCTTTTTGAAGTCGCAGTTCCCGGAAATGACCGGCCGTCTGTCCACCGCCAAGTCGCCGCAGCAGATGTTCGGCGCGGTCGGCAAGACCTGGCTGGCACACAACCTCGGCGTGGATGCGGACAAAATTTACAGCATCTCCATCATGCCGTGCATCGCAAAAAAGGCCGAGCGCGAGCTGCCGAGCATGGATTCGGCCGGTCACGGCAGCGATGTCGATCTGGTCATCACCACCCGAGAGCTGGCGCGCATGGCGCGTGCCGAGCACCTCGATGTGGAAAACATCGCGGAATCCGCGTTTGATTCTCCGCTGGGCGACGGCACCGGCGCAGGCGTTATTTTCGGCGCGACCGGCGGCGTTATGGAGGCCGCGCTGCGTTCGGCGTACTTCCTCACCACCGGCGAAAATCCGTCGCCGGATGCATTCCGCGAGGTGCGTGACGACGGCACGATTTCTCCGCTGCCGTGGCGCGAAGCGACGTTCGAGCTGGCAGGCCGGACTGTGCGCTGCGCGGTAGCAAGCGGACTGGGCAACGCACGTCAGCTTCTGCACTCGCTGCAGCGCCGTGAGGTACACTATGAGTTTGTGGAGATCATGGCATGCCCGGGCGGCTGTGCAGGCGGCGGCGGTCAGCCGGTGGACGGCACCGACCGCGAAAAGGCCGCCGACCGCGGCAAGGTTTTGTTCCGACTCGATCAGAATGCGCCGCTGCGTTTTTCGCATGAAAATCCGGCGGTTCAGGCGCTGTACCGTGAGTATCTGGATGAGCCGTGCTCGCACAGAGCGGAGGAATTGCTGCATTGCGACCATTTCGCATGGCAGATGGACGCTGCCCGCTGAGGGCACAAGAGGATAACAACCTACGGTTTTTACCCTCTTGTGAATCTCCCATTTCCCTTTTGGGATAGCACGGCGGCTGTTCAGAACTGAGACTATAAAGGAACGAGCGTACGGTTCCTCTTCCGCAGGGCGGACCTTTGGGTCCGCCCATTTCTTTTTCTTAGCCGCTCAAGCTGTTTTCGTACTGCTACACATGCGGTTAGTCTACGCTGGGTGCGGCACAAGGTGAATTGCCCGTAGGGCAAGAGAAGGTCCCCTGGGGGATAATAGTGCCGCACAATTCGTTGGCACGTTATATAATAGACAGCACCTGCGAATTTAGATATTTAATACCATTTATCTTCGTAGGTGCCGTGCGTTACAACGTGCGAAAAAGTTGCGCAACACTGTTATCCCCCAGGGGACCTTCTCTTGCCCTACGGGCAATTCACCTTGTGTTGCGCCTGCGCTGATTGAACCACCTGTGTAGCAGCAAGGAATCCGGCACTGCGTAGAGGTAACGAAATGGGAGCACACTGTGCTCCCCTACAGTAGAAAAGATCCTCTGCCGTTCCCCTTTTTCGAAGCGGTCACCGCTCTCCGATTTTCGCCAGACTATCTAACAAGGGAAAGGCAGGAGTTCAAAGAGGAAGGGAAACCGCAGGTGTCCCTTCCTTTTTGCCCCTGCGGCGGGTGCCGCACTCTCCCGCGCTCCGCAGAGCGCAACTCTTTCGCTGAGATTCAGCGAAAAACTCCCCGCCCGTTAGGAACGAACACGCCTGCGCAGTTCGCGCACCCCATCTATTCGGTGCAAAAAGAGACAGCAAAACGGCACAGCCAACGCTGTGCCGTTTTGCTTATTTATTCGATATTCTGTGCGCAGATAATGGAAATTTCCGAACCCTTATTACTGTTTTCCGGCTGAATATTCTTCTGCAGCAGGTCTGCGAGCAGGCGCAACGGCTGGCTGCCCTGCCGGAACAGATCCTGTGTGATGGTCAGATCAAGCGAGCCGTCGAGCAGCATTTGCTTGCGGCGCGGCGACATATCATGTGCGATCACACGCACCTGCTGATCCATGCCTGCAGCTTTGAGTGCGTCCACGCAGCCGGTAACGCTGCGGTTTGCCATATAGATGGCTGCCGGCTGATTGTCTGACTGCAGCGCCGCCGTGACGCGGTTATAGGTCAAACGGTAGTCGTTATAGGTCTCCTCAATCTCGATCTGCGAGGAAGAGAAGCCCTTTTTCTTTAGATGCTCGCAGAAGCCGTCTAAACGGGTGCGGTGTCCATCGTACTCCAGATTACCCGCCATCGCCAGCACACGCGCGTTTTTCGGCACGCACTTGCTGAGCAGCTCGGCGGCAATACGGCCGCTTTGTGTGTAATTTTGACCTACAAAGCACAGACGGCGGCTGTTCGGCAGATCCGAGTTGAACGTGATGCACGGAATGCCCTGTTCGGCCAATTCTCCGATGCGTGCTTCGATCGAAATATCATTTAATGCACACAGTGCGATGCCCTGCGCACCCCAGTTTACCAGCTCGTCCAGCAGCTCGATCGTCTCGCGCGGAATATCTGTTTCACAAGTGCACACACGCACCTCAACATCGCGCTTTTCCAGCTCAGAACGCGCAGCTTGAATGCCTCTCGGGACATCCTCGTGGAACGGACCGCTCCAGTTTGGCAAAAGCACACCCAAACGCACAGGTTTGAGCGGCAGCTTTGCCTCTGCGGCCTGCCGATGCGCCTCCTTCGGAGAAAGATAACCGGTCTCCTGAATGGCATTCAGCACACGCGCACGCACATCCGCGCGCACATACGAACGATTATTTAATACACGGTCTACCGTGCCGCGGGAAACACCCGCAAGCTCAGCAATCGTTTGAATAGTTGGTCTTTTGTTCATAGTCCTTCACCTTTTCGTAATTACTCTTTATATTATCCTGCATCTCTGTGATGTTTCTTTTCTCTGTGCTTATTATACCATATTTCTGTGCTTTGTGAAGATGCAATCTGTGCCTTCCCTCTTTCCGTGCATTTGCACATACAGCTTTTGGTACATATTTTCCGATATATTCGGTATTTTATGCTCTATTTTTTCATTTTATCAAAACCATGTGCGATATTCTGTGTTTTTCACAGAATGTGTGCTTTGTGCGACATATACAATTGCACACATCAAACCTTGTGACCGTCCTTGTTTCCCGCATATTTGTTTTGTATTTCTCGGTTTATACGCATTTTACGCGCGTTTTATCCGCTTATTTTGACGTTTTTCCATTTGAACGATTTCCACACCAGCAAATTACCTGTTGACACTTCCGTACCCGCTCGCTATAATAAGCACATAAACAGCACAGAGCACACAATCGCACAGTGCTGAGAGAGAGACCAGAGAAGAAAAACGAGAAAAGAAAGGGAGACACACTATGAAAAAGAGACTGTTAGCAGCCCTGCTCACCAGCGCCCTCGCACTCAGCCTGACCGCTTGCGGCAGCGGCACTGATTCTTCCGCAGCCGACGGCGGCGACACCGCCTCCACTCATGACGGCCCGTATAAGATCAGCATGGTGCTCAAGACCAACGCTGCCGAGTTCTGGAACATTGTTCAGGCAGGCGCTGAGGCATATGAGGATGAGCACCCGGATCAGGTCAGCCTGGACATCAAGGGTCCTCCGGCTGAGACCTACTATGAGGAGCAGCTCAACACCATCCAGACCGACCTTGCGGTTGAGTCCTACGATGGCTACCTGATCGCTCCGCTGCAGTCCGAGGCTGTTGCAACCGCTATCGCAAACACCGACAAGCCGGTCGTAGCATACGATACCCGCATTGATTCCGACAAGTGCCTCGCATTCGTCGGCACCGGCAACAAGGAAGCAGCCAAGGAGGGCGGCAAGGCCGCTGTTGAAGCTGCAAAGGCAGCCGGCTGGACCGATATCAAGTGCATCGAGATCGCAGGCGTTCAGGGTGACGCAACCAACACCGCCCGTATGGAAGGCTACCGCGAAGGCGTAAACGAAGCCGGCGGCGAGTTCCTTGATGCAGAGACCCAGTACGCTAACGCAACCGCTGACCTCGCTGTAACCGCGATGGAAGGCATCATGAGCAAGTATCCGGAAGGCGTTGCCATCATCTGCTCCAACAACGACGATATGGCGCTGGCAGCTGCCCGTACCGCAAAAGACAATCCGAACTATGCAAAAACCATCTTCCTCGGCTTTGACGGCCAGAAGTCCGCAGTGGAAGCCGTTCTGAACGGTGAGCTGACCATGACCGCTGCACAGAACAACTTCGACATCGGCTACAAGGCAGTTGAGACCATCGTGAAGATCCTGAACGGCGAGTTTTTTTTCAAGGACAACGCACAGGCTCGTCTGGATAACTTCGCAAACTGGCTGAAATAATTCCTTGAAATGCACGCATTTCAAGGAGATGGGAAACACCGCGGCTTTGCCGCGGATGATTCCCGGACGAAAATCAGCGCGTCGCACAGCGGCACACCGATTTTCTTACTTGTAAAAAAACGCAGATACATGCTCCGCGTTTTTGGTGAAGGCAACGCCTTCACGATTTAATACCGCCTGCGGCGGAAACTATGTATGGAAACGCGCTCCAACGCTTCATACAAACCTCTCTTTTTATTCCAAATGTTCATTTAAGGAGGAACACCCATGAAAGTAGGTATTATCGGTGCGGGTCGTATCGGTAAGGTACATGCGAAGAATATTTCCATGTTCGTACCGGAGATGGAGATCAAGACCATCGCTGACCCGTTTATGAATGAGCAGACCGAGGCTTTTGCCAAGTCCTGCGGCATTCCGAACACCACCAAGGACGCAAACGACATTCTGAACGATCCCGAGATCGATGCAGTTCTGATTTGCTCCTCTACCGACACCCATTCCAAGTACATCATCGAGGCTGCTCACGCAGGCAAGAACATCTTCTGCGAGAAGCCGATCGATTATGATCTGGAGAAGGTTCACGCTGCCATCAACGCAGCCAAGGAAGCCGGCGTTAAGCTGCAGATCGGTTTCTGCCGCCGCTTCGACCACAACCACCGCGCAGTTTACGACATGGTTCGTGACGGCAAGGTCGGCAAGGTCAACATCATCAAGATTTCCTCCCGCGATCCGGAGCCGCCTCCGGTATCCTATGTTAAGGTTTCCGGCGGTATCTTCTACGATATGATGATCCACGACTTCGATATGGCCCGCTTCCTCGCAGGCAGCGAAGTTACCGAGGTAAATGCAGTTGGTTCCGTTCTGGTCGATCCGGGCATCGGTGAGGCCGGCGACGTTGATACCGCGCTCGTTACCCTCAAGTTCGCAAACGGCGCTATCGGCGTGATCGACAACAGCCGCAAGGCAGTTTACGGTTACGACCAGCGCGTTGAGGTATTCGGCTCCGAAGGCTGTGCCGAGGACCAGAACGACACCCCGAACACCGCTGTTCTGTCCACCGCAGACGGCGCTGTACACGGCGTAGCCTACAAGGTAATGTGGGACCGCTACACCGGCGCATTCGTTGCCGAGATGCAGGCATTCGCGGATGCCGTTGTCAATGACAAGGAAACCCCGGTTACCGGCGAGGACGGCCTGTATCCGGTGCTGATGGCCGCAGCTGCTACCAAGTCGCTGCATGAGGGCCGTCCGGTCAAGATCTCCGAGATCGAGGCTTAATCACAGCTCAATTTTCACACCACGCACACAGTCTAAGCAATGTGCTAAAACCGTTGGTGCGCTATGCACCAACGGTTTTTCTATGCAAATTTGAGGGAGTTAGAACAGAGAAAATGTTATTCACTTGCGTAACCTTTGTATTTTTTACGATTTTAGTTGCGGTCATCTCCTACGTCAAGACCAAGGGCGATGACCAGACCACCGCCGACGGCTATTTTCTGGCAGGACGCGGTCTACCGGGCATTGTCATTGCAGGCTCGCTGCTGCTGACCAACCTCTCCGCAGAGCAGCTTGTCGGTACAAACGGACAGACCTGGGCGATCGGCATGAGCCCGATGGCGTTCGAAGTAATGGCGGCGACCGCACTCATCGTGCTGGCGTTGTTTGCCGCGCCGCGCTACCTGAAAAGCGGCATCACTACCATCCCGCAGCTGCTCGGTGAGCGCTATGACAGACCCACTAAGCTGTGGTTCTCCATCGCATACATCATTCTGTACCTATTCGTGCAGATTCCGGTAATCCTATACTCTGGTTCGCTGGTGTTTGAAAACATTTTCAACCTGTCCGGAATCCTTGGCATTACCAAGTTCCAGTCCATCGTTATCCTGTGTATCCTTATCACTATCATCGGCTCGATTTACGCTATCTTCGGCGGTCTGAAAGCTGTTGCAGTATCGGATACCATCAACGGCGTGGGCCTGCTGATCGGCGGTCTGATGATCCCGTTCCTGGCACTCAACGTGCTCGGTCATGCCTCCGGCAGTGAAAGCAGCGTTGCTATCATGGACGGTGTGCGCTACCTCATTCATAACCACGCAGACATGCTCAACTCCATCGCTCCCGCGCAGAGTGAAGCACCGGCCGTTCCGTGGCCGACCGTGTTCCTCGGTCTGGTATTCCTCGGCTTCCAGTCGTGGTGTACCCACCAGTCGTTCATCCAGCGCGTACTCGCCGCTGAAAACCTCAAGGAAGCACAGAAGGGCGCACTCTACTGCGCATTCCTGAAAATCCTCGGCTTTATGTTCCTCGCTCTGCCGGGTGTTATCGCTTACGCGATCTTCAACATCGAGGGCACGCAGGTTTCCATGATGGACGATGCCTACCCGGCACTCATCACCCGCGTTGTACCGCAGCCGGTCATGGGCTTCTTCGCCGCGGTTATGTTCGGCGCGATCCTGTCCTCGTTCAACTCGGTGCTCAACTCGGTCAACACCATGTTCACCATGGACATCTACAAGGAGTTCATCAACAAGAACGCCAGCGAGAGCAAGCTGGTTTCGGTCGGCAAGAACATCGGCATCGTGTTCGCCATCTTCTCCGTGATCGTCGGCCCGATGGTCTACTTCTTCCCCGCCGGTCTGAAAACGTTCCTCGATTCGTTTGTTATGCTGGTCGGTCTGCCGGTCCTGTCCGGTGTATTCGGCGGCTTCTTCTTCAACTGCCTGCCCAAGTACAGCGCTCGCTTCATCATGGTGTTCCACATTATCTGCTACGGCGGCTTCATGCTGCTGTCCCCGAGCTACTCGCTGTTCGGCGGCAATGAGGGCAGCATCCACTACCTGTACGCCGTATCTATCCTGTGGCCGCTCGAGATGCTAATCATGTACCTCATGCACCGCCGCAACAAGAGCAAGGGCGCTGCGGTTTGGGTACAGCAGGATGTCGGCGCGGTAGACCTGACCCCGTGGAAGTACAGCAAGATCGTCAGCGTTATCGTTATCGTGTGCGTGCTGCTGGTTTATCTGGCATTCTCTCCGCTCGGCATCGGAGCATAATTTTGGGAAAACAGCGTTGCATATCCGCTGCGCTTGATGTATCATCAATTTACAAGAGTAAGACAACCGAAACAAGAAAATTTGGAGGTAATTTATTATGGCACTGAGAAAATGCGCTTGCATCGACACCCTTTACACCGAGCTGGACTGGCTCGACCGTTTCCAGGCTGCAAAGAACGACGGCTTTGAGGCCGTAGAATTCTGGGACTGGCGCATCCGCGATCTGGATGCGACCCGCGAGGCTGCTGAGAAGGCCGGCATTGCAATTTCCGGCTTCAACGGCGACGCGGACTACTCGCTCGTAGACCCGACCCACAAGCAGAAGTATCTGGACTACCTGAAGGAGTCCATCGCGGCGGCTAAGAAGGTTGGCGCAGCCAGCGTTACCATCCACTCCAACGCACTGGGTGACGGCGGCATTGTAGTAAACCACTACGACAACCTGTCCCACACCGTAAAGCTGTGCTCGATGTACGACACGCTGCTCGCCTGCGCTGAGCTGGCCGAAAAGGAAGAGATCAACCTCAACCTCGAGGCGCTGAACATCACCACCGACCACGTCGGCAACTTCCTCGCTACCACCCAGATGGGCGCTGAAATCGTTCGTCTGATCGGCTCTCCGCGTCTCAAGCTGCTGTATGATGTATACCATATGCAGATCAACGAGGGCTGCATCTGCGATACCATCTCCAACTACGGTGACACCTTCGGCCACATTCACGTTGCCGATGCTCCGGGCCGTCATGAGCCGGGCACCGGTGAGATCAACTATAAGAAGGTTATCCGTCACCTCGAGGAGTGCGGCTACACCGGCCGTGTCGGCTATGAGCTGTTCCCGCTGACCGATACCGCAGCCGCCGTTAAGGCCATCATGGAAAACGCCTAAATCTCTCTTTCTTTCAAGTCCCTGTGCTGTATGGTACAGGGACTTCTGTTATGCTATGAGGCAGGCATATCGAACCCGCAAATCAAAATCTTCAACCGCATCCTGCATTTCCATGCTATAATAAAACTGCAAAGATAAAAACGCAACGTGCACTCCGTGCACCAGAGCCGGTAGGTAGCCCGGCCGTCCTGCTTTTGCAGGGTAAGTAACCTGCCCCTCCGGGTTGTCCATTCTTTGTTCATTTATTTTTCAGGAGGGAAAAACAATGGACAAAGTAATTGGCAGACTGACCGTATTTTTTGAGGACCCGTTCTGGGTCGGTGTATTCGAGCGGATCGAAAACGGCAGGTTATCCGCGGCAAAGGTAACCTTCGGCGCAGAGCCGAAGGAGCCGGAGCTGCTGATTTACCTGCTGCGGCACTACTACCGATTGCAATTCAGTCCGGCTGTTGAGACTGCCGTAAAGCCTGCACACCGCAATCCCAAACGGGCACAGCGGGAAGCCGGACGGCAGACCGCGCAAGTCGGCATCGGCACCAAATCGCAGCAGGCACTGCAACTCCAGCAGGAGCAGAACAAGCAGGTGCGCAAGCGCCGGAGCCGTGCGCGCAAACAGGCCGATGCCAAACGGCTTTATGCACTCAAACAGCAGCAAAAACGTGAAAAGCACAAAGGACATTAGTCCTTTGTGCTTTTCTTTTCGCTTAGAGGAACCCGAGCAAGTGCTGCATCGCGATGCTGACGCACGCAATAGCGACCCAGCAGCAGAAACCCATGAAAATCGGCTTGCCGCCGGTCTTGACCAGCTTTACGATATTGGTATTCATGCCGATAGCCGCCATCGCCATAACGATAAAGAACTTGGACAGCGTTTTGAGCGGCGTAAACACGCCTGCCGGTACGCCGACCGTGGTGCACACCGTGGTGATGATGGACGCGAGCACGAAGTACAGGATAAACATCGGGAACGCGCGCTTGAGCGAGAAGGCTTCGCCGCCCTTGCTCTGCTCGGTCTTGGCCTTGTGGGTGCGCCACAGCGCCAGTACGAGCGTGATCGGGATGATCGCCAGCGTGCGCGTCAGCTTGACGATAGTAGCGATTTCCAGCGTATTGCTGCCGTGGATGCCGTCCCACGCGGAAGCGGCTGCCGTTACGGACGAAGTATCGTTGACCGCCGTGCCCGCAAACAGGCCGAAGCCGTGGTCAGTCATGCCGAGCATGCCGCCGAACGTCGGAAAGGTCAGCGCCGCGATGACGTTGAACAGAAAAATAACCGAAATCGCCTGCGCGATCTCCTCATCGTCCGCGCCGATGACCGGAGCGGTTGCCGCAATCGCCGAGCCGCCGCAGATGGACGAGCCGACACCGACCAGCGTCGAGATGTTGGACGGTACCTTCATTGCCTTGCACAGCACGAACGATACGATCAGCGAGGTGCCGATGGTCGAAACGATGATCGGCAGCGACTGTGCGCCGACCTTTGCAATCTCGGACAGGTTAAGACCGAAGCCGAGCAGGATAACTGCGTACTGCAGCACCTTTTTCGATGTAAAACCGATGCCCGGCTGCACCTTGGTCTTGTTCTTCCAGAACAACGTAAGCACCATGCCGATCAGGATGGAGGATACCGGTCCGCCGACAACCGGAACCGCCTGTCCCAGCAGCCACGCCGGAATCGCAATGCACAGGCACAGCAGCAGTCCGGCGCCGTTTTTCTTGATAAAATCCATTGTTTTACCCCCTTATTAAACCGAATATTAGTATACACTATTCCTGCCAGTCAGTTCAATACTCAGTTCGTGCAGAGGGCAAAAGAAATCAGCCTGCAGGCTCTTTGCAGGCTGATTGGGACTGTTTAGAACTGATACGGCGGATTTCCGGAGAAATCAGCGATACTGCCGTGTGCATCCTCGAGATAGAACACCTCAAAGATCGGGTTGGTCGCCTCGCCGTACTGGCTCTTGACGATCGGGTTCTGGATGCACATCTCCTTGGCAGCCATGTTGTTCTCGAAAACAGCCTTGCCGTGCAGGCGAATCCATGCGTACTCCGGGCTGGAAACCGAGATTTCGATCTCCGGATTGCTCCGCATGTCCTTGTAAACGTCCTTAGTGTTGTTCGTGCAGAACCACAGCTTGCCGTCCATCTCGCCCGAGAACATGAACGGACGGCACTTTGCCTTACCGTCACGGCCTACGGTTGCCAGATACTGTACCGGATTTGCCTGCAGAAATTCTACGACCTTGCTCATGATAAATACCTCCATGAAAATTTTATTTTCTTTTCTATATTGGGATTGCTTTTCCCTTTCGGTGATTTTATAATAAAGCCGTAGTGACAATCTGTAAAGTAAGCACAATATTGTGGTGTAGTTACCCTAAAGATACTATTGGCGCAAATCGCGTTAACAAGGAGGTTTTTCTCATGGAACTGACCGAATCGACCGCAAAACAGGAGCTGCCCGCCTGCCCTGTCGAGACCACGCTGACGCTCATCAGCGATAAATGGAAGGTGCTCATCCTGCGTGACCTGATGAACGGCACCCTGCGTTTCGGCGAACTGAAAAAATCCATCGGGCACGTCACGCAGAAGGTTCTGACCGCACAGCTGCGCCAGATGGAGGCCAGCGGTCTGCTGACGCGCAAGGTCTATGCCGAGGTGCCGCCGCGTGTGGAATACACGCTGACCGAACTCGGGTACAGCCTGAAACCCGTGATGGACGCCCTGTGGAAATGGGGAGAAAATTATCAGGCACAGTGCCGTTAATCCGGCTTTCTATCCGTAAAAACAACTTTCAGGAGGAAAATCATGCCTCATATTTTAATGATCGCCACCGGCGGCACGATTGCATGCTGCGAGACCGCACACGGTCTTTCCCCCGCTCTGGACAGCGCCGCACTGCTCGGCGCACTGCCCGAACTGTCTGCGCTGTGCACAGTTGAAACGCTCGATCTCATGCAGCTGGACTCGACCGACGTGACCGCCGCCGACCGTCAGCGCATGGCACAGGCGGTCTGGCAAAACCGTGAGAAATTCGACGGCTTTGTGCTCACGCACGGCACGGATACGCTTGCGTACACCGCCGCGCTGCTCACCCACCTGCTGCCGCATTTCAACAAGCCGCTCGTGCTGACCGGCTCCATGCTGCCGATGGGCGTGCCGGACTCGGATGCGCCGCGCAATCTGCTGGATGCGTTCCGCACTGCGGCAGACGGACGCGCAGGCGTGTACGCCGTGATGAACGGTCAAATTCTGCACGGCAGCCACGTTTTCAAGCAGCATTCGACTGAGATTGACGCATTTCTCTCGGCAAATGCCGCACCGGCAGGCGAAATCCGTGAGAGTGAAGTACACTGGAACACACCTGCGCCTGTCCCCTCCGGTGAACCGAAACTTGTAGAACAAATCGACACCCACATCCTTCCGGTGCGCCTGTCCCCCGATCTCGACCCGTCATTCTTCTCCGTGCTGCTCGGCTACCCCAAGGTCGTACTCGAAGCCTTCGGTGCAGGCGGCGTACCCGCCCGTTTGGAATCCGCCGTGCGCGACCTGATCCAAAGCGGTACGCGCGTGTATATCACCACGCAGTGCCCGGAAGGCGGCGTGCACCTGCACAAATACGAGGTTGGACGCCGTGCCGAAGCACTCGGTGCGATTTCTCTCGGCAGCCGTACCTTCGAGGACGCGCTCGGCGCACTCATGTGCGGTGAATTGTAAGATGTTCTGCCCGCAAAGTACAATAGAGTCAGAATAGCCAGCCGTATAGAAGGACTTCGCCTGTCCAACGGGGCAGCCTGTCCGAAATCACACAAAAATCCCGCCTTCTCACGCGAGAAAGCGGGATTTTTCTTTACTGTGCATTCTCCTTGCTGAACGGCAGAATGTGCATCCGATACTTATGCTTATCGACTAGCAGCGTGCGGTCAGCGATCGGCATGATATCCGAAACCTTATCCGGCGGGGTGCAGATGATCGCCTGCAGACCCATTTTGCGCAGCAGACGCACGCTTTCGATGATGCGTTCGCTGTCCATCTTGTTGAACGCCTCATCGAACACGACCAGACGCACGGTGTTGCCAAAGCTGGACGTATCGCTCACGCGGTACAGCTGTGCAAACGACGCCAGAACCGCGATATAGAACGGCGTCTGCGTCTCGCCGCCCGACTTGGTGTTGAGCGTCTGCGACAGCAGCTGCTTGGAGCCGTTCTGATCGGTGGTCTCCAGATCGAACTTCAGATAGGTGCGGAAGTCGGTGTACCGCTCGATGTTCTCCTGCAGCTCACTCTGCTTGCGGGCGTTGAGCTGGGTATCGTCTGCCATGGTGATCTGGCTGAACAGCTTGTCGATCAGCGGACCGTATTTCTCCTGAAACTGTGCGGAAAACAGCGTAATATCGCCTTCCATCAGCTCCGGCGCCATAATCATGTCGTAATATTCGGCATAATCCGGATTGCGATCCACGCGGAACTGGTAGCTGTCCGTGCCGAACTGCGCCTGCCGCAGTGCTCTATTGAGGTTCTTGACCTGATCCTGCACCTGCTCGATGCTGCTTTTCAGCCTGGACAGGAAGTCGTTCTGGAACTGCTCCATCGCACTCTCGCGTGCGGCACGGATTTTGGTGCGGTACTGCGGCAGCTCGCTTTCCTCGAGCACACGGCGTTCCGCATCGAACTCCGCATTGTCGTCTGCCTCCACGCGGAACGAGCACGGCCCCAACCGCTCGACATATTCTCGGCGCGCCCGCAGGAGTGCCGCGCGGGCGTTCTCCATCTCGTTGACAACCTGTGCATGGTGGCTGCTGAAATTGCGGTACACGATATCCGGCCGGTGCAGACGCTCCAGCTCCTGCCGGTAGCGCGGCAGACCGATATCGTCGCGGTATGTCTCCGAGAAGGTTTCCGCCAGCCTGCGCTCCATTTCGGTGCGGCTGCGGTACTGCTCGGGCAGGATTTCCTCGTCCAGCTGACGAATACGCTCCTCCAGCTTGGCCTTGTGTGCGATCTGCACCTCACGCTGACGACTCAGCGCCGCAATCTCGTCGCTGATCTCGGCGATCAGCTGCTTCTGCTGATCCAGCCACAGCAGGTCGAGATGGGAAACCTGCTCATCGATCGCGTTGATCTCCTCCTCCAGTTCCGCGCGGTACAGAAAATCCGCCTGCCGCTGCGGTACGATGTTTCGCACATAATATGGTGTCAGCATGGGCGCTTTCTGCTGAGAAACTGCCTGCCAGATGGGTTTCCGGTGCGAAATCTCGGTCTGCGGACCGGCGGCCTCCTCCTCCAGACGAGCGATACGCAGCGTGACCGCATGACGGCCGATGAACGCATCCTCCATACGGTCTCTGCGAAGCGCACGCGCCACATAGCCCTGATACAGCATACCCTCATCCGTGATGGCGGTCCGATACCCGCGCAGCTGCTCAACCGTATCGCAGCACATCACGCGCCCGAGCAAATAATCCATGTAGGTTCGCGCAAGCGCGTTTCCGGTCTCCACCTTTTCCGCAAGACTGCCGCTCTGCGGGTCGATATGCTCACGCTCGCGCAGCGTGCCGATATCGACCAGACCGTAGGCGTTCAGGCTCTTTTCCCACTTGAGTTTGTTGTAAATACGCAAAGCCTGCTCGTAATATGCCGGTTCAACCAAAAAATAAAACTTCTGGTTGTTGAGATAGCCTTCCACGGCACCGCGCCAGCGCTCATCTTCAATTTCCAGCACATCCGCGAGAATATCTACCGCAACCGGCGTTCCCGCCTGCTGCTCCAGTTCCTCCGCCAGCTTGGCACGGAACGGCAGCAGTCCGCGCGGATAGTCCTTGATGTTCCTGCGCAGATCGGCAAGCGCAGTCTGCTTTTCGGTCAGCTGCTGCTGCAGCTCTGCAACCTTATCGCCAAGCTGATGCGCCGCCTTCGCCAGCGCGTCCGACAGGGCCGCTGCCGCCTGCCGGGCGTCCTCGAATACGGTCTGCTCCTGCGAGAAGATTGCGCATTCGCCGCTCGACAGCCGTGCGTAGGTACGCTGCACCTGCTCTGCCGCCTGCTGCACCGGAACAAGCACCTCCTCGGCGTCCCATGCAAGCGCGGTCTCGCACAGGTGCGTCAGCCGCAGCGCCTCCCGCTTGATCTCAAGTGCGTCGCGCTCCATCTCCTGCACCAGCTTGCTCTGCTCGGTCAGCAGCGACTGCTTCTGGTTGCCCAGCCGCTCGCGCTCCTGATAGGTGTCGCTCTGCGCATAATCGCGGTCCAGCTGACGGCGGCGTTCCTCCTTCGCCTGCACCTGCCCGGCCAAATCCTCAATCGCGGTGTCCGCCGCGGTCAGCTCGGACAGGCAGTTTCGCTTTTCCTGCTCGCGGCTGTCGATCTGCGCCTGCATGTCCTCCTTCTGCGCCCACTGCACAAGGAAGGACTGCACGCGCCAGCGATCCACCGAGCGCGTCATTTCGCGGTACAGAGTGCTGATCTCCTGCAGCGCGGTCAGCTTTTCCTCCTGCTGCTGCGCCAGCTGCTCGTGCCGCTTGTAGTTGCGGATGTTCTGCTGCATAGCTTCGATATCCGGCTTATCCGGAATATCGCAGATATTTTCGGTGATAAACTGCTGAATATCCACGATTGGGCGGAACGACACCGCCTTTTTCATCATGCGGAGCACCTGCTCGTTGTGCACGTTCCACCGCGAGAGCATATTGCGGCGGTACTCCCACTGGGTATCGTACACCTCGGCGCGGGAGAAATTCTGCTTGAGGAATTTGCGCAGGTCGTGAATATCCATCGCCTCGCCGTCCTCGATAAAGCAGTTTTCCGGCAGTTTTCCGACATAGATAAAGAAATGATCGTGCTTGCTGCCGTCACTGCGGCAATCGAACATCACGCCGCACACGAAACTATTGTGCTCCACATCGTCCTCAAATTCACAGACAATATAGGTCGAAAAGTCATTGCCTCTGCGGGAATACGGGTTATTCTCGTCCATATCGGCACGCAGATAGCCGTCCAGCGTACGCTGTGAGCGCTCATTGGCCGCCAGATTGAAGTTGCGCGCATTGGTCTCACCAAGCAGAACAATCTGCAGCGCATCAATTACCGTGGACTTGCCGGCGCCGTTTTTGCCGGTCAGGAAGTTCACGTCACCGACCTCGATGACCTCCTTGCTGAAATACAGCCAGTTAATCAGCAGAATCTTCTTCAGTTTCTTCATCGGCGGTCTCCTCCTTTCGCAGCACGGCTGCGACCTCGTTCAATCGTTCGCTCGAAACGGCAGTCTGAATGGTCGGCAGGATGGCAAACCTGCAGTCAGCCTGATTAAATTTTCCCTCGATGCGCTGCAGAATCGAGTGGTTTTCAAACACGGTCAGCGCCCGCTTGACCTCCTCCATATTCGGCTTAGCCGGCAGGATGGCGTAGTCGGTCACGATCTTTTCGAGCACCTCGCGCACGCTGCAGAGCGCGTCCTGCTCGAGTCCCAGTCGCTCCTGGCTTTCGTCGTACAGCATGCGCAGGGCGAGCAGAATCGCGGTCTCGCGCTTGGACAGGATGCACCGGTTGGCTTCATCTGTGTTCAGCACATAAAAGTAGCCGTTTATGTCGTCGCGCCGCAAATCCCAGTCAAGCAGGCTGAGATACTCGCGCACGGACTCATAATGAATGGACAAAAAGGTGTAGTCCGGGTTGCTCACCCGTCCCCTGCCCGGACGGTACAGCGTGCGCACCACATAGGTGCGGCTGAGCAGCTGATTGCACACCGCTTTGAACTGCTCCAGCTCCTTTGCGGTAGCGGTATTCAGAAATTCCAAATTCATTCGTTGTTCTCCTTCCGGCTGATCTGCAGCTCCGGAATAGCATAGCCGTTTTCCCGGCGTTCGCCGTCCAGCTCCTGCACCGTGAAATCCGCCGAGCGGTCGCCGCCGGTCAGCACCGCCAGCAGGCTCATCACATAGTCCTTATCGTTCTCGAGCGGAATATCCTCCGAGCGGCACACATCGCTTTCACCGAGCCAGCCCTGCACATACGCCGCGATGGCGCCGCGGCCATACTCCGAGCGCAAAAGTGCAGCCGCCTTTGCGGCGGCTGCCGTATCCGCTTCGGTCTCCTGCACGAGCACAGGCGCGGCCTTTGTCCGCTTGCCCGGACGCTTGCGGTACCACAGGCTGCTCTCGGACAGGCAGGTCTGCTCATACAGCCGGAATACCGGCTGAATCGTGTCCACCAGATCGGCGGCACGCCGGTTGCGCGACAGCGCGGTCAGCACCGTGTGCAGGTTGCCGCGGATATTCTGATCTCGGTTGGTCAGGTTTTCGATCTTCTGCGTAGCCGCACGCGTGTAGCGGCGCACCTGTGCATCGATCTCATCCAGATAATCGCGCTCGAGATTGTCGTAGCACTCCTGTATCCAGTAAATTTTGCGAAGAAGATCGGCGCGGCAGTTCTCCGGCGTGTCGCCTCGGCGGTCAGCCAAGGCGGCATTCGCCATGGCGATGAGCAGTTCATCGTTCTCCGCCCAGTCGTTTAATACATTCTGGATGGAAATGCGGTATTTCGGCACGGAATCCTTGATCTTGAGCGGACGGATGTACGCCTCCATCACCTTCTGCCCGAAATCATCAAAGTGCGATGCGAGCACTTCCCCGACATTGTGCATGTCGATCTGCATCTGGAAATAATGCTTGACGTTATGATACACCATCTGCAGCAGGTTGATGAGCGCGCGCGTGTTGTCATATGCGCCGTAGACAGCAGCCATTTTGTCATACACGTTGTCCGACTCATGCGCGACCTTGAGCGTGGAATAGGTGCCGAACACATACGAATAGCCGCGTGCAGGCGTGTCCTCGCGCAGCGCGTGGAACAGCTCGAGCAGACGGCTGCTGCAGCCCGGGACCGTAATGTATTCCCGAAAATCTGTGCCGCGCTCCTTTTCAAACCAGCCCTTGCTGCCCAGCTTGCGGATGAGGAAACGGGCACGGCCGGAAATATCGCGCAGCTCATCCTCGTCGATGTCCTCGCCCTCGAAGGTAGCTTCGGCCAGCTGCTGCTCGAGACGGCTCCGCAGCATGGAATACAGCATGTCCTCGGGCAGCTTCAGCTTTTCGCGGTACGCCGTGTACAGCACATCGAGCGCATCCGCGTACAGCGCACGGTTCGGTGACGCCAGCGGCGAAAACAGCTCGTCCGGCACGGCTTCAAAAAATTTCATGTCCTCTATCCTCCTCTGCGGCGCAAAACGATAGATTCGGCACGCAAATTGCTTTTCTATACAAAAATATTATACAATTTTCGAGGAAAAATTACAATGATGAAATCCGTTTCCCGCGTATTGCGCCGCTGTCCGCCGCATGATAAGATAATGCTGTAACCCTCATGCAAGGAGAATCCTGTTTCATGGCACAAACAAAACACAAGGAAATGGACATGCTGCACGGCGGTCTGGCCGGAAAACTCATTCTTTTCGCGCTGCCGCTGGCGTTCAGCAGCATTCTGCAGCAGCTTTTCAACTCAGCAGATGTGGCCGTTGTCGGCCGGTTTGCGGGTGATACGGCGCTGGCGGCGGTCGGCAGCTGTGTGGCGCTCGTCGGTATTTTTGTCAACCTGATCGTCGGACTGTCGGTCGGGCCGAATGCCGTGCTCGCGCTGCTCATCGGGCAGAACAACCGCGAAGAGATCAACCGCACGCTGCACACTGTTATCACATTCGGCGCGGCGCTCGGCGTAGGACTGATGATTGTCGGCTGGCTGACGGCAAAGCCCATTCTCGTGTTGTCCGGCACGCCGGAAAGCGTGCTCGATCAGGCGCTGCTGTACATATTCATCTACTTTTTGAGCATCCCGTTCATGCTGGTGTACAACTTCGGCTCGGCCGTTCTGCGCAGCTACGGCGACAGCCGCCGCCCCATGTACTACCTGCTTATCTCCGGCACGGTGAATGTCATCCTCAACCTGTTTCTCGTCATTGCGCTGCAGCTTGGTGTGGCCGGTGTGGCGATTGCGACCGTTATCTCCAATGTGCTGAGCGCAGGCATGGTGCTCACCCACCTTGCACGCCGGAATGACGATTTCGCGTTCCGGTTCCGACGTATGCACATTGAAAAAACGCCGCTTCTCCGCATTCTGCAGATCGGCATTCCCGCCGGTATTCAGGGTGCAATTTTCTCGGTATCCAACGTATTTATCCAGAGCGGCATCAACTCATTCGGTGAAAATGCCATCGCAGGTTCATCTCTCGCACTGAATTTTGAGTATTTCACCTACGATATTGCCAACGCCTTCGCGCAGGCGGCTGTCACCTTCACCAGCCAGAACTACGGCGCAGGTGACCTCAGTCGCTGCAAAAAGATTTTCCGTTACTGCATGCTGTTCGGCGTGGTGTTTACCGAGATTCTCAGTGCGGTATTCATGATCTGGGACGACTTTTTTGTCAGCATTTACACCACGAGCAGCGCCGTCGCGGCGTTTGCCATCAGCCGCATGCGGCACGTCTGCTCGCTCGAGGGTCTCACCGCCACCTATGAGGTCGAAAGCGCGGCGCTCCGCGGCATGGGCAAATCGCTCGAGCCTGCCATCTTCACCGTGCTCGGCACAGTTGTATTCCGACTCATCTGGATGGCGACAGTTTTCCGTCTCGTGCCCACGTTCGAGATGCTGATGGACGTTTACGTTGCCTCGTGGGTGTTCACCGGCGGAGCGCTGCTGATCGTCTATCTGCGGCATATGCGAAAGGTTTCGCACGCATAACTTCAGAAAGCACGAAAACCGAGGTACACGCCCCGGTTTTCATGCATTTGCTTCGCAAATAATACTATTTCATGTGCGCTGCCGCGCGGCAGCATCAGCATCGCGAAACGGACTTTATTGACAGACTGATCGCAGGTGTCCCTTCCTTTTCGCCCCAGCTGCGGGTGCGGCAAACCCGCGATAGATTATCGCATAATAAGATACACTGTATAGACAGCATACGTTGCTACCATGGCGATACCCGGCACACGTCCGAGCTTGCCCTTGCGCGCCGGCAGATAAAATACCGCGCTGATGGCAATCAGGAACAGACAGTCAACGATAGAGGTCGCCTGTACCGGAATCGGCGTGATGACCGACGAAACGCCGAGAATGAGGAAAATATTAAACAGGTTTGAGCCGATAACATTACCCATCGCAATATCGTTCTGACCCTTGCGGGCAGCAACGATGGAGGTAACAAGCTCAGGCAGGCTGGTGCCCATGGCCACAATGGTCAGACCGATGAGCGTTTCACTCAGGCCGAACATACGCGCAATGCCGGTCGCGCCGTTTACGGCCAGCTGACCGCCGATCACGATGCACGCCAGACCGAGCAGGATATTCACCCAGATCATCGCAGCGGACATGGGTGCTTCCGCTTCCTCGGCCTCGGCTTCTGCAGCTGCGGCAGCAAGCTGCTCGCGGTTCTGCAGTGCGGTGCGAATCTGGTATGTCAGGATGAATGCGAATATAATCAGCAGTACAACGCCTTCCCAGCGGGCGATGGTCAGGTCGGGTGCGATGGCGCCCAGCAGCAGCACAGCCGCGAGAATGGACAGCGGCCAGTCACGGCGGAGCAGCGTTTTATCCATCACAAGCGGGCAGACAGCGGCGGACAGACCAGCCACCATCAGCAGATTAAAAATGTTCGAGCCGACAACATTGCCGACCGCAATCTCGTTTGCACCGCGCAGGGCCGCGGTGACACTGACCGCCAGCTCCGGCATGGACGTGCCGAACGCAACGATGGTCAGACCGATCAGCAGCGGTGATACGCCCAGCTTGCGCGCCAGTGCGGATGCACCCGCAACAAACTTATCCGCACCCCAGATCATAAGTGCAAAGCCGATCACCAGAAATACAAATGACAGCATACCGTTTCCTCCTTCGTTTCCGGAAAATCTCGGACAGCACCGCATCTTCACGGCAATGCCCTTGTCCCCAACAGTGTACATGCTTACGAGGGAGTTTTCGCTCGATTTCCGGCTGCAGAGCACAAAAAAAGACTTTTACCGCATACTGCGGTAAAAGTCTTGCTGCTTACGGCTCGGTACGGATTGACTTTTCGTCAATCGGGCTTGTCGGCACCGACCACGCGCTCTCGCGTGAGCTACTCCCTTTTACAGTAACTATCATATGGGAAAAAAAGCGATTAGTCAAGCCGAACTTGTGGAAATGTACACAATCTTTACGGGACAACCCCTTATAGCAGTTCAGACAAATACTACAACAAGTGCGCGCATACAGCACGCAAATAGCATCGTCAATTTCATTCGCCATGCGCCTAGCATGGCTTCATAAAATTTCCTTGCTCTTTACGCGCTGTATACGTTACTTTTGCTGCATTATTTATCTAAACTGCTATAATTCGCGAAAAAATCTTTACAAGTCCCTCGTGAACCTATATACTATAAGGTACTGAAATTTTGAACAATCTGAAAGTGAAGGAGCATTTTCATGCTGGAATTTGAGGAATACAAGGTCAAGCTGAACAACCTCAAGCCCGAGCTTGAGGAGCTGTACACCTCGCTCGGTCTGGAGCAGGCGAAGCGTGAGGTAGAGGAGCTGGAGATCAAGTCCTCTCAGCCGGGTTTCTGGGATAATCCGGAGGAGAGCCAGAAGATCGTCTCCCGCATGGGCTCGCTCAAGGGCAAAGTTGAAGCGTACAACAAGATGACCGAGCTGTGCGATGACCTGCTCACCATCTGCGAAATGGCGATTGAAGAAAACGACGAATCCATGCTTGAGGAGCTGGAAAGCGGCTACAAGGAGCTGGAAGACGGCATTGCCGAGCAGAAGCTGCGCACGCTGCTGACCGGCGAGTACGACAGCCACAACGCGCTCGTATCCTTCCACGCCGGTGCCGGCGGCACCGAGGCACAGGACTGGTGCGCAATGCTGTACCGCATGTACACCCGCTGGGCAGAGCGTCACGGCTTTACCTATAAGATCATGGACTACCAGGATGGCGATACCGCGGGTATCAAGTCCGCCGATATTCTCATTGAGGGCGAAAACGCCTACGGCTTCCTCAAGGGTGAAAACGGCGTACACCGTCTGGTCCGTATCTCTCCGTTTGATGCATCCGGCCGCCGTCAGACCTCGTTCTCGGCGGTAGAGGTCGTTCCGGATATTCCGGATACCTCCACGGACTTTGAGATCAAGCCGGATGATTACGAAATGCAGGTTTACCGTTCGTCCGGTGCAGGCGGTCAGCACATCAATAAGACCTCGTCTGCAGTTCGACTGATTCACAAGGCAACCGGCATTGTTGTAGCCTGCCAGACCGAGCGAAGCCAGCTGCAGAATAAGGAAAACTGTCTGCGCATGCTGCGTTCCAAGCTGGTTGAGATCAAGGAGCGCGAGCATCTTGAGAAAATCTCGGACATCAAGGGCGTTCAGCAGAAGATTGAATGGGGCAGCCAGATTCGCTCCTACGTTTTCATGCCGTATACGCTTGCCAAGGATACGCGTACCGGCTTTGAAAATGCCAATATCAACGCTGTAATGGATGGCGATATTGACGGTTTTATCAACGCATACCTGTCTGCACTCGCCACCGGCGTGTGGGAAGGCAGCAAGGGCGGTAATATGTAATTTACCGCACTTCGCGTTACCGCCGTACCCACGGCGGTGGGCACAAGGATGGACACCAAGGTTTCCACCCTTGTGAATCCCGTTTCCTTTATTTCTTAGTCTGGCGCAGACCAGAGACCGGCGACCGCTTCGAAAAAGAGGAACGACAGAGGATTTTTCCTCTCATAAGGACGGACCTACTTCGGGTCCGTCCTTTTCTTTTACCTATTCGCAGTTCGGTTACTGTACTGCTACACATACGGTTCAGTCTACGCTGAGTGCGGCACAAGGTGAATTGCCCAAAGGGCAAGAGAGGGTCCCCTGGGGGATAACAGTGCCGCACGATTCGTTAGCGCGTTATAACAGACAGCACCCGCGAAGATAAATTGTGCCAAACAGACAGATTCGCAGGTGCCGTCCGTTACAACGTGCAAAAGGGTTGCGCGGCACGGTCATCCCCCAGGGGACCCTCTCTTGCCCTTCGGGCAATTCACCTTGTGCCGCGCCTGCGTAGACTCAACCGTCTGTGTAGCAGTACGCTGTCTGTGAACTGCGAAAAGGCGGAGAAAGACACGCAGCGGTAACCCGACTGCCGTTCCCCTATTTCGGAGCGGTCCCGCCTCTCCGATTTTCGCCGTGCTATCCCCAAGGGAAAGGTAGGAGTTCAAAGAGGAAGGGAAACCGCAGGTGTCCCTTCCTCTTTGCCCCAGCCGCGGGCGCGGCAGTTTCCCGCGCTCCGCAGAGCGCAACTCCCCCGCTTGATACAAGCGAAAAACTCCCCGCCCGTTAGGAACGAACACGCTCACGCAGTTCGTGCTCCCCGCACAGTCGGTGCTGAAAAAAGGCTGCCGCCCGGACAGGGCGTATCGCTGACGCAATCCGTATGCCCCGGAAAATCCCGCTTGCTGAAATTTCCATTTTGACAAATCCCGCGCATTCCGCGTGATACAATAACACTCCGCGGCACCGGCATGGAACCATTCGATTATCCACAAGTCTGTGGATAAATCCGTGCAAAATCACGCCGCAACGGAGGAGTTTTTACGCAGACAGCAGTTTTCACCGCAGCGGCTAAAACAAACGCGCTTCCGCTGCGATTTTACCCGTTACGCAACAATATCGCGCTGTGCACGCTTGGTGCAGACGAACGGCCGCTGACCGGTCACGATGAAGTCACCTCGGTGGACCGCAGTCTGGTGCTGAGCAGCACCGCCGTCCATCTCGGTGAGCACGGCAGCATCCACGACCTCGCCGAAAGCGAAATCTACCGCTGGGCCAACGTGCGCGGCTACGTTGCACTGCACCGCACCCAGCCCATCTATCTGAGCGAAAACCGCTGCATGATGCACCTGCGGCTGACCGGTGTGCGGCTCGGCATGGAGCAGGTGGTAGTCTACACCCGGCTTTCCGGCGGCATGGCGCGTGTTGACCGCCTGTGGCATCCCCTGTCCGAACGGGAAAACGACCCGTCCGCCGCCGTGTTTGCCGCCACAGCCGCCGCTTTAACAGCTTTATAATATCAGCAATTTGCTTATTCACAAAAAATTTATTTATATCCTGTCCACTTTATGCTATAATATTATCGTATATGTAACAAATGGGGCTATTGCGCCCTTTTGAAAGGCTGAAGAAAAGTAATGGCTAATTTTTTGACCAAGATTTTCGGCACGCACTCGTCGCACGAGCTGAAAAAGATCTACCCCATTGCGGATAAAGTGGACGCACTCGAAGAGCAGTTCAAAAAGCTGACCGACGACGAGCTGCGCGCCAAGACAGACGAATTCAAGCAGCGCTACCAGAACGGCGAAACGCTCGACCAGCTTTTGCCGGAGGCATTTGCCACCTGCCGTGAAGCAGCATGGCGCGTACTCGGTATGCGTCATTACCGTGTACAGATCATCGGCGGTATCGTCCTGCATCAGGGCCGTATCGCAGAGATGAAGACCGGTGAAGGCAAGACCCTTGTGGCCACCCTTCCCGCTTATCTAAACGCACTGACCGGCAAGGGCGTACACATTGTCACCGTCAACGACTACCTCGCCAAGCGAGACAGTGAGTGGATGGGCAAGGTATACCGCTTCCTCGGTCTCAAGGTCGGTCTTGTCATTCACGAGGTTCCGCCGCAGGCCCGCAAGGCGATGTACGCCGCTGATATCACCTACGGCACGAACAATGAGTTCGGTTTCGACTACCTGCGCGACAACATGGCGATCTACAAAAATGCAATGGTTCAGCGTGACCATGCGTTCGCCATCGTCGATGAGGTTGACTCCATCCTGATTGATGAGGCGCGTACGCCGCTGATCATTTCCGGTCAGGGCGAGAAGTCCTCTCAGCTGTACGAGATTGCGGACCGCTTTGCCGCTCAGCTTTCCTGCCTGCGCGTCAAGGAAGTGGATGCCAAGGAGGAGCAGGACGACATCGATGCCGATTACATCGTCGATGAAAAGGCCAAGACCGCGACGCTGACCCCGCACGGTCAGAAGCGCGCCGAGGCTTACTTTAAGGTAGAAAACCTGTCCGATCCCGCGAATACCACGCTGCAGCACCACATTAACCAGGCCATCAAGGCACGCGGCGTTATGCAGCGCGACGTAGACTACGTTGTCCGTGACGGACAGGTCATCATTGTTGATGAGTTTACCGGCCGTCTGATGTTCGGCCGCCGCTACAACGAGGGTCTGCATCAGGCGATCGAGGCCAAGGAAGGCGTAAAGGTCGAGCACGAGAGCAAGACACTGGCAACCATCACCTTCCAGAACTACTTCCGTCTGTACGGCAAGCTGTCCGGCATGACCGGTACCGCGCTGACCGAGGAAGAGGAATTCCGCCACACCTATCAGCTGGACGTTATCGAAATCCCGACCAACAAGCCGGTAGCCCGTAAGGACAATCCGGATGCGGTTTACAAGAACGAACGCGGCAAGATCATGGCGACCATTGCCCGCATTGAGCAGTGCCACGCAAAGGGTCAGCCGATTCTGGTCGGCACGGTTTCCATCGAAAAGTCCGAGGAACTGAGCAAGATCCTGAAGGCCAAGGGCATCAAGCACACCGTCCTGAACGCAAAGTATCACGAGCGCGAGGCAGAGATCGTTGCACAGGCCGGCAAGCCGGGCGCAGTTACCATTGCGACCAACATGGCAGGCCGTGGTACCGATATCATGCTCGGCGGCAACGCTGAGACCATGGCGCTGGATGAAATTAAGAAGTATCTCCGTCACGAGGTCGAGGACCGTGTGCAGAAGGGCGAGATGGACGAGCGCGTTGCGCACGACTACATCGACCATATGATCTACGAGGCAAACGGTCATGCCGACACTGACGACCAGGAGGTTCTGGCTATCCGCGCCAAGTTTGAGGAGCTGTACAGCAAGTTCAAGACCGAGACCGACGCGGCAGCCGAAAAGGTTCGTGCGGCAGGCGGTCTGTATATCCTCGGCACCGAGCGTCATGAATCCCGCCGAATCGACAACCAGCTGCGCGGCCGTGCCGGCCGTCAGGGCGACCCCGGCGAATCCAGCTTCTACATTTCGCTGGAGGACGACCTCATGCGTCTGTTCGGCTCCGAGCGTATCCAGAACATGATGGACACCCTCGGCATTGCCGATGACGAGCCGATTGACCAGAAGATTCTGTCCGGCGCGATCGAAAATGCCCAGAAGAAGATCGAATCCCGCAACTTCGGCGTTCGTAAGCACGTCCTCGAGTATGACGATGTGCTGAACACCCAGCGTCAGACCATCTACGCACAGCGTCTGCAGGTGCTCGAGGGCAAGGACGTTAAGGACAACATTGTCAAGATGATCGACGATACCATCGCCCATGCGGTGCATGCTGCCATCGGCGAACACAGCCTGATTTCGACCGAAATGGTTGAACAGGCGCGCCGTCCGTTCATCGGCGTATTCCTCCGTCCGGAGGACTGCACCTTCACGCCCGAGGAGTGCGATGACCTGACCGCTGACCAGCTGACCAACATTCTGTCCGATCAGGCGCACAAGGTCTACGAAGCCAAGGAGCAGGCCCTCGGCTCGCCTATCATGCGTGAGCTGGAGCGCGTTGTACTGCTCAAGAACGTAGACAGCAAGTGGATGGACCACATCGACGCTATGACCGAACTGCGAAACGGCATCGGCCTGCGTGCATACGGTCAGTACGATCCGGTTGTCGAGTACAAGCGCGAAGGCTTTGATATGTTTGACGCGATGATCGACTCCATCCGCGAGGATACCGTCCGCATGATCTTCCTTGCACAGGTTCGCACCCGCGAGGAACCCAAGCGTGAGCAGGTAGCCAAGGAGACCGGCGCAGCAGGTGCAACCGACGGTTCTGTCAAGGCAGAGCCTAAGCGTGCCGGCAAGAAGCCCGGCCCGAATGATCCGTGCCCGTGCGGCAGCGGCAAGAAGTATAAGAAATGCTGCTACCTCAAGCCGGACGACCCGTATAAATAACTGTCGCGAAACCGGACTTTATTGACAGACTGAAACAGGAGAGAACCGAGGTTCTCTCCTGTTTTTATTTAGTTGAACGCTTCATCATTTTGTTCGGCGAACATGCGCTGCACACGGTCGAGCAGGATGGGATATCCGGCGAGTGTCGGATCGGCAGACAGCAGCGCTTCCGCTTCCTCGCGGGCGTTTTGCATGAGCGCAAGGTCAGCCGCTAAATCCGCAACGTGCAGTGCGGGCAGGCCGTGCTGCCGCTGACCGAAAAAGTCACCCGGACCGCGCTGCGCGAGGTCTGCGCGTGCGACCTCGAAGCCGTCGCCGGTCCTGCACAGGATGCGCAGGCGCTCCCGCGCGACCTGTCCCTTGTCCGCGCCGAAGAACACGCAGTACGACTGCCGTGTACCGCGGCCGACACGTCCGCGCAGCTGGTGCAGCTGCGACAGACCGAACCGGTCTGCGTCCTCGACCACCATCAGATTGGCGTTCGGCACGTCCACACCGACCTCGATAACCGTTGTTGCGACCAGAATATCGTATTTCTGCGCTGCAAAATCGCGCATGATCTGATCTTTTTCCGCGTTTTTCATGCGTCCGTGCAGTACAGCCACGCGCCGGTGCGGAAGCAGCTTCTGCAGGTCTTTTGCATGCTGCTCCGCGCTTTTCAGCTTTGTTTCCGCATTTTCGCTGTCCTCGATAAGCGGACACACAACGTAAGCCTGTCCGCCGAGACCGACCTGCTTATCAATGAAGGCAGTAATACGCTTGCGCATGTTTTCGCCCACGGCGTAGGTCTCAACCGGACTTCTTCCGGGCGGGATCTCGTCCAGCACGGACACATCCAGATCGCCGTACATGATGAGTGCGAGCGTGCGCGGAATCGGCGTAGCCGACATGACGAGCACATGCGGCGAGCCGCCTTTCGCGCTCAGCGCGGCACGCTGCGCCACACCGAACCGATGCTGCTCATCCGCGATAACGGCACCCAGCCGGTGGAACTGCACACCCTGCTGAATGAGCGCGTGCGTGCCCACGACCACCTGCGCCGCACCGGTCTCGATGGCGGCCAGTGCCGCACGTTTCTGCGCGGCAGTCATCGAGCCGGTGAGCAGCGTGCACGAGATGCCCAGCTTATCCAGCATAGGTGCAAGCGTCTCCGCGTGCTGCGCGGCGAGGATTTCGGTCGGCGCCATGAAAGCCGCCTGCCAGCCGTTCTGCGCGGCCAGCGCACACAATCCGGCCGCTACCACTGTCTTGCCCGAGCCGACATCACCCTGCACCAGCCGGTTCATCGGCCGTCCGGAGGCACAGTCCGCCGCGATCTCCATAATCGCACGCCGCTGTGCACCGGTCGGCGTAAACGGCAGGGCTTCAAAAAACGAATTCAATCCTTTCGAGGTAAAAACAATGCCGGAATCCGCTTTTCGGCGCTCCTTCAGCTGCTGCAGACCGCAGCAGAGCAAAAACAGCTCCTCGAATACCATACGTCGGCGTGCCTGCGCCACATCGTCCTTGGTTTTCGGCCGGTGAATTGCAGAAAGTGCATCTACTGCGTCCGGCAGGCGGTATTTCGCCCGCAAAAGTTCGGGCAGAGGATCGGGCCATTCACCGGTCAGCGTGTCGAGCGCGGCAGCGGTTACACGCTCGAGATCGCGCTGGGTCAGTCCCGTCGTCAGCGGATAGACCGGCACGATGCGTCCTGGGTGGTCAGCGTCCGGTGCGACCTTCTCCGACTGCGGTGAAACCATTGTGCGGCCGCGCCCGAATCCTTGCACCTTGCCGTAGAACACATACTCCTGTCCCACGCGGAGCTGCGCCGCAGCATACGGATTGTTGAAATAGGTGACGTTCAGCGTGCCGGTTTCGTCGTAAATCGTGCACTTGACCAGCGTCAGGCCCTTGCGGATACGGTTGACCTTGGGTTCGGTGCCGACCACCGCGCGCACAGCATACTTGTCCTCCATGTCGATTTCCGCAATCGGCGTGATGTGAGTGCGATCCTCGTAGTCGCGCGGGTAGGTCTCGAGCGCGTCACGAAGCGTGCGGATATGCAGTTTTTCGAGCAGCTTCGCCTTTTTCGGGCCGATGCCCTTGACGAACTGGATGCTGTCATCAACCGATGGCATGGGGATTCTCCTTTGGGAATTTTGATTTGCAAAGCGCCCGCTTTACGGGGTGCACGAACCGTGCAGGCGATTCGCCCTTGACGGGCGGCAGCTTTTTCCTGCACCGGAAAGCCGGGGTGCTCGAACTGCGTTAGCGGGTTCGCCCTGACGGGGCGGAGAGTTTTCGCTGAACCTCAGCGAGGGATGCGCCGCCTGCAGGTGGCGGGAACGTCGCGGCGCCCGCCGCGGGGGCAAAGAGGAAGGGACACCTGCGGTTTCCCTTCCTCTTTGGACTCCTACCTTTCCCTTGCTTCCTAATCTGGCGCAGATTGCCGACATGTGACCGCTTCGAAACAGGGGTACGGCAGAGGATTTTTTCTTCCGTGTCTTTCGAAACCTGTTCGCAGGGTCAGATACCCGACTGGTACACATACGGTTAAATCCACGCAAGCGCGGCACAAGGTGAATTGCCCAAAGGGCAAGAGAGGGTCCCCTGGGGGATAACAGTGCCGCGCAATTCGTGAGCGCGTTATGATAGACAGCACTTACGAAGATAAATTGTACCAATCGCCTAATTCGCAGGTGCCACGCGGTATAACGCGTTAAAAAGTTGCGCAACACGGTCATGTTGCGCCTACAGAGATGAACCCACATGTGTAGCAGAACAGTATCCGACACTGCGAATATGTCTCGGCATGGGAGCACACTGTGCTCCCCTACGGTAGAAGAAATCCTCTGCCGTTCCTATATAGTCTCAGTTCTCCCATCACCACCGTGCCCGCCAAGGGAAAGGGGAGAAAATCAGAGGGTGGAAACCGCAGGTGTCTACCCTCTTGTGCGCCCGCGCGGCGTCAGCGCACGTCCCCCGCTCAGCCGGTGCCGGAAAAGGCTGCTCTCAATACTCGCGGTAAACTGCCTTGACTACGCCCAAAATCTGGCATCCGGTGCCGTTGATCGGCGGATACGCCGGATTCTCCGGCATGAGCCATACGCCGTCCGGCGTGATGTTGAGCGTCTTACAGGTAGCCTCATCCTCGAGCAGCGCGATCACGATGTCGCCGTTGCGCGCCTGTATATCCTGCCGGATAATGACCAGATCATCATCCATAATTCCCACGCCGATCATCGAATCGCCGCGAATACGCAGCGCGTAATACTCGCCGCCGCCCGCTGCCGGCTCGAACGGCACATAGCCGATATGCTCCTCTACCGCGAGGATCGGCATACCGGCGGTAACGCGGCCCAGAATCGGCACGCGCGGCACCATGGAAGGGCCGCTGACCGGCGTCAGCGCCCGCGATTTATGCTCATTCGGCTCCAGATAACCGGCCTCCTGCAGCTTTTTCAGGTGCGCATGCACGGTGGACGGCGACCGCAGTCCCATCTCTGCACCAATCTCACGCACCGAAGGCGGATAGCCGTGTTCAAGGGAATAACTGCTTATATAATCCAGTATCTGCTGTTGTTTGGCGGAAATCTTCTTCATTTTCGGCACTCCTCGCTGTTTCCGTCGGAACATACGTTCGTAATTTTATCCTTATTATACCGCAATCCGCTGCAATAAGCAAACATTTGTTTGCATTAACCTGCACGAATTTTCCGTGTTAATCGACACTATTCTTCAATTTATCCGGTTTTCTGCCGTCGTGTTGAAAAATAACGCAGTTTCATCACCGCATTGCTTGTATTTTACATGATTTTGTTATATCATATAAACAGCAAAAGTATTGATTATTGCGGGGCAGACGCATTCTGCCTTAACTCGCAGGGAGGTTTTTATATGACCATCAAGACCGATCTCGGATATATCGACATTACCAACGAGGTGCTGGCCGGCATTGCCGGTTACGCAGCATCCTCCTGCTTCGGTGTCAAAGGCATGACCATCCGCTCCATGTCGGACGGACTGGCACACTTGCTCGGACTGGAAAACCAGTCGCGCGGCGTAAAGGTCACCGAGGCTGTGGACGGCGGTGTCAACATCGACCTGCACATTGCAGTCGAGCACGGCGTGAATATTGCCACCGTCTGCCGCTCTATCATCGGCGAGGTACGCTATCATGTTGAGCGCCTGACCGGTGTGGACGTAAAGAACGTCGATATCTATGTAGAGAGCATCAAGGCGGACTGACACCTATAGGGGACTTCGCAAGTCCCCTATATACGGAAGTCAGTTCCGTAGAAACTGACTTCCGATACCCGAACGACGCGCCCCAAGGGCGCTAAGTCGGAGTAACAAAACCCACGCTCATGTCGCGGGTTTTGTTGCGGCATAACGCCGCTGTTTGAATACCGCGGTACAACCGCGGACGTCTGCGGACGGAACCAATGACTCGGATTGCCCTAAGGAAATCCTGTCATGCGGTTACGGTTTGCAAGCAAACCGAAATCTTATTACGCGCAACTGCGCGGTTACTTTTAGGAGAGTTAGATAAATGGCAGATCAGAAAATCAACGGTGCGCTGTACCGGTCCATGGTGATCGAGGGCGCACTCGCCATTGCAGAAAAGAAGGAACAGGCAAACGAACTGAACGTATTCCCGGTACCGGACGGCGATACTGGCACGAATATGTCCATGACGATGGGTTCCGCAATGGCTGAGATGGAAAAGCTCGCTGAGCCGACCCTCGCCAAAGCGGCGGATGCGACCGCTTCCGCGCTGCTGCGCGGCGCGCGCGGCAACTCGGGTGTTATCCTGTCGCTGCTGTTCCGCGGCATGGCGAAAAAGCTGCGCGAGACCGACGAGGCCGACGGCCGCACACTCGCGCTTGCGCTGCGCGAGGGCGTAGACACCGCCTACAAGGCGGTTATGAAGCCCGCTGAGGGCACCATCCTGACCGTATCGCGCGTTGCGGCACAGCACGCGGTCGAGCTGTGTCAGGCCGAGCCGACGCTCACTGCAGAGCAGGTTCTGGCAGCGATCATCGAGCAGGGCCACACCGCACTTGAGGAAACCGTTCATCAGAATCCGGTGCTCGAAAAGGCAGGCGTGGTTGACGCCGGCGGCTTCGGCTTTATCACCATCTTCGAGGGCATGCTGGACGCGCTGCGCGGCATCCACAAGGAACGTGCTGTTGCGGCAGAGCCGACCAAGTCCACCGCAGACTTCGCTGCAATCAACGACGAGGACATCACCTTCACCTACTGCACCGAGTTCATCGCCTCCCGCAAGGACAAGGCACGAAATGTTGCTCGTCTGCGCTCCATTCTGAACGAAATCGGCGATTCGCTGGTTGTTGTCGAGGATGATGATATCGTCAAGGTACACGTTCACACCGACCAGCCGAACAAGGCGCTCGAGGAGGGCCTGAAATTCGGTCCGCTGCTGACCGTTAAGATCGAAAACATGCGCGAGCAGCACACCGCCAAGGTGATCGAGGGCACGGCGGACGCGCCCAAGGAGCGCGTGATCGTCCCCGCAGAGAAAAAGTTTGGCTTTGTAGCCGTTGCTGCCGGCGAGGGCCTCAAGAGCCTGTTCACCGACCTCGGCGCGGACGTTGTGGTACAGGGCGGTCAGACCATGAACCCGTCCACGGACGACATTCTGCACGCTGTCGATGCCGTTCCGGCGGAAATCGTTTTCGTGCTGCCGAACAACAAGAATATCATCATGGCTGCCGAGCAGGCGGTTCATCTCTCCGAGGAGAAAAAGGTGATCGTCGTGCCGACCAAGACCATCCCGCAGGGCATTTCGTCCATGCTGGCGGTCGATCCGGAAGCCGAGCAGGACAGCGAGCTGGCGCTTGCTATGCTGGACGCGGCAAAGCACGTCCGCAGCGGTCAGGTGACTTACGCGGCCCGCGACAGCGAGTTTGACGGCAAGAAGATCAAACAGGGCGAGTATCTGTCGCTGTGCGAGGGTAAGCTGTGCGCCAACGGCAAGGAAACCTCGGTCCTCAAAAAGCTGGCGCGCGAGATGGTATCCGACGACAGCGCGTTTGCAACCGTTATCTTCGGCGAAGGCGTTACCGAGGAGCAGGCCGCTGAGGTTGAGAACCTGCTGCACAAGGAAAATAAGGAGATGGAGATCAACGTCATCGACGGCGGTCAGCCGGTTTACTACTACATCATTTCGGTGGAGTAAACCATCCCCTAAGCATAAAAAAGCATCGGAAACTGCGTTTCCGATGCTTTTTTTGTGAAATTTCGTCTGCTGTGATTTACTTTACAAGCTCAGCTGCCATATCGAACATGGTCTGTGCATCCAAACCGGTATCGAAGCCGCTGATAAGGTAGGTCACGCCGTCCTGCTCCCAGAGCACGGACTGGAACATTTTATCCTCCACCTCGTCTGAGCCATAGCTGATAACAAGTTCGCCGGACTTCTCCTGCTGCTTTTCCTCGTCAGACTCCTCGTAATCGGCCGGAACGAAGCGGTAGTGCGCATCGCGATAGGTCAGCGTAACGCCGTTTACCTCGGCAGTCGTTGCCGGAACCGGATTCTCCATCTCGTCCTCGGTGAACACGGTGTAGCTCTTGTGCGCGGACAGATTCAGCTCCGCGCCATCCTTCGTGTAGGTCGCGTCCACCTCGCTGACTTTTTCGGTCTCGCCCATGTCGTTCTGCGCCGTGGTATCCACATCAGAGCCGTAGCTGAACGTATACTCGCCAATCTTGTCCGGCAGCGTGAGCGCTACACCGGCATCAGCCAGATGCGCCTGCGTGCTCGACAGATCCAGCCGCTGGTCAGACCAGCCCTCACTGAAAATGCCGCCCATGCCGCCGGCTGCGAATGCGCCGGTCACCGCAATCGCAGCGACAGCGGCAACCGCCACAAAGCGTTTGCTCCACAGATGACGCTTGCGTACCGGTGCATTGTTCAGTGCGAATTTGACGCGCGCATGCATCGAATCCGGTGCATGCAGCTCATCTGCACACTGATGCAGCATTTCCTTGATTTCACGTTCCATTTTGATTTCATCCATGATTTGTAGCCTCCTTCGGCTTCCGTTCTTCGGTCAGCGCCTGCCGCAGATGACGGCGAGCGGAAAAAAGGCGGGATTTCACCGTTCCCTCGGTCACGCCGGTCGCCTGCGCGATCTCGCGCACCGAGCGATCATCGAAGTAATACAGCACCACGGTCACGCGGCGTTTTTCATCCAGCGTATCGAGTGCGGCATACAGGCGGCGCTGCTCATCCGTCCGCAGCACGGCGGACAGTGCGCTTTCACTCTCGCCTGCGTCAAAAAACTCTGAGACCGGCGTTTCCCGTTTGGCTTTGCGGCAGTACTTCCATGCCGCGCGGGAAAGCGTTTTGAGCAGCCACGGCCGGAATTTGCTGCCGTCCCGCAGCGATTTGATGGACTGCGCACAGGTGACAAAGGCCTCCTGCGCCAGATCCTCGCCGTCCGTCCTGCTGCCGGTGATCAGGCACGCAAGGCGGTATGCATCGTCCTTGTAGCGCTCGTACAGCTCGTCGAACGCCTGCATATCGCCGTGCTGCATGCGGCTGACAAGCTCTTTATCGTTCATAACTTTCTATCCTTTCCCTGGGTGCGTCTGTATATAAGAGCAGCCAGTTTGGACTCGGTTCATTTTATTTTCAGTGAAATCCGCGTCCTTCGACGCACCCGAGTATAAGAGCCGCAAAGCGGCGGGCCGGTTCATTTTTATTTAACGGACACTTTGTACAGTTTTGACGGTTGCGTTTAACGTGGATGTATTCTATACTGGATGTATGAATATGCCAGTGCCGCTGACTCCAGCGGGGGGGCGCCTGCCCGGCGAGGGCACAAGAGGGTGGAAAACCGCAGGTTGTCTACCCTCTTGTGCGCCTGCCGCGTAGGCAAGATTCCGCTCGCTTCGCAAGCGACCATCCCCCGTTAAGGGAAAAAGAAAGGAAGTGCTTCCATGAATCAGCACCAATTCTTCACAGGCGAAATTTTCGACGCCTACCGCTGGTTTGGCGCTCACATAGAGCAAAACGCTATCGTTTTTCGTACCTTTGCGCCCAATGCCAGCCGCATTACGCTGACCGGCGCGTGCAACGGCTGGACCGAGACCGATCTGGTACAGGACGGCCGCAGCGGCTTCTGGTCGGTCTCTGTGCCGGACGCCCGCGCAGGCCAGTTTTACAAATACCGCATCTACGGCCCGGACGGCTCTGTCACCGAGCACTGCGATCCCTACGGCTTTGCAATGGAACTGCGGCCTGCCTGCTGCTCGATCATCACCGACCTCGAGGAGTACCGCTTCACAGACGCAGCGTGGATGAACAGCCGCACGGCTTCGCCGGACGCACCGCTTAATATCTACGAAATGCACCTCGGCTCGTGGATGCGCAATCCGGACGACGCAAACGGCTGGTACACCTACGATGAAATCGCCCGCCGGTTGATTCCCTATCTGCAGGAAAACGGCTACACGCATGTGGAGTTTCTGCCGCTGTCCGAGCACCCGTTTGACGGCTCCTGGGGCTACCAGAACACCGGATTTTTTGCTCCGACCTCGCGCTACGGCACGCCGACACAGCTGAAAATGCTGATTGACAAACTGCATCATGCCGGTATCGGTGCGATCATGGATTTTGTACCGGTACACTTTGCCGTAGACTCCTACGGTCTGGCGAAATACGACGGCACGCACCTGTACGAGTACCCGCACAGCGCGGTCGGCGAAAGTGAATGGGGCAGCTACAATTTCATTCATTCCAGACGGGAAGTGCGCTGTTTTCTTCAGTCTGCGGCCGATTACTGGCTCACTGAGTTTCATTTTGACGGTCTGCGCATGGATGCGGTCTCGCGCCTGATCTACTGGCAGGGCGATCCCGCGCGCGGCGTCAACGGCGACACGCTCGAATTCCTCAAAAATATGAACCGCGGTCTGAAAGCCCGCCATCCCTCTGCTCTGCTCATCGCTGAGGACTCGACTGCCTATCCCGGTGTCACCCGTCCGGTGGACGAGGGCGGCTTGGGCTTCGACTACAAGTGGGATCTCGGCTGGATGCACGATACGCTCGAGTTCTGCCAAACCCAGCCGGATCTGCGTCCGCGCGACCATGGCAAGCTGCTCTGGTCGATGCACTATTTTTCCAACGAGCACTACCTGCTGCCGCTCTCGCACGACGAGGTTGTGCACGGCAAGGCGGCAATCGTGCAGAAAATGTGGGGCGCGGACGAATGCGACAAGTATGCGCAGGCGCGTGTGATGTATCTGTATATGTTCACGCATCCGGGTAAAAAGCTGAATTTCATGGGCAACGAGCTGGGTCAGCTGTACGAATGGAGCGAAGCCGGTACACTGGACTGGGCACTGGCAGAACGTCCGTTCCACCGTTTTTTCCACAGCCTGTGCAAAACTTATGTGGAGAATTCCGCGCTGCACGCAGATTATGCGCCGGATAATTTCCGGTGGGCGGAAAATCATGCGGATGCGCCCTGCGTATTCGGCATGGAGCGCCGTGCAAACGGAGAAACGCTGCTCGCCCTGTGCAATTTTGCGGACAGCGAACAGAAATTCACCGCTTCCCTGCCGAAGTTTACGATTCTGCTTGACAGCAATGCCGCGGAGTTCGGCGGCACCGGAGAGACGCTTGCCGTCTCCCGCAAGGATAGTCTGTGTACGGTTGCGCTGCCGCGATATAGTGCGGTTCTGCTCAAGCTGTAAAATCGAAAAGCAGCCGAAAAGGATTTCTTTTCCGCTGCCATATACAATTACCAACTGCTAATTTCTCATTGCGAATCAAAAAGCGCTCTGTTAAAAACAGAGCGCTTTTCCTATTTATTCGACCGAAATCGGCTTTACCATCTGATAATGCAGTCCGTTCTCATCGCGGTACTCGCCGCGCTGCAGAAAACCGAATTTATGATAAAAACCCTGTGCACGCATGTTTTTCTCGGCAACACGAGCACACAGCTCGCGCTTGCCGAGCGCACGGTACACGCTGATGGCCTGACCGAGAATCTGTCCGCTCAGACCGCAGCCGCGGTAGTCACCGGCAATGCAGAAGCCGCCGACCAGACCGATCTCCGGCTGCTCCTCCCACCAGGTTTTCAGGTAAACGAGCGCGACCTCTTCCCCGCTTTCCAAACAGCCGAAGGTGCACGCCCGCGGCGAAACCTTCTGTGCCCGCTCTACATCGCGGATGAGCGCATCTGGATCGAGGTTTGCATCCGTGCCGTAGGCATTCCTATGCAGCTCACGCATGAATCCCACAATTTTATCCACATCCTGTGGATTCTTTGGGTCAGCGCGGCGGAACCAGATCTGCGGCGACGCCGGAATACCCTTGGTATTCGTCCAGCCAATGGACGCAAACGTGGAGTATTCCTGCGGCAAATGCGAGGCATCATTCTCGTAAACCACGTCGATATTGCCGTTTTCGTCAAATTCCAGCTTGGCAACACAGGTGTTGTCACCCCAGCCGATTTCGCCCATCTGTTCGGGTGCAAAGCCGTGTGCAATCGTCAGCATGCCGCGAATCGCACTGCCGTGCGTCACTACTGCGACCTCTTTGCCCTCATTTTCACGCACAATCGCGCGCACGCCGTCCAGCATGCGCTGACCGGCCTGCATGACCGTCTCGCCGTGCGGCGGCGCTGCTTCCCATGGACGGGCACACCACAGCGCGTACTGCTCAGGCCATGTGTGCGGCAGCTCGGCCCACGGAATGTCCTCCCAGTCTCCCATATCAATCTCGCGCAGCACCGGTCGGGTCTCCACCGAGAGATGATGCGGCTCTGCCACAGCCTGAGCCGTTACGCGTGCGCGGAACAGGTCGGACGAGTAAACCGCCGCAAGCGGCACATTCTCAAACCGCTTCGCCAGATACGGCAGCTGCTTGTACGCGCGGGTCGTGAGCAGCGCATCGTACTGCCCGTGACAGCGGCGGTAGACGTTGCCCTCGGCCTCTGCATGGCGGATGATGTAGACCGTGGTTGTCATCAGCCTACCTCGACCGCGCCGGACAGCTCGGTGACAGACTTCACGCCGTGTGCATCCAGCCACTCGTTCAGCTCGGCAAGCGCCTTAACCGGAGCGGTCGGGTCATTGAACATCACCGTACCCATGGCAACCGCGTCTGCGCCCGCAAGCATCATTTCGACAATATCACGTCCGGTTCGGATACCGCCCATGCCGAGAATCGGCACGGAAACCGCCTTGCGCACCTGATATACCATGCGAACCGCAACCGGGAACACCGCCGGACCGGACAGACCGCCCATTACGTTGGACAGGATCGGCTTGCGCTTTTCGATATCAATGCGCATACCGAGCAGTGTATTGATGAGCGAAAGCGCGTCCGCACCTGCGGACTCCGCCGCGCGTGCAATCTCCGCAATATCGGTGACATTCGGGGACAGCTTGACGATCAGCGGCTTCTTCGCCTTGGCCTTGGCTGCCGAAACGACCTCCTCGACCATCTTCGGCTGGGTGCCGAATGCCATGCCGCCGCATTTTACGTTCGGACAGGAGATGTTCATCTCGATAAGGTCAACATCCGCATCCGAAATCTTCTCGACCATGCCCTCGTACTCCTCGACCGTGTTGCCGGAGACGTTGGCGATAATTTTGGTGTCGTACCGGCGCAGGAACGGAATCTGCTCCTCGATGAAGCGGTCAATGCCCGGGTTCTGCAGACCGACACAGTTGAGAATACCCTGCGGGGTCTCCGCGATGCGCGGCGCCGGATTGCCGAGACGCTCGGTCGGTGTCAGACCCTTCACGCCGATGCCGCCAAGCTGGGACAGGTCAAAAAATTCGCCGTACTCATGGCCGAAACCAAAGGTGCCGGATGCGGTCGTAATCGGGTTTTTCAGCTCAACGCCGCAAAAGTTCACTCTTAAATCTGCCATTACCACTCGACCTCCTCAGCATTGAATACCGGACCGTCCTTGCAGACATGACCGTAACGGGTTTCGCCGTTTTCCGACTTGAGCGCGCACGCGCACACCAGACAGGCACCGATGCCGCAGCCCATGCGCTCCTCCATCGAAACCTGACAGGGCACGCCGGCTTCCTTTGCAATCGCCGCAATCGCCTTCAGCATAGGCTTCGGACCGCAGGCAGCCACGCCGGTCGCACCTGCCACCTGCTCCTTCAGCACATCGGTGACAAAGCCGTGACGCGCGTAGGTGCCGTCGTCGGTGGTGACAAAGGTCTCGCATTCATCACGGAAGTCGCCCTCAAGGATCACCGCACCCTCGTTGCGGAAACCGAGGATTGCGGCAGGCTGTGCACCCTTTTCTACTGCCGTGCGAACACATCCAAGCATCGGCGGTACGCCAATGCCGCCGCCGATAAAGATCGGACGGTCGCCCAGTGCCTGCACATCAAAGCCGTGTCCGAGCGGTCCAAGCACGTCGAGCACATCGCCGACCTTGCGTTCGCTCAGCCACTTCGTGCCGTCGCCCTTTACCTGAAAAACAATGCGCAGATGGCTGCCCTGCCAGGTGCAGATCGAAATCGGGCGGCGCAGCAGATGACCCTCACCGCATGCAATGTGGACGAACTGGCCGCACTGCGTCAGTTTAACGATTTCCGGCGCGTCCAGCACCATCAGATACAGACCCTCGCCCAGCCGTGTATTTTCTACAACACGGCAGTTTTCCTGAATCGACATAACATTTCTCCCTCCGTTGATCGGTCTGCCGACGAAACAGTGGATTTTTCGACAGCAGGCGAAAAATTCTTCGATAGTTCTATTGTACAGGAAAATCGGAAAAAAGAAAAGATTCTCCTGCATTTTATGCAAAAGAAAAAGCAGCAACTTTCGTTGCTGCTTAGATGTAGGCGTTGAGTTATCTTCCCGGGCCGTCGCCAGCCAAGTATTGTCACCGTAAACGAGCTTAACTACTGTGTTCGGAATGGGAACAGGTGTACCCTCGTCACCATTAACACCTACTTTTGAAGATTT